>VAPL010361928.1_pt1 | contig 30638 bp, 21 predicted proteins | sample 3395061 | NCBI WGS metagenome assembly VAPL01 (sample SAMN08290444, study PRJNA428436) | hydrothermal vent metagenome | isolation source: Deep-sea hydrothermal vent chimney 2 | place: Pacific Ocean: Juan De Fuca Ridge | depth 2182 m m | reverse complement strand
GTACATTCCTGTTGAGGTGTAAGTCATTCCGTTTTGTGCCCAAGTATAAGTATCACATTCGATAACAGTAACTGTAGCAGCTGTAGATTGATTGATCGTTAAATCTAAAGTAATTACAGAATCACAACCTGCTGCATTAAGTATTGTATCGTTGTACATTCCTGTTGCGGTGTAAGTCATTCCGTTTTGTAGCCAAGTATAGGTATCACAAGCTATTTGTGTATCTGTTACTGGTGCGGTTGCGTTAGTAAGGATTACGGTTTGGGTTTGTGTAGCTGTATTTCCGGCACAATCAGTATAAATCCAAGTAACTACTGTTGTACCTGGTGTTGTAATTGGAAAAACAGTTGTAGTTGTTCCTGTAATTGCTCCTCCACAGTTGTCTGTTGCTGTTGGTGCTGTTGGCATTGCTACAGAGCATGCTCCTGTTACATCTGCTAAGGCTACCAAGTCTGCTATTGGTGCTATATTATCTGTTACTGTTATCGTTTGCACTTGGTCTGCTGCTGCATTGCCATTGCCATCTACCAAACTCCATGTCCGAGTGATTACTGCTGAGCCAGTACATGGGTCATTCATACTCACCGCATCTACATAAGTAGCAGTTATGCCAGCTGCTTGACAATTAGCAACTCCGATGTTAAATTTGATGATACATGCAGGAGGAGGGAATGTTGGGTTAGCGACCAAACACTCTTGTACAGTGGGAACAGCTTCAATACATGCTTGGAGGGTGCCACCGCAATCTAACTCATCTGTTACATCCCCTGTAACTGCTACTGACGCATCATATATGCATGTCGAATCTGTAAATATCTGTATATCAGCCGGTACAGTAAACGTAGGTGGACTGGGACATTGAGCATTTACTTGGTTAGCAAATAATAATGAAATTGCTATAATGGTTATGTGTATAATTTTTATCATGTTTCTGTTTTTTAGATTACTCTTTCAGCAGTTTGTAGTGTTGTTGTTGTCCTTGTGCATTGAGCTCAATCAGATACACCCCTGGTCCTTCATTCAATTCAAATTGAAAATCCTTTGTATTGATGCCTTCTTTCTGATAAATCAGTTGACCAGCAATATTAAACACCTGTATGCTTACATCTTCCAGTGTTCCTAAATCAATGTTTACAATGCCTTGGTTTGGATTTGGATAAACAGAAACATCATTAAATAAGATATGCTCCGCAATGCCAGTGATCAGAATAGTGGTGCAAGCTGAAGTATCTACACAAGCATTTTGGGTCACTTCAACGGCATAATTACCAGAGGCAGTTGAGGTAAAAGCTTTTGCCGTTTCTCCTGCAATGACAGCAAAACCATTGTTACAATCCAACCATTGGTAAGTAGCACCTGTAGCATCGGCAGTTAATGTTGGTGAGGTATCCGTCACAGCAACATTGACCGTATTGATGGTTAAATCCAAGGTAATTACAGAATCACAGCCAACTGTATTTGGAATGGTATGGTTGTACATTCCTGTTGCGGTGTATGTCATTCCGTTTTGTAGCCAAGTATAAGTATCACAGGCTGTAATTGGAACGGTAGCAACTGTCGATTGATTAATTGTCAAATCCAAGGTAATTACAGAATCACAGCCTACTGCATTGGGAATGGTATGTGTGGCTGTATTGTTGGAGGAAGTATAAGTATTTCCATCTATCCAATCGTAGGTACCGCAAGCTACTTGTGTGTCGGTGCTTGTTGTTACATTGTTAACTGTAACGGTAACGCTTTTACATACTGTTGAAGAAACACATCCTCCAGAACCTTTAAGGTAATAGGTAGTAGTTGTAGTTGGTGAAACAACAAATGATCCTGTTGTATTACTACCAACAGCTGTTCCTGTACACGAACCTTCGGTTAATAACCAAGTTGTTGCGTCATTTAGGTTTGCACCAGCAGCTATGTTTATTGTTGTGCTACTTCCGTTACAAATGGTATTATCAACAACAGTAGGCATTAATGTATCAGCTTCCTGACAAACGAATAACTTCCATAATTCGTTTCCAAATGTTGATCCTTCAGCTCCAAAATACAGGCTACCATCAAATACAAGTAAATCGTGTGGATTTGAACCATCATCTCCTACTAAGATATCGTTGGTAAGTACGGGTGTACTTGTACCATCATATTCCCATAGTTCTGTTCCTTCATCAGGTGTATATGCACGAAAATAGAGTTTGTTTTTATAAACCGTTAAATTTTCTGGAGATAAACCATTCCCATTTCCTGGGTCAAAATCATAAACTATAGATGCATTAGTTCCATTATATTTCCATAGTTCTCGTCCATTTGTTCCATCACTTGCACTAAAATATAAGGTGTCATTAAAAACGGTTAAATATCTTGGAGATGAACTACTACCACCTGTTCTAATATCAGCAACTATAGATGCATTAGTTCCATTATATTTCCATAATTCATATCCATTTGTACCATCATTTGCTCTAAAATATAAGGCATCACTATAAACGGTTAAATCGCTTGGATACGAATCCCCAGACCCATTAATATCGGCAACTAAAGATGCACTCGTTCCATCATATTCCCATAATTCAGCTCCATTTGTAGGGTCTTCTGCACTAAAATATAATTTCCCATTAAAAACAGTTAATCCTGATGGGTCTGAACCATTACTTCCTGAAACTATATCAGCAGCTACAGAAAAAGTTGTACCATTATACATAAACAACTCGCTTCCGGTATCAGTTGTTCGTGCCTTAAAATAAAGGTTTCCGTTATAAACCGTTAAATCTTCTGGGCTTGAACCGTTGCTACCCACTCCTATATCAAACAGGGTTAGCGTACTGGCACCATCATATTCCCATAATTCCATTCCGTTTACACCATCATATGCACTGAAGTATAATTTACCGTTATAAACAGTTAAATCATTCGGTTCTGAACTAGGCGCTCCAGCAGAGAATATTTGTGGAGGATTTATGTCGTAAACTAAAGCGGCAATGTCAGCAATAGGATCATATACCCATAATTCTTTTCCAGTTATTCCATCGTCAGCAGCAAAATAAAGTTTTCCATTAAGTGCTACGAACTTTTCAAGTTCTGAACCGTTTGTTTTAGGGTTTATATCAGCAGCTAAAGAAGCACTAGTACCATCATACTTCCATAATTCGTCTCCGTAAGTTCCGTCACCATCTGCTCTAAAATATAAATTACCATTATAAACCGTTAAATATTGAGGGTAAGAGGCATCAGCTCCTGTTTTAACATCAGCAGCTAAAGCTGGAGTATTAGTGCCATCATACATCCATAATTCTGTACCATTTACTCCTGTTCCATCATTTACACTAAAATATAAATTGTTATTATAAACAGTTAAATATCTTGGGGAAGATGGACCTGCTCCTGAATAGATATCTGCAACTAAAGAATGACTTGTTCCGTTATATTTCCATAATTCATCTCCAATTACACCATTATTTGCTTGAAAATATAAAGTGTCATTAAAAGCAGTTAAAAATCGTGGATTCGAGCTACTGGTTGCGTTAATATTAGCAGCTAAAGAAACTGTAGTTCCGTCATACTTAAATAGTTCTGCTGTGCTTGAACTAAGCATTGCATCCCTTGCATTAAAATATAATATTCCATTACAAACAGTTAAATATTTTACATATGCATTACCAAACGAATTAACTAATGCAGCCATAGAGTGACTCGTTCCATTATATTTAAATAGTTGTATTCCTTGTGATACAGACTGTGTTGCAGCAAAATATAATTCTCCATTATACACCGTTAAATATGCTGGGCTCGAACCATCTAATGAACTAATATTAGCCGCTAAAGAAGCCGTAGTTCTGTTATACTTCCATAATTCTGTACCATTTGTGCCATCATTAGCACTAAAATATAAGGTATCATTATAAACGGTTAAATACCGTGGATATGAACTCCTATTATCTGCTCTAATATCAGCCACCAAAGAAACATTGGTTCCATCATATTTATAGAGTTCATCTCCAGTTGTAGGGTTATACGCTCTAAAAAATAATTCTCCATTATAAACGGTTAAATCTGCTGGGTTTGAACTACCATTTGGATGAATATCGGCTACTAAAGTCTCAGTAGTGCCATCATATTTCCATAGTTCTGTACCATTTTTACCATCATTTGCTCTAAAGTATAAATCTCCATTATACTCTGTAAACTCTCTTGGAGAAGAGCCTTGACCATCTGTATTTATATCGCCTACAAATACAGTTTGTGCATTTACTTAAAATGCACAAAATAAACATACAACAAGTGTATAAAGTGAAGTAATTTTTTTCGTCATGATTCGTGTTTTTTTTATTTGTTAGTATACAAGGATAGAGAACATTCTGAGGATCACCGTCGACTAATGGGCCGTATGACGTACACAACCATATTCTGCTCGTGAAATGCAGGTTCGATTTTTCATCCGCGTCGGGAAATGACGATATTTGCACGTCAAATAACTTTATTGATTTAAATCGAAATGAAAAAAAATAGTGCCTTACTTCTCTTTACACTGTTCGTTTTTTTTGGAAACAGTTTTGCGAAAAACACAATTGGAAAGGACAGTGATCAGCAATTAATTAAAACATTTTCATACTTCAGGTCTAACAATGAAGTATCGATTCGTGAAATAATTGGCCATGATCACTGGAAAGAAAATACGGCCAATCACGAAAAGTCGCTGATCACCGAAACAGGGTATTTACACATTCGATTTGTGCTGCACAATCACTCATCAGAAGAAGATTTTCTACTTGCTGTATCAAGGCTAGAAGATGTGGTTTACCATGACTTAAATAGCACAATAAAAATCAAACAAATTGGACAGGACACGCCCATGTCGCAAAGAAAGGTCAACAGCGGTTTTAAGAATTATGCCAAAATAAAACTAAAGCCTCATTCACTTGATACCTTGTATGCCAGCATCAATATGAATGCCAACAGCATCAATGCCCAAACCTTTGATTTTGAAATCAGTAATCAGCAAAAATTTACTGAAACCACTACAGTTAGGCTAATCACACAAGCTGTCCTGATAGGAGCTTTGCTCATCATGTGTTTTTTCAACCTGTTTATCTTTTTTGTGGTTCGAGACAAAAATCATTTGCTTTATGTGATTACCACCTTTCTGATTGCTTGTATATGGGTAAGCAGTGCTGGTGAAGGTTATTTTTTACAATATCTCTACCCCGAAACACCCACATTTGCAAAATTTGATAACCTTCTTCTTACGCCGCTTTACGCCATTTTTTTAATTCTCTTCATCCAGTCTTATTTAAAAACAAAATTACACACCCCCAAATGGCATTATTTTTTGTCTGTATTGGCCTTTTTGCAATTATTGTTAACCCTTGTCAGGCTATCTTTTGTATTACCATTTGAAATAGAAGAATTTATTTCCTTGGCCATTGGAATGGTCATTTTCACCAGTATATTTTGTGTTACGCTTTTTCATCTCTACCAAAAAATACCTCAGTCTAAGTATTTCCTTTACGGCAACTTTATATTCTATCCATTGGCCATGTCTTATATGGTGTATTCATTTGATGCGATATCCTCTTCTGATTTTGCATGGTACGCTATGGAAGTGGGCAATGTTGTGGAGATGATATTTTTTTCATTGGCCTTGGGGGACACAATTAATACCTTAAAGAAAGATCAAACTTTGCTTACTGAAAACCTACGATTAACAGAAATCAACTTAAATGCTTTAAAAAAGGAAAGTGAGTCATTCTACTTTCCTCAATCGGCCATCCAAATTAATTTTGAAGACATTATTTTCCTCGAATCCAGTGACCACTATGTATTGGTACACATCAAAGAAAGAAAAAATCCGCTACTGGAACGAACAAGCATGAGCAAATTAATGAAGGCATTTCCAGAGACCAACTTCGTAAAAATCCACCGTTCTTTTTATATCAACATACATCAAATTGCAACTCGTCCGTCAAAATATTTACTCACAATGTCCAACGATATTGAAGTGACAATTTCCAGAAGTTATGTTGATAATTTGGGCAATAAATTTTTGTAATTGGGATTGCTTATTTAGAACCTATCCATAAAGTCATCGAATTGAACTATTTATATGACTTATTTTATGGTTAAACTGGTACTATGTGTTTTTATTGGATAGAAGATCAGGAAAACCTCCTTTGCATTTACCTGTGTTACTTCGCATAAATTGATTTTCCTTTTCTGAGATATGAAATTTACTACCGCCTATTTTTTCTCATAATTTTACGAACAAATTGACACATCGTTTGTTTAACAAATTGTGTATTTTCGCCAAAGACAACATCAGATTTAGCGTTTTCACTAAAATTGATTTACATCATACCTATAAATTTATTATTTAAATTATCAGCATATGCAGTTCAAAAGAAAACTCGGTTATAATAAGGAAGGTAAATCGATTACTTTAAATCAAAAACGTCTTATTCAATTTGTAAATTTGAAACTCTCGGCAAAGGGATTCCCAGTTTATGGAGCAGAAAAAGGAAATAAATTTCTTGAAATCGCAGAAGATTTAATTTCAAATAATCAAGAAAAAGAGAGGCTGCTTTCAAAATACTTACCTCCTGTAGATTCCAGGATTCAGAACTTCTTAAACAGTTATTTTTCTGATGTTATTGATGTTGAGAAAATCAAATTGCCACATTCGACATTTGAACTTGACAGACACGGTATAGCAAGGATGTTATCGATCTCGCCTAGTTCTGATAAGTTTGAATCTGATATAATTTCATCTTATCGGTTACAGCAAGGGGTTTTGCATAATCCAAAAAATGATAGAAGAACGACGAAAGGAGTATTTCAAATTGCTCAGGGTGGTTTGCCTGCACCTGACGACAAGAAATCTGTTCCTAAAATTGCAGCAGCTAATCTATTGGCTTTAGCGCTGAAACCGCCAAAAGAATTATTAAGACTACCTTTTACCTCCAATGAAAAAGAGGAGGCAGAGCTTTTTGTCTCGCTCTTATTGAGACCAAAAGTTTCGCCGGAGATTCTCGGGTTTGCGAAAGAAAAATCTTTGGAAGTCCGTTTTTTTGCACCCGGAAATTTAGTTAGCAATTTAGATTTTGTAGAATCTATTTTTGGAAATGCCGGAAACCCATACTTACCAAAAAATGATGCTGCTCTTGACACCGAGCATTGGAATGGCCATACCGGATGTGTAATCCTTGCTCCGCATTTAATAAGAGCAAACAAGAAAGCACTTGGTCTGCCAAACAAATCTGATGCCACAGAACGAGAGCTGAGAGATGGTATGTATTGGGAAAAAGAAGATGAAATTTATAATGAAGGCCAGGCTTTTAAGGTTACCATCAGAACTGAAGAAGGCATTATCGTTACTGTCATTGCAGACAACTATTTTGGGTATTCTAAAAAAGAGGTTAAAACTCAAATAGGCTATTCTGCCAATCTTTATGGCAATAGTGAAGAAGAGCATGCCGGAGGAGCACTTGCCTTCCCGTCTTATAGTCAATCAGAAAAATTCCATAACGATAGCCTTGTAGAAAAGCATGACCATTCTTTTGAGCAAGTAAGGAAAATGTATGGCGATATCATGGATTTGCATAGCGATGGATATGGGGTTGATAAGTTATATCCCAATGTTATTTATGTTCCGGAAAATGCTGAAATGGACATCAACAGGAAAAAAGTTTTTTGGCAAAATAATGGTAAGGAGGTATCCATAAAGCTGCTGTCGGCAAATACTTACATCCTCCCCGAAGGGTACAAAGTATGTATGAAGAAAAAACCCAACGCACCGTCCTGGCGACTTATTGGAACTGTTGCCGAAGGTACCCTATGCCATAAACCCAGTACTGTATCGGGAGGAGGGAAGTCAGAGATTTCAAAATCTATTTCCGACTCTATCCTTACCGGGCCATTTTTTGTTTCCGATTTCAACCAGGATTTCAAGTTGGTGGAAGAGATCATTAACAAGAATTACAGCGATCGGTTTATAGATAAGGTTGGCTATACTGATAAAGATCCTTCAAGGAAATTGTTGAGTAGCAGAAGATCACTCGGATCTTCGATAAAATTACTTACTCCCTCTCCCGGCGAATATACCGAAACGTACAACGGCTGGCTTCAAACTATCCCTCAATATATCAAAGGGTTTGTACTGATCATCAAGCGATTTTATGTGCCCGATTGGGGTGATGATTGGAAATCACATTTTAGTGTTGATACCGTTGATGGGCAGTTAGGTCACGAATTGCAGTACAACAACAGACCACTTGTTGCCAACTATCTGAGGGTAGGATTTGAAGAAAACGGGGCATGGCGCACCTTTAAACTTCGGCAAGATTTTATTGCTTCGGCAAAAATTCAGGTCGAAGATGACATCACAGCATCGGTAGTGGTTCCGACACGCAAATTGGAATATCTCAATAAGGATTACAAAAACGAAAGTTTGAAATTTGTAGATAATTGTGAATATAGATTATTCCAACGTCCGGATGAAGCAGTCCACAGAGGCTACGATAAGCAGGCTGAAATTGATCTATCTGCGCCCAATACATTTATCTCAAATTTTGAGCCATTAAATAGGAAGGACGCTGCAAAAATGGTTGATGATGCTATTGGGTTTGACAAATTTACTAATCCGATGAAAAAATTAATCAATGATTTTACCAAAAGTGAAAAAGGGAAATACTTTGTTTCATCTGCCCATGCAAGGATTGTAAATGGGAAGCCCACTAAAAATCCCCGCTACCTGCAAGATAGATTGGATATACAAAATCCTGTAGAAAAATATGTTGCAGAAATAGGGACTCGTCTTTTCAGAAAAATTCCTTTAGACAAACCAGTTCTTAATGCTGTAAATGCCGTACTACCGGGAAGAAGAAATAATCCGAAGGAAAAAGGCATTCGTCCGCTTTCAGTTTATAATCCAATTCATTACCAGGAATTGCCCGAGTTGTTTATGGACTTTATAAGTAGTCTGACTGGGAAATCCCCATCTACTACCGGAGCAGGATCGGAAGGCGCATTGACAAAAGCTCCATTCAATGCGATTTTCTCCGTTACGGACCTGAACAATGCTTTGCTCTCCTTTATCCTGACAGGCCACAATGCTTTTTCTACCGCAGCCGGATATGTAGGAAATATCAGGGTTGACCATGATGTCAGTTTGCTGATTCCGGAAATATGGAGTCGAATGTCAGTAGAAGAACGCGATCCGAAATTACTTATCAAACAGGGATTTCTAAAGAAAATTGAAGACTTTACTCATGAGGGCGAAACCATTTTAGGAAGTCGATTAGGGTATAGAATCACGGATAAATTTGTGCAACATTTCTTTGGTCGGGTTTTTGAAAACCCAAATACTGTTTTCAGCAACGAAATATTAGAACCAGAAATTCAGGGCCTTGAAACCTTTGTTGATGGTATTAAGAATATTACCGAAGCACAAGAAAAAGTAGCAAAATCGTATTTTACTGACGGAAGCGTTGAGGCCGCCATACCTCCATTGAAGGCCGTGCTCCACATTATGGTGCATGGTGAGTTTGAAGGCAAGGGCATTAACGATGCTGAAATCAGAAATTTATTTGATAGAGATTACGTAATTAGCAGCGGTTGGTATAATGAAAGGCTTGCTGCTAAACAGAAAAAAGAAATTGCGTTATTCGAAAAGCACGTTAAATATTTAACTTCCTATATCCAGAAAGAAAACTATGCGGCAGTTGTAGATGAATTGGAAATAAAAAGCAGATTGGAATATGCCAAAAAAGAGCTTGACTATCTGAAATCATCTGCTTATTCCGATGATTTAGTTGGCGCCATTGGCTTAGACTTGCTTTATAAATAGTGAAATATAAAAAGTGATATAGTTTTTGAACCTGGATAATCCAGGAGATAATTAATGAAACTTATAAAGAGCCTGCCTGTCCGGTAGGCAGGTTGGAAATCACGACATTGACTTTGATATAATTAATTGTTTCAGAAAACTTCATTTTTAGACTAATTTGGCTGATTGGACTGATTGTCAATGTCTTATCTGCGAAATGGTTATATTCATGAATTATTGAGGTGATTATGTTTTTACTTTCTGTACATTTTTGATACGGACTGCTAAAAATTGATCTCATATACAACTATATCACTTTTTTCTGTCCGTCAGTTGATTGAAAAATTTGCTTTTGATCCAGTTCAAAAATGCGTTCCATGAGTTGCCACTTTTCATCGGCAGAAGCATTAGCTGATGTTTTTTGAAATTGTGACATATGAGCTTCCCATTCAGATTGTCTCGGTTTGGCAGCTAATTCTTTCATGGCAGATTTGTGGTCAAAGTCAGACTTGGTTTCCATTATCATAAATAAAGTATTCCCATGGATATATATTTCCATATCCAGGATGCCCACTTCCTTCATGCCTTGTCTAATTTCCGGCCAGATTTGTCCGATCCCATGGGCTTTTTTATAACTTTCAATTAATTGTTGATCACCTTCCAGTTTGAGGGTTTTGCAGTATCGTTTAAATCTCATGGCTACTTTGTTGTTCTTGGATACAATTTATAAGCCCGATATCCATAAATAGCAATAATTATAAAACAGCCAAAAGGTAGAATAAATGAGAAATTTACTGCCGGCAAAAATCCAACTGTTTCTAAATCAATAATTGCACCTTGTATCGGTGGCATCAGTGCACCTCCGACTATGGCCATAACCAATCCGGCAGCACCAAGTTTGGTGTCTTCACCAATTCCATCAAGCGCAATGCCATAAATGGTAGGAAACATCAACGACATAAATGCAGATGTAGCAATCAAACAGTAAAGCCCAAGCATTCCTTCAATGAAAATTACTCCGCTAGTTGTGATGATTCCTCCAATAGCAAAATACATAAGCAATTTGGATGAGTTGACATATTTCATCAGAAGTGTACTTATAAATCTATTGGCGATAAATATGGCCATGGCTGCAATATTATATTTTTGAGCTGTTGATTTATCAATACCAAGGTTATCGGCATATTGTATGATAAATGTCCAGCACATAATTTGAGCCGCTACATAAAATACTTGTGCTACTACACCTTCAAGGTATTTTTTGTTTTTAAATAGCCGGGAGAATGAAGCCTTGACATCCACTTTTTCAGCGTGTTCTGTCTTTGGCAGCTTGGTAACTAATATTATAAAAAACATAACAAGAACCGCTACTCCAAGTATCACATATGGATCCCTGATTACTGCCAAATCATGCGTCCTGATTACTGCTTTTTCTGTAGCACTCAAGGTTGGGAAGATCAATTCACCAAGTCCATTTCTTTTGTCAGAATCCAGGGCAGAAAGAATCACATTGGAGGCCACAAACATTCCTAAGATAGACCCCATGGGATTAAATGACTGTGCCAGATTAAGTCGGCGTGTGGCTGTTGATTTCTCACCCATAGAAAGAATATATGGATTTGCAATGGTCTCAAGAAAAGCCAGGCCAAAAGTCAGTATGTATAGTGAGATCAGAAAAAACCCAAACATTTCATATTGCGCAGCAGGGAAGAAAAGCAATGCTCCAATAGCATATAGTGTCAGCCCCAGCAAGATTCCTTTTTTGTAGGAATACTTCATGGCAAATAATGCTGCAGGAATGGCCATAGTGCCATAACCTCCATAAAATGCCAATTGAACCAAGGTAGCTTTGGCAGTTGATATTTCCATGACAGTTTTAAATGCCGCAACCATTGGGTTGGTGATGTCATTGGCAAATCCCCATAAAGAAAACAGACTCGTGATCAATATGAATGGTATCAGGTATTTTTTTTCCAGAAGGACTCCTCTTGCTTTATGCATATTAATATTGTTAGACTAATAGGTAAGTCAATTGTTTATTGATTAAAAAAATCTTGTGAATCTAATCAAATAATTGTTAGTGCAAGGAGAAATAGTTAAAACAGGATGGAGTTATTTTTTAAATAACAATTTTTCGCAATAAAGAGAGCAAAAAAATACGGTAATGCTATTTCATTGTTAACTAAAAGATAGAACTTCAATAGTCAAAAATTTAAATAAAACTATTTTGAACAGCACAATTAAAGGCCAAATAACTTCTTATTTAATGCAATTAACGCATCCTTTTTAAATCTTGATTCTGTAAGGATTGAGATATTGTATTTGCTTCCTCCATAAGAAATCATTCTGATAGGGATTTCCTTCAGCGCATCAAATATCTTTTCTACAATGCCTTTTTCTTCTACCACATCATTGCCCACCATGCAAATGATAGATTGATCTTTGTCTATTGTCACAGCACCAAAAGCTTCCAGTTCTGCAATTATTTCCGGTAGTCTGTCATTGTTGTCTATCGTAAGTGATACTGCCACTTCAGATGTGGTGATCATGTCTATGGATGTTTTGTATTTTTCGAATATTCCGAATACATTATTTAAAAAACCATATGCCAGAAGCATCCTTGTCGATTTGATTTTTATGGCCGTAATACCATCTTTTGCTGCAATTGCTTTTATTTCTTTGGTCTTCTCTTCACTGCTAATCATGGTGCCATATGCTTTTGGATCCATGGTGTTTTTTAATTGAACAGGAATATTAAATTGCTTTGCTGGAAAAATAGAAGATGGGTGAAGAATCTTGGCACCAAAATATGCAAGCTCTGAGGCTTCATCAAAAGAGAGGTCTGCAACTGGTCTTGTGTTTTTCACAAAACGAGGATCATTATTGTGCATTCCATCAATGTCAGTCCATATCTGGACAATAGTGGCACGAATTGCAGCACCAATAAGAGACGCAGTATAATCGCTTCCACCTCTTTTTAGATTGTCAATTTTTTCTTCACGGTTTAAACAAATATATCCTTGAGTTATAAATAATGTATTTGCATCTTGTTCTTTGATCAATTTACCTAGTCGTTCCTGAATATAATCCATATCCGGCTCATCATTTTCATCAATGGCCATGTAGTCCAATGCCGGTAATAAAATATTTTTATATCCTATTTCTTCAAGATAAACCGAAAACAACTTTGTTGACAACAACTCACCCTGGGCCAGAAGTTCCTTGGTGTAATTTTTATTAAACGTTACCTTTTGCAGAGAGCGAATAAATGAAAAATGCTCGTTGATTATATATTGAGCTTTTGCCTTGCTGTTTTCTTTCTCAACAAGTGCATTTTGAAATTGAATATAATGAGCATATAACGTCTCTATTTCTTGCGACGCCTTTTCCTGTAAGCCTTTGGAAAGCTGCTCGCCTATTTTTACCAGTGAATTGGTTGTGCCTGACAATGCTGATAAAACAACAATTACTGGTCCTTCCTCAGAGGTAACAATTTTTGCAACTTGATGCATTCTTGAGGGCTGCCCAACTGATGTGCCGCCAAATTTCAAAACTTTCATTATGGATTTGAATAGGGTTTTGTATTAAAATATTTCTGATGGTTTTTATAAGGGTCTTGGTTGTAGAAATAGTTTCAGAATCCAAGCATTTTTATAGCCGTTGTGGCAGCTTCATCGCCTTTGTTTCCATGTTTTCCTCCAGCCCTATCAAGTGCTTGTTGCATATTAAGAGTTGTTAATAAGCCGAAGACAACAGGTTTGTCATATTTCAATGCGATTTGTGTAATCCCATTTGATACCGCCTGGCATATGTAATCGAAGTGTGGTGTATCACCCTGGATTACACAGCCCAGAATTATTACTACATCAATATCATTTTCCTTTGCGAGCCATTGTGCTCCTAAAGTAAGTTCAAAGCTTCCCGGTACTGACTTGTATATTATATTTTTCTTTTCCGCACCGTTTTGCAATAATGTTTCAACTGCACCGGAATAAAGAGCCTCCGTGATTTCTGAATTCCACTCTGAGACTACAATCCCAAATTTTTTATCTGAAATATCAATAAGATTTTTATTACTGAAAGTGCTTAAATTTTTATTCGAAGAAGCCATGTCATCAATTATTTTACATTAAAAAAGGGATAAAGTTTTTGCCTTATCCCTCTAAAAAAAAGTTTTTGGCAGTTATTATCCGGCAGTCACCTTACCCTCTAATCTTGCCTTATGTTTTCGAGCATTCTGGTACTCACTGGCATTTACATATTTTTTAACTATCGTATTGTAGCAGTCCAATGCCGAACTATAATCTTCCAATTCTTCATACGCAATGGCTGCCTTGATCAAATAACCAGGGGTGGTATGTTCATTTGAATTGTAATTGGCAGCTTTTTTGTAATAACTCACGGCTTCTTCGGCGTTATCCATTTCCATATAGGAATCTCCAATAAGAGAATAAGCTCTTGCCTGAATCAATAAATCACTGGACGAATATTTTTCTAAATAATCTACTGCAGAAATATATTCACTCTTTTTGAGATAAATTGCTCCCACATAGTAATTCGAAAGATTTGCTGCATCAGTCATGGAAAAGTCTTCGAGAATTTCCAGAAACCCAAGGTTGTTGCCATCACCATTTAATGCCTTATCCAAACTATCCGCCTCAAAATAATAAACCGCTTGAAACATCTCGTTTTGTGCAGTTTCATTTCGATCGGTTAACCAATAGTTATACAAAAAATATGCTGCAACTATAATTGCAATTACCCCACCGATAGAGAATACCAATTTCTTGTTGTCCTCAAGAAATTCTTCGGTCTTACTGATTTGCTCAGCTAAAACTTCTGGATTCTCCAGCAATTCTTCTCCTTTACTTGGTTTCTCTTTAAACTTCGATTTCGCCATCTTTTAAAATTTCAGGATGCAAAAATAGTATAAATAATATTAAAAAAATATTTCAAAGATTAATCCTTTACAAAAGGATAATCTTCTTGCACATATACGTCATTGTAGATTTCTTCAGGTTTTGGGAAATCCGATTTCTCTGCAAAATCAACAGATTCAAGAACCTGCTGTTTTATTTTTGCTTCAACCTTTTGAAAATACGCCTCATTTCCAAATTTATATTTTATCATTGAAAGTTTTACCTGTTCAATCGGGTCTCTTCTTTTGTATGACTCTACCTCTTCTTTTGTTCTGTATTTTGCAGGGTCAGACATGGAATGTCCTTTATATCTGTATGTTTTAAATTCCAAAAGCGTTGGCCCATCACCTTTTCTCGCTCGCACCGCTGCTCTGGATATTGCATTGTGAACATCTTCGACTTTCATGGCATCTACAGATTCTGATGGCATATCGTATGCATCACCCAACTTGGCAAGATCTGTCACATTTGATGTTCTTTGCACTGAAGTACCCATTGCATATCCATTATTTTCAATAACAAATATTACTGGAATTTTAAAATGCATGGCAAGATTTAACGTCTCATGAAAAGCACCCTGTCTTACTGCCCCATCACCCATATAAGTGACGCACAATTTATCTGTCTTTTTGTATTTTTCGGCAAATGCTATACCCATTCCAAGAGGAATCTGACCGCCAACAATTCCATGTCCACCATAGAAATATCGCTCTTTATCAAAAATATGCATTGACCCTCCTTTGCCTTTTGATACACCGGTTTCTTTTCCATACAATTCGGCCATTATCTTGTTGGGGTCGGTACCTAATGCCAATGGGTGAGCATGATCCCTATAAGAAGTGATATAGCCATCACCTACTTTCAATGCTGATATAGCTCCCGAAGCACAGGCTTCCTGGCCAATGTACAAATGGCAAAAACCTTTAATTTTTTGTTGGCCGTACAGTTGACCTGTTTTTTCTTCAAACCTGCGTATCAAAAGCATACTTTCAAACCAAAATTTGTAAGTGTCTTTAGAAAATGGGGCTTTTGTAGCAGGCGACTTCTTTTCTTTTGCAGCTGACATATGAGATTGCTTAAATATTTTAATTTTGCAAAGCTTTTAGAAAATTTACCCAATATTAACTAGTGGTTCTAAAAAGCGATGCGAAATTAAATTAAAAACATTCAACAAAGAAATTTATGTATCTTGAAAATCTCTTTTTGGCAAATTTCAAAAACTATATTGAAGTAAATGTCAATTTTTCAAAATATATAAATGCAATAGTAGGTGACAATGGAAGTGGTAAAACCAACTTGCTCGATGCCATTCATTTTTTATCAATGACCAAAAGTGCTTTCAATTCCATGGATAGCAATAGTATCCGCCACGATGAACAGTTTTATAGCATTATTGGAAAATTCTCACAAAACGATAAAACAATAGTTACCAGCAATTCATTGATGTTGGGGAAGAGAAAAAAAATAAACATTGATAAAAACCCAGTAGATAAATCGGCAGATATCATTGGTATGTTTCCCATCGTGCTAATTGCGCCAAATGATCATGCGCTTATCACCGATGGGGGAGGGACCAGAAGAAAATTTTTTGATAGTATAATATCTCAGTTTGATAAACCCTATCTCCTCAATCTGATTGATTACAATCACGCCTTGAAACAAAGAAACAGACTATTAAAGCAATTTTCTGAATCGGGGAAAATAGATAAGGATATTTTGGACCCTTATGATCGATTGTTGCTTTCGCTGGGAAAAGATATATGTATTAAGCGAGCAGAATTTTGCGAAAAATATTTAACCCACATCATCAGACATTATACATATCTCACTGAAGGGAAGGAAACAATCAGCCTGGGTTATCAATCGAAATTGTTGAGTAAAGACTTTAAAGAGATATTTTATAATTCGTTACAAAAAGATATAATCCTGCAACGAACAAATATTGGCATTCACAAAGATGATTATAGTTTTGAAATGAATGGATATCCACTTAGGAAATTTGGATCGCAAGGTCAGCAAAAATCCTTTCTGATCGCCCTGAAACTGGCTCAATTTGATATTATTAGTGAAGAGAAGGGTTTTAAACCCATACTTCTGATGGACGATATATTCGATAAACTTGATGATCATCGTATTCAGAAACTGACCGAAATGATTGAGCATCATAAATTTGGGCAGGTTTTTTTAACAGACGCCAGGCCGGAACGCACCAATCATTTTTTGGAAAAATTAAAAATAGAATGGAAGGTAATTACGATAGACAATGGTAACTTGTCTTCAGAAGAATAGCATGAAAAACCCATGAGATATAAAAATAAATATTCTGAAAGGAAATCTGATACCTCCAGCCTTAAAGAGGCCATCGATGCGATGATTGATTCCTATAAATTGAGAGGAAAATTTGATCAGAAAAAATTGATAAGTTCCTGGGAGTCGATGATGGGCAAGCCAATTTCAAAAAGGACTGAAAAAATTTATATAAAAGATGATGTCCTTTTCGTGAAGCTAAACTCTGCCCCTCTGCGACATGAACTAACTATTTCAAAGTCCAAAGTATTGGATATAATCCATAAAAAATTTGATGCCTCTTTGGTAAAGGATGTATTGTTCTATTAATCAACACTTCGTTTAATTATTAATTGTAAATGATGAATTATTAATTAAACACCTGATTGTCTGTTGTTTATAATAAATTTTACGAATCGTTTAAATTACACATTATCAATGTGTTAAATTTTTATAACGATCCATTGATTTAGTGAGATTAATTTTTCACAAGCCATGTTTTCTCAAAAAGATCATAAAAAAAGTCCATCCTCAAATCATAAAAATGGACTTCAATTTTATTGCAATTAGCAATTTTATTTTTTCCCGAAGATAGTCCAGCCAACAAATATTTGTGCTGTTGTATTTTTTACCTCATGGTCATCGCCTACATTCGAAACATTGGTAAACCCCCAGACATATCGTACACCACCATTGAACCCCAGAGGTAAATGAATTGTGGCACCCAATGCCAAGCCAAAATCGCTATTGTTTACTTTATCTTTAAATGAATCTCCGGATTGATCTTTAGCATCTAAAAGAACTGAGAATTGCGGGCCGGCCTCGATGCTTAAAAAACTGATGGGTTTCCATCTGAGGAGAATAGGGATATTCATATAAGTAAAATCATTGACATTGTCAGGTACTTCAGATCCTTGAGAAGAATACAATAATTCGGGCTGAATGCCCCATTTTTCTGAAAATGCAATAACGGCATAAACACCGCCAAGAAAACCCGTTTTGCTATCAGTGCTAATATCTGTAATTGATTGATTAGCGAAATTTGCGCCGGCTTTTATTCCGACACCCAAGCCCTGAGCTTGAACCAATGAGAAAATGGAAAGTAGCGATAGTACGACTGTTGATAAAAAAATCTTTTTCATAGTAGTTTCAGTTTTCGTTATTATTAAATTATAATTTAAAATTATACAATAAAGCCATTAATCATTCTAAGTGTTCGATTAATGTGCTTCGAGCCAGTTGTCTCCAAATCCCATGCCAACTTCCATCGGCACTTCCAGTTCGACAGCTGTTTTCATAAAATCAGCAATTTTTTGTTTCAGCATTTCTTTTTCAGAATGATGCACATCAAAGACCAATTCGTCATGTACCTGTAGGATCATTTTCGATTTCAGGTTTTCCTTTTTCATCCAATTATGAATGTTTATCATGGCTACTTTAATCATATCTGCCGCACTGCCCTGTATTGGGGCATTGATGGCATTACGTTCCGAAAAGCCCCTCATCGTTGCATTCTTGGAGTTGATATCTCTTAAATATCTCTTTCTTCCCAGTACAGTTTCTACATATTTATTTTCCCTTGCTTCATTGATTACGTTATCCATGTAGGATTTTACTGCGGAAAATTCTGTAAAATATGCATCAATTATTTCTACCGCCTCTCTCCTGGGAATGCCAAGACGCTGCGAAAGGCCAAATGCCGATATGCCGTAAATGATACCGAAATTTGCCGTCTTGGCTTTTCTACGCATATCATCGTCCACATCTTCCAGCGGGACTTTAAATATTTTGCTGGCTGTGGTAGCATGAATATCTCGTCCGTTTTTAAATGCGTCAATCATGCTTTCATCTTTAGCGAAGGCAGCCATAATTCGTAATTCTATTTGTGAATAATCCGCTGCCATGAGTGTAAATCCCTCACCTCTGGGTATAAAAGCTTTTCTGATCTCACGACCTTTGGTTGTACGAATTGGGATATTTTGAAGATTAGGATTTGTACTGCTCAATCTACCGGTTGCTGCTACGGCCTGATTGTAAGACGTGTGAATTCTTCCATCCTTTTTGCTGATCAATGTTGGTAGAGCATCTACATAAGTAGATTTTAATTTTTGAAGTTCTCTAAAATCCAGAATCTTTGAGGCAATAGGATGCTCGTTTGCTAAGCCGTTCAGAATTTCTTCACCTGTTGCATATTGCCCTGTCTTGGTTTTCTTGGGTTTTTCGATAAGTTTCAGTTTTTCAAATAGTACTGCACCCAGTTGCTTGGGAGAGGCAATGTTAAACTTCACTCCTGAGATCTCATAAATCTCTTTTTCAACTTGTTCACTTGAGATAGCCAATTCCTTTGAAAGCTGAGTCAAGACATCCTCATCTACGGTTACGCCTTCGTATTCCATGTCTGCAAGGACATTTACAAGTGGTAATTCGAGTTCATAAAGTAGTTTTCCAATCCCCTTTTCATTAATCAATTCTTCCAATTTGTATTTCAATTGCAGGGTAATGTCGGCATCTTCTCCAGCATACTGTACAATTTTTTCAATCGCCACATCACGCATCGATCCCTGTTTTGCGCCTTTCCCTCCAATTAGGGTTTTAATAGAGACTGGTGAATAATTAAGGTAATTTTCCGCCAACACATCCATGTTGTGTCGCATGTCGGGCTCAAGGAGGTAGTGCGCCAGCATGGTATCAAATATTTTGCCTTTTACTTCGATGTCGTAATTCTTGAGCACCAAAATATCGTATTTAATATTTTGACCAATCTTTATTATAGATTCATCTTCAAGGACGCCTTTGAATAACCCAATTATTTCCATGGCTTTTTCCTGGTCTTCAGGGATAGGCGTATAGTATGCCTCTCCGGATACATATGAAAAGGCGATTCCAACCAATTCAGCATTTCTGGCATCAACACTGGTGGTTTCTGTGTCGAAGCAAAATTCTTCCTGGAGTTTTAGGTATGATATCAGATTTTCAATCAACTCAGGGGTATCGATCAGGTGATAATCGTGGATGGTATTGTAAAGATTTTTTTTCTCTTCTTCCTTAATTTCTTCCTCTGGTTCTTCAACTACCGAAGTTGGCTGGGGAGTACTTCCAAACATGGACAATTGGGTATTTTCTGGTTTTATAGTTCCAGTTGATGCACCTCCGAAGATACGATTTGCAAGATTTCGGAATTCCAGCTCTTCAAACATTGCTTTCAATTTCGGCTCATCAAAGCCTTCGTATTTCAGTGCTTTTTCATCAAAATCTACCGGCACATCCAAAACGATGGTAGCAAGTTCTTTAGATAAAATTCCTTGTTTGCCAAAGTTTTCAACATTTTCTCTCTGCTTGCCCTTTAGCTTGTCACTATTTGCTACCAGATTTTCTACACTGCCATATTCTTTTAGTAGCTTCACGGCAGTCTTGGCGCCTATTCCCGGAATACCCGGAATGTTGTCTGAAGCATCTCCCTGGAGCCCAAGAATATCTCTTACCTGATCGACATTGGCGATATCAAATTTTTTCAATACCTCTTCAATACCCAGGATATCTACACCGTTGCCCATGTATGCGGGTTTGTACAAATAAACATGCTCCTCAACCAGCTGTGCATAATCTTTGTCGGGAGTCATCATGAATACTTCAAACCCTGCTTTGGACGCTCTTTTTGCCAGCGTTCCAATCACATCATCCGCCTCAAACCCACTTTTTTCAATCACTGGGATATTGAAGCACTTTACAAGTTCTTTGACGATCGGAATCCCGATCTTAATATCTTCAGGAGCTGCTTCTCTGTTGGCCTTGTATTCTTTGTACATTTCATGCCGAAAAGTAGGTCCAGGCATATCGAATGCCACACCGATATGTGTTGGTTTTTGCTTATTTATTATTTCAATCAATGAATTGGCAAACCCCAGTACAACACCTGTGTTTACACCCTTGGAGTTGATTCTTGGATTTTTGCTAAATGCAAAATGCGCCCTGAAAATAAGTGCCATTGCATCGAGTAGAAAAAGCTTTTTATCAGGTTTGGCCATAAGATTGAGTTCGAATTTTTATTGTAGAAATGAATAAAATTGAATAGATAATTAATTTGATATTTATAAAAATATCGTAAAACCAAAATTGATTAAATAATTATTATTAACCAATACTTGATTTAGCTTTAGGTGCTAAAGTTAGTAACGAGGACTTCATGGTTTTTAAGTTTTTATATTTCTTACCCATCTTTCGGCTTCATTTTTTTGATGTATCCGGTATTAGCACATACTCTATCAAAAACCAGAAACATGTCAAAGAAATTATATGTTATACCTTAAATCCGCAAGGAATTATCAAATTTCATTAAAACCTTGCTTTTTGAGCTTGAATGGTCTTTTATCCTAAAAATACGATTCACCCAAATGGGTGAAAATCAAGATGCTTAAAATATATCATTACAAACAGTATTCGTTGATTTTATTCTTTGTTATGAAAAACCTTGCGGATTTAAGGTTATAGCACTATTACCATTTAATTTTTTAACGTACTATTGGATTAAAATCTATTAAAATATTTTTTTCGTAAACTATTTTTTTATCATGAACACCAAGGTTATTTTTTTTATATGGTATTATTTTTTTGCTACCATATCTTTTGCCAAATCAAAGCAATTATTTTACGGAGATAAAGTTGCAAATTCTGAATCTCACCAAGATTCATTGATTCATGAAAAGCAATTCCAATGGCCAGATACCATGATTTCGCTAAGGCCATTCATGATATTAAATACTAAAAAGCATTCCTATTCCATAGATCGCATAATTCTGTCTGAACAAAAATTTCCTCATATCAATTCCGTAAAAGCGTTTTCTGCCAAGATTCCCGGAGTTGAGGTGAGCGAGACCAATGGGGATATGGCATCAACCGTTTTGGTTAAAATCCGGGGTAGTAATTCATATTTCGGAAAAGGAGTGCCCTTATATGTTGTGGATGGAGTACAACTCAATAATCGCAATAATGGAATTTCTAATATATTCAATTATATTCCGGTCGATTTTGGTGATAATACACTAGATATCAATATTGAAGACATCAAAGATATCACTGTTTTAAAAGGTGGTATTGCCACAGTTATCTATGGAGCAGAGGCAGCAGATGGAGTAATATTGATAAATACCAAAACAGCTCAAAAAAAAGGTTTAAATGTAGGCTTCCATTCATCAGCCATATTTGATAAAGTTTATAAAATGCCGGAATTCCAAAATGAATTTGGATCGGGGAGCAATGGGCTTTATGATATGAGCCGGAGTCCTGCTTTTGGCCCAAGGTTAGATGAAGGCAATATGGCCATCCAATTTGACAGTCCTGTTGATCAGGCAGGTAATCCTATTGCTACCTTGTTAAATTCATATCCTGAAAATCAAAACAACTTTTTTCAAACAGGGACAACATTTAATAATGTAATATCAGTTTCATCAAAAGGCAATGCACTCGAAGGAGGTGTATCAATCGGAGATACAAGAAATAAAGGAGTGATCCCAAATACTGATTTCAGAAGAAATACAATTAATTCGTATGGAATATTCAGGCCATTCGAAAAATTGGAACTCTCAGCTAATATAGCCTACAGCAAAATAAGCTCTGATAATCGACCGCCTGGAGGGAGGTGGTCGACAAACCCTGTTAGTGCCGTTTATCGCATTCCTCCGAATGTTTCTATTTCTGAATTGAAAGATTATTGGATTGAAGGACAGGAAAACTATCGGCAGCGAAATTACAGGGCAAATGTTGACAATCCCTGGTTTACAGTAATTGAAAACAAAAATGGATTGAATAGAAATCGCTTTAGGGGCAACTTTGGTATAAGGTATTCGATTATAGATGGATTAGACGTCTTTGGCAGGTATGCGTTTGACAGTTATAGCGAAAAGAGAGAAAGAAAAAAAGCATTCAGTTCTTCATACAGGTATAATTCAGGCGCATACGGGATTGAAGATATCAGTCAGAGAAATTCAGATATTAACTTTGGGATAAATTTGAATAAGAGATTCAATAAAGTCCACATAACAAGTACACTCAATGCCGACTTGTTGTATTTTAATGACTCAACACTGATGAAATTCAGAAATCAGTTGGACGCCCCACTTGAGTACAACTTTGATAATGAATTTCTTACCAATACTTTTTCATCAAAAAGTAAGCGGCACAGATTTTCATGGTTAAACGAAATTGGTTTTAATGATTTGGTATATCTTGATTTTGCAATTGGTCGTGAACTGACTAAGAATAGTCAAATAAGCGTGTATAATCAATTAAGCGTGGGGAATAATGGGAGCTCGATAAATGCTAATTTTGATAATGCCGAACCATATAATAGCTTGTCAATTGGGACAACTTTCATCATTTCAAATATTATAAATTTCCCATCATGGATAGATAGATTAAGCTACAAGGCAAATTGGAGTAAAATTAGTGGTATCGATAATTTTCCAGTTATCACAAATTCTCTCATAAGTCCTGATCTAAAGCAACCAACAAAAGAAATAATAGAATCCGGAATTGACTTAAGAGCATTTGGTAACAGACTAAACCTGTCGATCAATTATTATAATAATATGTCCAAAGATTTGCTTTTGGCTATCAAGCTTTCACCTAACACGGGATTTTCATCGAGATATATAAATGCGCTGGATATTTCTGAAAAGGGTATATAAATGCAATTGAGTATAACTCCCATACAAAACGAAACATTCAGTTGGGATTTGGGAGTTAATTATTTTCAAAACAAAATAAAAGCAGAGTATATTTTGGATGATATGCATCTGAACATTTGGAATGAATCTAATATAATTAACCGCTGGTATATGGGCGAGACAATAGATAATTTGTATTCCAGACAGTACCTTACTGTTGAGGATAATGATTCTCCCTACTTCGGTTATGTGTTATTAGATGATGAGGGGTATCCGAAAAGAAATATGGTAAACGATAGATTGTTAGGTAATATCAACCATGATTTCAATATGGGCTTTAATTCAAATTTCCGCTATAAAAATTTTAGCCTGTCTGTTCTTTTCGACTGGAGACAGGGCGGTGTTTTTATTTCAAACACCATGAGGTATCTCACTTCTGGTGGGCTGTTGAAAAGTACTTTAGAAGGGAGTAACAAGGAAGATATATTTCAAAATGAATCTATTTGGGTTGGAGGGAGAGACGAAACTCATGGAGGCCTACCCTGGTCGGGGGGAAACCCTTGGACTCCGGATAATTTGAATAATGCTTCCTTTATCCCAGGAGTTTATGAAGATGAAGAAGGCAACTATGTGCTAAATGATGGAAATCCTAAAACGACAATTTTTATTACACCAAAGGAAGCAATTTATAAAACAAATTGGAATTATCCTGATAATTGGATGTATTCAGCTTCATTTATCAAACTTAGAGAAGTGGCAATTTCTTATGTTTTCCCATCAAAGATTACTGAGAATATTTTTATAGAAAGAATGAGATTTTCTATTGTAGGCAGCAATTTCCTGCTTTGGTCCGAAGCAGGAAAAGCAGGCATAGACCCAGAACATAATTACTTTATTGGCGGTGGTAAATTTAGTCGGGGAATGGAAAACTACTCAATTCCTCCTGTTACTTCCTGGGGATTTAAATTGAATATTGAAATCTGAGTTTGTTCTGTAAAGCAAATGATTTCATGGTTTTCATGGACCATTTCTATGGATGATATTTTTCATCCTTGTTACAAACGAGGATGAGTGGAGGTCAATTTTTAGGTACTAATGCTTATGTTCAATTTTACAGGATCTTGTTTTGCGCCAAAAACACGGTTTACCCATACCTGTTTTTCCTCTTTGCGATAAATGATAATGTAATCGCCCTCTACTAATTTTTTATAGTTGATCTTAGGATGTAGTTCACTTATGTATCTTGTACCACCCGTGTGGGTTTTATATAATACATCCGCTTTCTTTCTTAGTTTTTCAACAAGGGCAAAGGCTTTATCTTCTTTTGATGTTTTACTTTTAAATTTGTAAATGTTGCGCAGGTCTTGTTTGGCCAGTTCAGTCTAGGTTACTTTTTTCTCCAACTTAAAATCTCTTTTTTGATTTCTTCATGATCGGTTACTTTTCCGGTACTAATTTCTGCTTCTGAAGCTTCCAGCATTTCATCCATTGCTTGTTTTGTCAAAGACTGCCCTGAAGAAATGTAAGTTTGTATATTGGTCTGAGAACTCAAAATTGTATGTACAGCCTGTAGAATCCTGCCATCAGTAACCCGATCAATAATCTGGTGTAATTCTGTCTTTATCCACGTTGTATCCATTAGTTTTTTCTTGTTGTTCTGCAAAGTTAATGATTTCATGGACTATTTCTACTGTTGATATTTTTACCCTCGTTACAAACGAGGGTAATGGCAAGGAAAATAGGTCTTTCAGGCAGGTTGTTTTCGTCGCTAGTGCTTCTGCTAAAATCCACCGTTTGCAAATTATGAATCATGAGTCTATAGATTTTAGTGTTTGCTTTGGAGAGTTCTTCCAAGTTGAACACATTTTTTCTATATATTCCTTTTCTTGCTCGAATGTCATGTCCTGAATATCCATATTAATCTTATCTCGGATATTCCTTAGTTTCTTGACAAGCCCTTTTTGTGTTTTTACCTTTTTCTTAATCATAGCGTTGAATTTCTTTTAGGGTTTTCGACAAGCTTAATTTCTTGAAGACAACATCAGGGAACGAAGATTTTATTTTTACAGACTCATTACCGTATGGTAAATATTTTATCCAATTTCATCCTAGTTACAAACGAGGACGAGTGGGGGCTTGTTATCAATCATTAAACATAATCAATTTCCAGTAAACCAGGCTCGCAACGGTTGGAGTCAAAATATATGTGTCAGGTTTTTTCCTCTTTTAACCATGTAAAATACTAAAGAAATTTTATTGCAGTTATTTATGCTTATTATTGAATAAATTCATTTTGACACTAGCCTAGAATTTTAATAGAAATATTCAGAATATTATGTGAAATTTGCGGTCATGATATTGTTGAGTAGAATATTTAAAATAATAGTTATTGGATGGTTGATATTTCATGGAACAAATGGCAATTGTCAATCATACCCCTCTTATGGACCGGAAATACCAGTTACAATTAGTGGTCTTTCTTTTGACGCAATGGAACCTTTTATTTCTTCAGATGAGAAATATATTATTTTCAATAACTTAAATGATGGCATAAACACAAAACTTTTTTATGCCACTAAAGTGAATGATTCGACTTTTAGTTTCGCCGGTGAATTAGTGGGAGCAAATCAATTAACCCCTCCTCAACTTGATGCAGTTGCTGATATGGATTCATTAAACAATTTTTATTGGACCTCTTTACGGGCATATCCAGAAGAATTTGACAATCTGTTTCGTGGAAAATTCAATCAAGGGAGTGTTTCTAACACGGGAAGACTGCGTGGAGATTTTTATATTTATTCTCCAGGATGGTTAATAATGGATCATGGTATTAGTTATGATGGACAAATGCTGTATTTCAATAATGCAAGGTTTGACGGAGTATGTCAGGGACCCTGCGAAACATGGATCGGAATTGCAAAGAAGGAAAATGACTCAACTTTTATCAAAATTCCTGGTGCTGACGAAATATTGCAAAATATCAATGATCCTAATTATATCTATTATGCTCCCTGTATTTCAAAAGATAATTTAGAGTTTTATTATACCAGATATCTTAAGGGCGTGGTAACAATCAACACGGTATTTGAGGTATGTGTGGCAGTTCGGGATACTCCGACCGATGTTTTTTCTACTTCTCAGGTTTTGTTTTCAGAGGTCATTGCCAATATTGTTGAAGCACCGACAATTACTGCGAACAAGCAAATTTTATATTACCACAAAAAAGTCAATGGTATTCATAAAATCATGATGAGATACAGGCAATTTGTTACCGGTATAGATAAAATTGATTTAAATGAGGCCGTCATATCAATAGTGCCAAATCCTATGACTAGTAAATCGATTTTAAAATTTCACACTGATATTGAAAAGCCAATGACAATGTTAATAGTTAGCAGTGATGGAAAGATAGCAAAATCTTATGATTATATTTCTGGCCATCAGATAGCATTGCAAAAAAGTGACCTAAAAGCAGGTTTGTATATAGTCCAAATGATCAGCAATAGCAAAGTAATTGCTACAAGCAAACTTTTAGTAAAATAGAATTCTTCGTCATAAATAAATGAAATGTTAGTTTAATAAATGCTTAATTTAAAAATGACAAATCATGTCGTTTTGAACTTTTTATTCCAGATTTGCACCTTATTATTGAGTAAATTCATTCGGCAATAAAAACTTAATATATATGCATCCAATATTTTTTCAATTTGAAGTCCCTGGGTTTTTACAAGGTTTTTTACCCAATACCATTACTCTATATTCCTATGGGGTTTTTATAGCCTGTGGAGCTATTCTAGGTGTTGTTTATGCCGGATACCAGTCCAAAAAGCAATTCAATACAAAGATTGAGACTATCCAGATGCTATTTATTCTCATTGTTGTAGCTGCGGTAGTGGGCGGTAAATTTTTTATCATTTTTGAGGATCCCAAACTTTATTTGAGTGATCCTTCTCTACTTTTTAAGTCATTCAGTAATGGTTTTGTTTTTTATGGATCGCTATTATTTACCATCCCCACTATCCTAATATTTTTCAGAAAAAATAAGTTGCCCGTGCTGCCCATGTTTGATATATTGGCAGTAACTGTCTGTATTTTGCATGTCTTTGGCCGGCTCGGTTGCTTCATGGCAGGATGCTGTCATGGCAAGCCGCATGATGGTCTTTTTTCGGTTACCTTTACCGATCCTATTTGTGCTGCGGAGCCATTAAATACCCCTCTTTATCCAACACAGCTTTTTGAATCTCTCATGCTACTATCCATACTGGGAGTCATTTTAATTGTAAAAAGAAGAAAACAATTTGATGGCCAATTGTTCATGATTTATTTGATGCTATATGCTATCGGAAGATCAGTGCTGGAGGTTTTTAGGGGAGATCTGAAGCGTGGTTTTCTAATTGACAATGTACTGTCAAACTCACAGTTTATATCAATACTGGTTTTTTCTGGGGCCTTATTTTTCTATATCAAGCTTGCTAAAAAAGCTAAGCTGGCGTCCTGACGAGGAGCATCTCTTTTTTAATAGAGATATCAAATGGGGGATGTCCAATAAATTCTCCATCCAGATGGGCGACCAATTGATCTGTAGCTTCAATAGTTATGTTCTTGGCCAGATGAAACTCACATTCCTTTAGTTTGTGGTGTGCTCCGGTTTTTAGTTTTGGTAAGTGCCAAAACCTCTTGAGGGGTGATATTTCATTAAGAATACAAATGTCCAGCAAGCCATCATTGGTTTTAGCAAAAGGATTGATCACAAAACCTCCTCCAAATGTGGTGCCATTGGATATGGTCATGAGTAGTATTTTCTTTTCAAATGGTTTCCCATCCATGGAGAAATGAAGCATTTTTTCTTTAAATCCAGCGACAATCCGGAGTACGGTAAGCAGATAGTCCATGTGGCTGCCACTTTTGTTGCCTCGCTCAACCATCTCTTTTACTACTTGTCCATCGAAACCAATGCCTACGCCATTCACAAAATATCTTTTATTGCAAATACCCAGATCAAATTTCTGCACTTTTCCATTCAAAGCAATATCAACCTGTTTTTTAAAATTTAGTTCTCCATGCAGAGATTTTACAGAATCATTACCTGTTCCATTACTGACTATACTGATAGGCAGGCTTTTTCCTTGTATTTCATTCACTATATAATTTAACGTGCCATCTCCACCCATCACGAATACTTCATTAATCGAAGGATTTTTTATAATTGTGTCAGCTAATTTCCCTGCATTATTATGTTCAGTGAAGAATAGGTTATAATCCACATGAGCTTCTTTTAACCTGCCTTCTAAGTAAAATAATTTTTTCTCAAAGGAAGATTTTCCAGCTGCTGGATTAATGACAATAAGTATGCTTTTGTTGTTAGACAAATGAGTGAAAATTTAGATTTCAAAAGTAGTGATTTATTAGAATTGAAATTTAGTGTGGGTTTCGAAATATAAAAATTAAATTTATGATTAGTCTTTCTTCTTCAATTATGGGTATTATTAAAAAACGAAGACTGAGTATTTCATTTTATATGAATGCGAAACTCTGGTTAATTCACTATTAAGTTTTATTATAAAAATAAAGTAAATATGAAATTACTAATATACCCGATTTCAACCATGCTTTTTTTGACCTCATTGAGCTACTTGTCTTTGACAGATTTATCTGCTCAAGAAAATGAAAAGAGTATTACCGCAAAGTCTGACGATGCGCCATCAGTCTTTGACCCAAAATATGAAAAAGTAAAGTCCAGAGTAAGTTATGTGCCGGGTATAAAAGTTATTAGGGGTGAAACCCAATTGATCGTCCCTGAGCATGAAAGTTTTTGTCCGGCAGGAAGTGTTTTTAAATACAACAACGGAGATATTCATGTATATGACAGGCGCTCCATGGATAGGGGAAAGACCTGGCAGCAAACCCAGCACATATTGGAAAACTCAACTTATCAATATGCAGAGCCCAATGGGGAAGTGATAATGTTTCGATCGCAAAATGTGGGAGGAGGATCATCAAATGCAGGACGGCCTGAATTTTCTTTGCAAAAAACGGATGAAGAAGGAGTATTTGAGGTTGATTTTTTTCGGTCACATGACAATGGGCTTACAAGGATAAAAGAGGCAGCAAAAGTTTTTTTGCCTGAAGTATTAAATAATCTAACGGGTGTTTTATGCCGCAAGATTATTCGTCTTCAAGACGGAAGCCTGTTGGTAAGTATGTATAGTAGAAATGGTAAAAGTGATAAAATTGAAGAGCAGCAATTCCGCTCTATTGCTCTGCGTTCGGAAGACAGAGGTAAAACCTGGCACTATTTTTCAACGATTGCCTTTGATGGGAAAGAAGATGTTAGAGGAGAAGGGTTTGATGAAACTTCATTATTGGCGCTGGATGATGGAAGGGTTTTTAGTTTCATTAGATCAGGGGCCAGTTATCAGGCTTCCTTGGGCAGTTCTAATAATAATGATTGGGATAACAAAATGCCTTTTAGTTATGGCAAGCAAACGCCAATTTACTTGAGTATTTCCAGCGATGGAGGAAAGACATGGAGCATTGCCGATCCTATTACTACTCATGGTGTGTGGCCGGATGCAATTCAGTTAGAAAATGGCATTATCGTTGTTAGCTATGGTCGCCCGGGTAATTGGCTTATGTTTAATGATAACAAAAGCGAAAGCTGGGGACCAATTATTCCATTCTACAATGATCTGTACCCGCCCGATTGTGGCAACTATGTTTCTATGGAAGAGGTGGCTCCAAATATATTGTTAGTGGTATATTCACGAACAAACCCGAATGATCATTGGCAAAGTGAGCTTGCGGGAACTTATTTTCACGTAAAGCGAGAAGTCATAAAGTAGAATTTATGATAATTTACCTCCCGATTCATTGTGTAAAATACCTTCCGAATTACACAAGTTAGACTTTGAAAAATATTTTGTTTTTATATAAATAGTTTAAAAGCAACCATTCGATAGCAAT
>VAPL010702879.1_pt1 | contig 30650 bp, 32 predicted proteins | sample 3395061 | NCBI WGS metagenome assembly VAPL01 (sample SAMN08290444, study PRJNA428436) | hydrothermal vent metagenome | isolation source: Deep-sea hydrothermal vent chimney 2 | place: Pacific Ocean: Juan De Fuca Ridge | depth 2182 m m | reverse complement strand
TTTGGATGCCAGGCAACATGATATTTTCCGGCGTGGTATTTAAAGTATTTTATTATACCTCCCACAGGATTTCTATTGATGTGTACATTGAGGGGTGACATGAATATAGAAATTTGAATTCTTTCTTCCTGGAGATATTCCAATTCTTCTGTTTTTTCTATGACTACAACTTTCCCATCTGCAGGTGCCAGAACATGATTTGGATTTGGATTGATTTTGATAGCAGGGCTACGAAAAAATTGAAGAACAAGTAAAAAAATAATGCTACAAGTCAAATAGGAAAAATAAATAATCTGCTCATGAACATCGAAATATTTCAAGCTGATATTGATGAGTAAGAGAATTATTAATAGAAAACTTAATAGTGATCTTCCTTCCTTATGAATTTGCATAAAATGTAAATATGATTAAAATCCGCCCCTGTAACTATATGCTTTGGCAACCTTGTCAATGGCGACAATATATGCTGCAATGCGCAAAGTTACATCATATTTTATAGATGTTTTATAAACATTGGCAAATGCATCGCGCATGATTCTATCGGAACGACGATTGACTCTGTCTCTTGTCCACTTATATCCCAATCTGTTTTGAACCCATTCAAAATAAGAGACTGTTACCCCGCCTGCATTGGCCAAAATATCCGGAACTACCACAATGCCTTTTTCTGCTATGATATCATCAGCTTTGGCAGATGTTGGCCCATTTGCTCCTTCTACAATAAGTCGCGCTTGGATTTTGTCTGCATTTTTCATGGTGATCACATCTTCCAAGGCCGCTGGTACTAACACATCAACCGGCAGCATCAATAAATCATCTGCATGATCCATTTTTTCAGCACCATCAAAATTTTCTAATGTCCCTTTGTTATCCTTACTATAGATTATCGCTTTTTCAATATCAATACCATCTTTATTATAATATGCTCCCGTAATATCACTTATAACTATGATTTTCGTACCTCGCTCTGCAAGCAATTGCGCTGCATTGGAACCCACATTGCCAAATCCTTGAACAGCGACTGTGCTATTGTATGGATTAATTTTAAGTTTTTCCAGAGCAGAAAGTGTAGATACCATCACGCCTCGTCCAGTCGCTTCGACTCTTCCTTCCGACCCACCCAAAACTGCTGGTTTGCCAGTGACCACACCATTTACAGTCATACTGCTGTTTCGAGAATATTGGTCCATCATCCACGCCATTTCTCGTTGGCCAGTACCCATATCCGGAGCAGGAATGTCAGTGTCAGGGCCAAAGACATCAAACAATGAGGTAGTATATGCACGTGTCAATCTCTCTATTTCACCAGATGACATTTCCCTGGGATTACAGCATATTCCACCCTTTGCTCCACCAAATGGGATATCGACTACGGCACATTTCCAGGTCATCCAGGCAGCCAATGCTTTTACCTCATCAAGATTTACATGCGGATCAAACCTCACACCACCTTTTGATGGACCCAGAACATTGTTATGAATCACCCTGTAAGCCTCAAAAACTTTTATAGACCCGTTGTCCATGGTTATTGGAATATTGATGATCACCTGTTTGTCGGGAGATTTCAATACATTGAAAGTTTCTTCATTTAGCCCAAGATGCTTGGCTGCAATGATAAATCTGGACATCATAGACTCGAAAGGATTTTCCTTGTCGGTGATTGGTGCAGGCTCGATATACTCCATTATTTCAGATTAAAATTTACAACAGTTAAGAGAGCCCAATTTATAATTTTTTTTGCTTAGATATTCCTTTGGTTTTAGATAAAGCCTGATTCAATTTTAATGACTACCAAAAAATTATTTTCTACTGTATTTACTTACTAATATTCCTACAACTATGGCGAGCAAAAAAGAAGGGAATAGCTCTGCGAGTTCGGTAAAATAAATACCAATTGTTGGAATGCTTGGAATGATAAACTTAAACAAGGGAACGCACAGAAACCCAGTGACCATGGAAGCAATGGCACCTTTTTCATTATAACCTTTATAAAAAAGTGACAGGATGATTACGGGGCAAAAGGTTGCTGCAATACCCGACCAGCCAAATATGATAAACCAGAATATGGTTCTCTCTGGTGTTGTTACCGCAATGATCATGGCAAGGGCAAAAGAAAATAGCGCAATGCCTAATGTTACATATCGAGAGGTACGCGCAAGATCCACTTCTTTGATTTCAGGATGAAATATTTTTTGATAGAAGTCACGTGTTACAGCACTTGAGGCAAGTACTAATAACGAATCTACAGTTGACATGATGGCCGACAACACAGCTGCGATATAAATGCCAATGATTATTGTTGGAAAAATATTATCAACAAGCAAGGGCAATACATTTTGAGCTCCATTGCCCATAATGACCTCAACATCTTGCCCGACATCTGTAAGCAGGTATCTGCCAAGGATCCCGATTGACACTGCAGAAACATCAGTAAGGATCGTAAATGCAATAGCTACCCATCTACCTTTGTTAATTTCTCCTTCATTTTTAATGGACATAAATCGCACAAATACCTGTGGCGAACCCAGAAAACCAAGTCCTATGAAAAATAAACCACCGATTGTCATAAGGCTCAGTAAGGAGAATCCTCCGGCTCCCCAAATTGATAAAAGAGCAGGATCTATTTGGTTGAGACCAGAAAGGATCTCGTCTTTATTATCTATGGCCATATATGCCGCAATTGGCAACATTACCAAACCAAAAAGCATGATTAAGCCCTGGAATAGATCTGACCAGGCAACTGCTACAAAGCCCCCTGAAAAAATATAAGCAACCACAATAGCAAACCCAACAACAGCACCAATGTAATAATTCCATCCAAGAAATGATTCAAAAGCTGCCCCGGTAGCGTCAATTTGGGCACTTACGTAAATGATAACAAATATTGTAAGTGTTGCGGCAGAAATTATACGTAATAGGTGGTTTGTAGACTTGAAATGGCTTTCTAAATAATCTGGTATGGTAATAGAGTCATATTGGTCTGTGAGTCTTTTGAAAGGTTTTGCCATAAAAAACCAGGATATAGCTACTCCGGCAACCTCACCTAACACTACCCAAAATCCCTGAACACCAATCATTGCACCCATTCCGGTCAGACCAAGGAGTAGCCAACCAGACTCTCCTGAGGCGCGAGCAGAAAAAGCTACGACCCAAAAACCTAGTTTTTTCCCGCCTACATAATAATCTTTTAGACTTTTGATCTTTCTAGAAGCGAAGAATCCTATTCCAAATAGAATTCCAAAATAAATTATCAATATTATGTACTTGGTTAACATTTTGTATTTGTTTTTAATGTGAAGTCACTAAGTCCATAATAGCTTAGTAAAGAAAAGGAAAAAGGAACAGGGTTATTTTTTTCGCAAAACTGTGGCAAATAATAATAGCCTTCACTTGGTTCAATAAAATCTTCTTTCATCTGTCAGGTTAAAAAAATAGGTTTTTGTTTGCGTCCAAATAAAGCGTACTCAAACTATTGGGATTAAATCTTAAACTACATAACATTAATCTAATTGCAATACGCATCTGCAACTGAAATGGCTTTGGAAATAATATCCAACCCTTCATCCATTTGCTCCTTTGTTATATTTAATGGAGGAGTTATGAAGATGTAATTCCACCGAACAAAAGTGAACATACCCAGTTCTTTGATCTTGGCAGTTACCTGGTTCATTATTTCCATTTGATCTGGTTTAGCATTCCAGGGCGCCATTGGTTCTTTGGTTTCCCTGTTTTTCACCAGCTCAATACAGCCGAGTAAACCCGTATTTCTAAAATCACCAATGGAAGGATGCTTTTGAGTCAATTGCGCTACCCTAAGCTCCAGATAATGCCCCATTTCTGTAGTCTTATTTAGCAGATCTTCGTCTTCAGTAACTTTGATGACGGCCAATGCAGCGGCGCACGAAACAGCATGTGCAGAGTAGGTCAATCCTAACGGTAGCGGTCGATCTTTAAAGCTATCCGCAATTCGATCACTTACAATCAGACCACCTAAAGGCAAGTAACCTGAAGTAAGCCCTTTGGCCATACAAATGATATCAGGTTCGACCCCATGATGTTCTATAGCAAACCATTTACCTGTTCTTCCGAATCCGCTCATTACCTCATCATCTATCAATAGAATGCCGTATTGATCGGCAATTTCTCTTATCCTTGCCCAGTATCCGGGAGGGTATTTGATGCAACCTGAAGAACCCGATTCACCCTCCAATAATATAGCTGCCACATTTTCCGGATTTTCATATTGGACAATACGCTCCAAGTGAGCTGCACTACGTTCGGCACACTCTTCAGGAGTTCTGCTATGCCAGGGGCACCTATAGAAGTATGGGTTTTCTACATGAATCATATTGGGAACTTGCTGGCTGTCAACAGCATGTTTTCGGGGATCTCCTCCGGCAGAAAATGCGCCATAAGTTGCTCCATGAAAAGAGCGGTATAGGGCGATTATCTTATGTCTTCCAGTATAAACCCGCGCTACCTTTATAGCATTATCTATGGCATCTGCACCTCCCAAGGTAAAAAAAGTTTTGTTCAATGACCTCGGAGCCAACTCGGCAAGCTTTTTACCCAAGTCCCCTCTGGCTTTGGTAATGGCTCCTGGAAAGACGTAGCTTATCTCATCCATCTGTTGAGCTACAGCTTCCCGAATTGCTGGGTTTCCATGCCCAATATTGACATTCATCAGTTGAGAAGAAAAATCGATATACCGCTTGCCATCCCTGTCGTAAAAATAAACCCCTTCTGCCTTTTCAACATTCATGGGGTTTAGTCCATCTTGCTTTGACCATGAGAACATTGTATGGCCAAGGTTATTCTGTAAAATTTGTTCTTTTTCTGTCATATTTTTCTTTTTATGGTAGTAAACTGCTCGCCAAAAATATTATTTATTTGAATTAAATCTACAGATCCACTCGATAATTATTTCTATATTATAATCATCAATTAACTTCGTGTGAACTACCCTGCGCCAGGAGCGCAGGGCGTCTTAAATATCAAACAACTAAGTTGTTTGATATCGGGATCTTTACCTTGCTTCTTTATATAATTCTCTATTATGCTTCTATCCCCTTTCCCACTTATTGATCCTATATAATAGCCATCTGACCAATATTCACATCCACATAATTGTCGCTCTACCATTTGATGAAATTAACAATTATCCTTTTTCGAAGGATGGCAAGAAATCAATTCTTGTTAATTTGCATATTGAACGATTCAATTACTATTTCCCAAATTATTCGAATTATGAAACCAAACAACTTTTCAATCCTTTCTCAAGAGGTTTTCTTTTTACATTATTACCAATAAAAACTATTTTACTTTTTCGTACTTCACCTTCTTGCCAAGAGCTACCAATTTCTATTTTGCTATTGGATCGTACAGATTGAAAAATGATTTTATGTGTTTCATTTTCAAAATTGAGTATGCCTTTGATCCTGTAGATTTGGTATCCGCTAAGAAATAAAAGCATACTGATCCAGTGCTCAAATTTGTTTGCTTTTAGCGGTTCTTTAAATTCAAAACTATGCGCCACCAATTCGGGATGATGGTGATGGCGGTGTGGGTTGAGCAATTTATTTTCAAGCTGATTTCCATTGTACGCCCTGAGATTTAATACGTCTTTTTCTATGTTTCCAAAACTGCACTCATATATTGGTGCTTCGGCATTATATTTATTTATTTCTTCTTTTGCTACCTGCAATTGCTCCTTGGTTACGAGATCATATTTGTTCAGTAAAACCACATCTGCAAATGATATTTGTTTGTGAACTTCCCCGCGCTCTTCCAAGTTTTTGACAATATCCTTTGCATCGGCAAGGCAAATAGTTCCGTCAAGGAAAAACTTTGTTTCTTTATTGTTTCCAATAAATGCTGTTGCAATACCATCTGGTTCAGCGATGCCTGTGGTTTCAATAATCAAATGGTTAAAATTGTATTTGTCACTTGTGAGTTTCTGAAGCAATTCACCAAGTTCAACATTTAGCGAACAGCAAATACATCCATTGGCCATCTCAAAAATTCCATCCTTGGCATTGATTACCAGCTCCTGATCAATAGGTATATCTCCAAATTCATTTTCAATGATGGCAAATTTTTTGTCTGGGTTATTTGCAATTAATTTATTCAACAGGGTTGTCTTGCCTGCACCCAAGAATCCTGTAATGATGGTTACTGGAATTTTATTGCTTTTTGTCATGGTCGTGGTCTTTGTGTGGCACTGGGTCGTAGCCACTTCCGCCCCATGGATGGCAGCTACCAATACGCTTGATGCCGAGCATAAACCCTTTCCAGGGCCCATGGGTTTTTAAGGCTTCTACCATATATTGTGAGCAGGAGGGGGTGTACCGGCATGTCCCAGGGAATAGCGGAGAAATGGCATATTGGTAAAATCGTACCAAACCAACCAGTAGCATTGAAAATATGTTTTTCATTCTCAAAATTGCCTTTAGGGAAACCCTATTAATTTAATGCAATATACTAGCCTATTGACATTGTCCAATGCAGGTTTACTCATACCGTAATGATGTAATTGGGTCTTGGCTGGCGGCTCGTTTGGCAGGGGCATAGCCAAAAATAACGCCTATTGACACAGCAACGCCAAAGGATATCAGGATAGAATAAAAGCTTAAAATGGTTGGGATATCAGCTAATTCAGAAACACCAATAGCAATGGTGCTTCCGAGAATTATTCCTACCACGCCGCCGCTAACAGAAATCATCACGGCTTCCAAGAGAAACTGGTAAGATATATCTGATTTTTTTGCTCCAATAGACATACGCAGCCCTATTTCTTTAATCCGCTCTAGCACAGAAGCCAACATGATATTCATAATACCTATACCACCTACCAAAAGAGAAATACCGGCAATTGCGCCTAACACAAAATTGAAAATACTCTTTGTTCGCTGTTGTTGCTTCAATAATAATTCAGGGATTGTGATTTCATAGTCCACAATATTTTTGTGTTTTCGTTTCAAGATTTTTGCAATTACCTGAGCTATGCCATTCAATTGATCAGAAGAAGAAACCTGCACTACCAGCCGATCTAATTGATGATAGTTTGTAAATTTTTCACGTTCTTCAGGGTCCGATCTGTTAAATAATTTGATTGCCGCTTCGGTAACTAACCCTCTGTTTTCATAGCGGATCAGCACAGTTTTCAAAGTGGTATAAACATCCATATTATAATTTCTGATACCAAGATTAGAGATGCTCTTTTTAGAAATGTGTCTCTCTTCCAGAACCCCAACCACCTTTAACCAATGATTGCCCACTTTAATCTTTTTTCCTATAGGATTTTCTCGACTAAAAAATTTTGCCTGAATGCTTTTTCCGATAATGCAAACCGGCTTTCCCTGGCTGATATGTTCTTGGTTGAAATACTTCCCCTGGGCCAGCTGAAATCCCGAAAGGCGAAAATAGTTGTTCTCTATCCCAACGAGCTTGGCACTTCGCCTTATGGCATTTTTTATAACATAGGTATCGATGATAATCTCAGGGCTAACGCTTTCGATTCCTGTAAGTACATTCTCAATACTTTTTGCATCAAGTAGGGAAAGTCCCGGGGAAAGTTTTTTTTCTGAACCTTCGTTACTTTCTCCTTCACTGAGATCAGATTCATTCTGCTCTATAATTGGCGTGATAACTATATTATTTACACCAACCAATTTTATTTGCTCCAGGATTTCTTCTTGTGCTCCCGACCCAATAGCCATCATTGCTATTACAGCTGCAACACCAAAGATAATTCCGAGTCCCGTAAGTAACGAACGTAATTTATTTGCCAAGACTGCCTCCAGCGCAATGTCGAAGTTGGCTATTATTCGCTGATCCATGATTTGCTATTGTAATGTCAATTGTTCGCTAGTTTTTTCCAGTCTTTCAATTTTTTCATCTTCTATGCCATCGGGATCAGACAAATAGATAAGGTCATTTTCTTTCAGCCCTTTGAGAATTACGACTTCATCGGCATTGGATTTTCCGAGAAATACTTCTTGTTTTACCATGCCTAAACCATCTCTTTTTATAACATAAGAAATTGAATCTCCTTGCGAGTGCAAAGATTCTACGGGTATAAACAACACATCTTCCAATATGCCTGAAATAATTGTGTTGCTTGTAGTCATTCCCGGCCTTAGGGTAGTATCTGACTCATTGATTTCGATGAGCAGCTGAAATACTTTTGCATCGGAGTTTGGCTTTTGCTCTCCCACATTAGCAATACTTATCACCTTTCCCGAAAGTTTTTTGGAAGGAAAAGCATCCAGGCCAATTTCAACTTCTTGGTCAACTTTTACTGCATTGATATCCACTTCATTGATATATGTTTTAGAAACCATCTTACTGAGATCAGGAAGCTTAGCCACCACCGGATCCCATGGTGATATCATACCGCCAACACCTTGTTTCTGTCCGCGCCAGTTTCGTTTATAAATTACCATTCCCTGTTCAGGAGCCGTAACCGTAAATTTACCGGACAAAATTTTAAGAAAATCAAGTTGATTTTGATCGTCCATCATTTTTGCAGCTGCACCTTCTACTTCGGCAATAGATTTTTCTTTTTGTAGCTGATAGTTACCCACTGCCTGATCAAAGGTTCGCTTGGCCTTTTCCAAATTTATTTCTGACTTTTTTATTTCTGCAGGAGGTTCAAATTGCGATTGGCTTAAAATAATATCCTTTTCTTCGATGTCATACTTTAGGTTAATCATTTCGTCGCGCGCTTTTCTCAATTCCAAGGCTGTGTCAAGTCTTGTTTGGGTATATTTCGATAATGATTGTTGCAGGTCTGTTTCTTTTTTCTGGATTTTATCACCGATTTCCGATTGATCAAGGCGTGCAATATATCCGCCTTTTTCTACAACTGTTCCCTCATCAACAATATTATCGATTTTAACTTGCCAGATATTGGCTGTTCTCAACCCATTGGGCCCCATGATTTCAATAGAATTTTTGGCGTCAAGTTCGCCTGTAGTAGTCACGTCCATCCTAAAAACGCCTTTTTTTACTTCTGCAAGAACCTCAGAAGAATCAGTATTCATAGATGTAAATTTCTGAAAAAGAAATATTGAAATAATTATACCGACGATAGAAATAGAGATGATTATTTTCTTATTCATGATTATACAGTTGGCAAGATTTAATGGAGTAGGGTAGTAACGAAAATCAATAAATTTTATGTTTGACAAGTTAGCCAATAATCCATAAAATGTCTTTATATGCCTCGAGAATTGCGTTAATCTATTTCACATTATCAGCATATTGTTAATCAAGATTAGCTGGCAAAAATAATTTTTGTTTTGAGAGCCACCTATTTGCACTCATTATTTTCCAGAGCAAAGAATCTACCTCCATTAATAAAAATCTTATCGTCTTTAATCTCCATGTCCAAAATCAAATCGTCATTTTTGGTGAAATAGAGATGGAGTTTGCCTTTTTCTCCAATACCCTCAGCTTTCCATGTGCCTTTTTTTCTGCCTTTGTAGGCGCTATTTTCTACCTTGAGCAATCCCTTGGTTTTGATTTTTGACCGAAATGTACCATCTGCACAAAGCCAGATTTCGTTCTGCTCTTTGTACTGGGTGCTGGAAAGGTACGACATCATGTATTTATCTTTCAGAAACCCAGGCCAGTCAAAATCACCATAGATACTGCCAATGCTTGGTTCTTCAACGCTGGAAGATGCTACCAGCTGATCAAAGTTTTTTCGATATGTCTCATAAAGATTGACAGGAGACAACAATGCAAGTGTCATTGTCCATCCATGGCCACCGTCAATGGCTACTGCGTACCCTTTGTAAGGTTCCAATGAGCCGATAACATCAAATTCTCCAATCATCTGTTTGCCGTTAATTGTCGGTTCGCCTTTTAGGCTTATAACTATCTCATCTGTAAGTGACAATGGATAATCCCATTCTTTTCTTAGCTCTCCCATATTCATGTGATTGGCATTTATAAACATATATCCATCGGTATTTCCATTAGGGATCATCAGAAAAACTTCTTCCTCTTGGGGCAGGGTGCCAAACCATCCTTCAGGGACCACACCTTTGTATCCTACTAATGGAGCAAAAATTTCCTGACCTTGCTCATATACCGCACCGGGTTTTAAGCGATCTTGAGAAAAGGAATATGTTGTAAGAAATAAAAAGGGTAAAACAAGAGATGGAATTTTCATTTTGATAATATCAGGTTTATGATAAAAGTAATTTAAAAAACTTAAATCACACAAATAAAACGAGAATACGCCAGCAGAATTATAATTTCTTTCCCAGTCCTTATTCAAGAATAATTATGACCTAAATATATCGCAGGAATAAATGGATTTTATGATATAGATCACCTTAATGAAAATTAAATAAGCTTGCCGTACAGTCAATTTTTGATTCGTTTACAGTATTATTATTTCACTCAATGTAAAATAATAATATCGCAACCTTACTTCGTTTGAAGCATGAGCGATTTGAGCTGTTTCTTGTGTGACTTAACGCACACTTAATTTGCATTTATCTAATATTTCTAAAATTCCTATTTTCAATGATGATATATTTTTTTACCATCTTAATATGATCAAAATCATATTATATTTATTTATAAATAAGTTTATTTGTACAATAAGTATATGATCATTCTAAGATTATTTACTTTTTTGAAAATAATTATGACAGGTAAGTATAATCATCACTTTTTCTAAAAATGCAATTATTATGAATCAATCCAGGAGAGAGTTTTTGAAAATATCCAGCCTAGGTATTGGAGGCGTGACGCTCGCCGCTCCGTTATTTAATTGGGCAAATGGTGCTATCGTTTCAGATGAAAAAATACCTGTGAATATTACCAATCGAACGCCCACATATTGTGAAGTTTGTTTCTGGAAATGTGCCGGTTGGGTATATAAAAACGATGAAGGAAATATCTGGAAAATTATTGGTAATGACGATGATCCACATTGCAACGGTAGACTTTGCCCAAGGGGCACTGGTGGTGTTGGGATGTACACCGATGAAGACCGACTTAAAACTCCGTTGATTAGAAAAACGATCAATGGGCAACAACAATTTGTAGAAGCGAGCTGGGAAGAGGCCCTAAATCTGGTCGCTAAAAACCTGAATCAAATAAAGGAAAAGTATGGTCCTGAAAGTACCGCATTATTTACTCATGGATCAGGGGGGAAGTTTTTTGGAGATTTGCTCAAGTCATATGGTTCCACCAATATCACGGCACCGTCATTTGCACAATGTCGCGGACCGAGAGAAGTTGCTTTTCTCACTACATTTGGTGAGATCATCTCGTCACCAGAGCGTGTAGATATTCGTGATACAAAATGCCTTGTGCTTATTGGATCTCATATTGGAGAAAATATGCATAATGGCCAGGTACAGGAAATGTCTGATGCGATTGACAAAGGAGCTACCATCATTACAGTTGACCCAAGGTTTTCTACTGCAGCTTCCAAATCAAAACATTGGCTACCGATAAAGCCATCTACAGACATGGCACTGCTTCTTGCATGGATTCATGAGGTGATATATAACAAATGGTACGACAGGAAGTATGTCGAGAAGTATTGCTATGGCCTGGAAGATCTGAAAGAACATGTCAAGAATTATACACCGGAATGGGCATATGGCATTACTACAATCAAGCCGCACGTAATTCGAGAAACAGCCAAGGAAATGGCCAACGCTTCTCCTGCGGTAATTATTCATCCTGGCCGTCATGTTACATGGTATGGAGATGATACACAAAGATTGCGTGCAGTAGCCATACTCAATGCTTTGTTGGGTTCGTGGGGCAGAAGAGGAGGATTTTATAGTCCAGAAAAAAAATCGCTGCCAAGTTTCCCACATCCGGAATATCCGAAATCGAAAAAGACATGGAGAGATGCACATCCAGGGAAATACAATTTAGCAATAGAGGTTGTTTCTAATATAGTTTGTGATGCTACTATTCCGACTGCTGATAAAGAGAGTAGCTTTAAAGCCTGGGTTGTGAATGGGACAAACCTGATATTCACACTACCGGATCAGAAGAATACCTTAAAAGCCATTCAACATCTGGAGTTTATGGTAGTAATCGATACTATGCCGATGGAGATCACGGGTTTTGCTGATGTTGTCCTTCCAGAATGTACATATCTCGAACGATATGATTATTGCAGGTCAAGTCAGCACAGGGAGCCGAACATCGCCTTGAGGATGCCGGCCACTGAACCAAAATATAACACTAAACCAGATTGGTGGATTGTAAGACAGCTTGCGCATAAAATGGGATTAGACAAATATTTCAAATGGAATGACATTGAGGAGGTTTTAGATTGGCAATTGAAACAAGTTGGAACTTCACTGGAGGAAATGAAAAGGGTAGGACTTAAGAAATTTCCCAGAGAATATGATGACTTGTACTTTGCTGAAGATGAAGACATAGAATTCAATACCAATACCGGAAAAATAGAACTTTACTCTACCGACCTGGAAGCTGAAGGTTTTGATCCGATGCCGGTTTATACTTCACATCCGGAGCCAGATCCTGGATTCTATAGGTTAAACTATGGTCGAACTCCAGCACATACTTTTAGCAGGACAGCGAACAATCCGAACCTTACGGATTTGATGGACGAAAATGTGCTGTGGGTTAATCCTATAGTGGCCAAAGAGTGGGATCTTAAAAAAGACCAGGAAGTTTGGTTAGAGAATCAAGATGGAATTTTATCATCTTTTCCAATAAAAGTGAGAATCACAGAGCGAATACGGCATGACTCGGTGTATATGGTTCATGGTTTTGGTCATGCCGAAAAGAGATTGTCTAGATCATTTGGCAAAGGAGCCAGTGACACAGAATTAATTTCAAATGTGATGGTTGACCCTATTATGGGAGGCACTGGAATGAGAGGTAATTTTGTGACAATTAGGGTAGAAAATCCACATAAAGAGGAGGTAGCATTATGAGGTATGCAATGGCAATAGATACAAAAAAGTGTGTCGGTTGTAGTGACTGTGTAGTCGCTTGTCAGACAGAAAATAACGTCCCTATCGGTTATTGCAGAGACTGGATTGTCGAGATAACGGAAGGTAAATATCCGCAACTTGAATTGGAGATAAGATCGGAACGATGCAATCATTGCTCTAATGCTCCATGTGTGAGATGCTGCCCAACAGGTGCAAGCCACTATGCCGATGGAGGAATTGTGATGGTAACGCACGATATGTGCATTGGTTGTGGTGCATGCATAGCATCTTGTCCTTATGATGCCAGATACCCTCATCCTGATGGATACGTAGATAAATGTACTTTTTGCCTTCATAGAGTAAAGGAGGGACAAAAGCCTGCATGTGTGGAAGTTTGCCCAACGAAATGTATGTATTTCGGAGATATGGATGATCCAAATAGTGAGGTGTCAAAAATTTTGAAAAGGAGAAAACACAAAACCCTGGTTCCTGAGGCAGGGACTAAACCAAATGTCTATTATTTGATATAAAAAGCGCAGAAGCTATGAAAGAGGAATTAATCACAAGCGGACGAATGAACTACAAAGTTGATCCGGCTCTTCATATTTGGGGCTGGGAAATATCATTATATCTTTTTTTAGGCGGACTGGCTGCAGGAGTTTTATTTTTTGCGGCGTTGTACTATTTAAAAGGTAAAGAAAGTGAATACCAGTCTGCTGTTAAATGGGTACCAATGCTTACTCCAATTTTATTGGCGATTGGTTTGGGGGCACTATTTCTCGATTTACATCATAAACCCTATTTCTGGAGACTATACACCACTATAAAGATTCAGTCACCTATGTCATGGGGAGCATGGACATTGATGGTTGTATCGCCTTTGTCCATTATTTGGTCTGCCACATATGTCAAAGACTTATTCCCCAAATGGGATTGGAAGATAAAATGGTTAGAGAATTTAGTAAATTACTTTATAGACAATAGAAGGCAAATTGCATGGATAATGATCGTTTTTTCAGTGATTCTGGGTATTTACACAGGTATTTTACTTTCTGCATTCAATGCCAGACCATTATGGAATACATCTATTCTTGGTCCATTATTCCTTGTATCAGGATTGTCGGCAGGAGCAGCATTGATCATGATGTTATCAAAGAATCCTATTGAAAGAAAGCAGTTTAGCCAGATTGACTTACTGCTCATTGCCATAGAGTTGGCTTTGATCATTCATATGTTTATGGGTTTTAGGGCAAGTTCGGAAGTACAAATAGAAGCCGCAGCATTATTTCTTGGAGGTCCATATACCTTGCCATTCTGGATATTTGTTGTATTTCTGGGTATGGTATTACCGGCATTCCTTGAATTTTGGGAATTGAAAGGAAATCATATTCCGGCATATATTCCAGCTATGTTGATCATATTTGGCAGTGTGATGTTGCGATTTATCATAGTGTATGCGGGTCAGGCGAGTAGATATCTTTATTAAGTAAAAACTAATAATTATCAATTATGGAAAATAAAGGTAATAAGTATATGAATCCTTATATGGCTGGGGTGATACTGGGGGTTGTACTATTGGCATCATTTTATCTTACCGGAAGAGGTCTGGGAGCAAGTGGGGCTATGAAAAGCATCGTTGTAAGTGGTGTGGCTACTGTTAATAGGGATTATGCCGAAAACTCACACTTTTTTTCTAAGTATATCTCTGGGGATAAAAATCCTATGAAATCATGGTTGGTATTGGAAGTTTTGGGTGTTTTGGTTGGAGGATTTATTTCAGGGGCATTGAGTGGTAGGTTGAAGCTTAAGCTTGAGAAATCACCTAAAATAACCAGTAGAAAAAGAATAATGCTTGCAATAATTGGAGGGGCGTTATTTGGATTTGGTTCCCAATTGGGCAGAGGTTGTACGAGTGGCGCAGCACTGAGTGGCATGGCAGTAATGTCCATTGCGGGATATGTGACTATGATGGCCATATTTGGGACAGCATTTGCCTTAGCATACTTTTTTAGAAAGAATTGGATTTAATTATTATAAATTTTAAATAGAAAATAAATGGGACCTATAATTCCTCTATTCGAAATATCAGAAGAAATCAATTTATTGATTGCCTTTCTCATTGGTTTAGGATTTGGATTTGCCCTGGAGCAAGCAGGATTTAGCTCTAGTAGAAAGCTAGCTGGAATGTTTTACGGCTATGACACCACAGTATTAAAAGTATTTTTTACAGCTTCATTAGTAGCCATGCTTGGTCTGCTGTTTTTAAATGCTATGGGCTTGATGGATATGAGCATTATTTATATAAATGAATATTTTGTAACATCTGCGATAGTAGGAGGGGTGATAATGGGAGCCGGATTTATTATTGGTGGTTTTTGCCCCGGAACCAGTGTTTGTGCTGCAGCTATTGGTAAAATTGATGCTATGTATTTTTTTGGAGGAAGTTTGATTGGCATTTTGATTTTTGGACAAACATATCCCTTATGGGAAAAATTACATAATGCAAAATATTTAGGTCCAATAAAATTGTCAGATAGCCTTGGTATTTCAGATGGTATATTGGGGCTAATGGTAATCATTGCCGCTATCATAATGTTTTGGATTGGTGAAAAGGCCGAAAAATTATTTAAGAGAGAAAAAATTAGTAAAGAATTATAAAGACAAAAATAATATCATGAAACATAGATTTATATTATCAATCGTATTGGTAAGTCTTGGACTAATTGCTGCTGTTCTACCTCAACAGCAAAATTCATCTTTGGAGTTGGATGCCAAGCAATTGCTCTACGAAATTCAATTAGAAAATTATATTATTTCTATTGATGAGATGGCTAATGCCATGATCAACAATGACCCTGAATATCAACTTATCGACCTTAGGTCAGAGACTGATTTTAATCAGATTAGTTTGCCGGGGGCTATTAATATCCCATTCGCAGAATTATTCGATGAAGAATGGGCTCCATACATAGATCAGGTAGCCAGGAAAAATGTATTTTTCTGTAATGGCACTACTCTCGCCAGCGAAGCGTGGATGCTGACCAGGCAAAAGGGTTATAAAAACAATTATATATTAAAAGGAGGATTGAATAATTGGCACGATACAATAATTGAGCCCGTAGTACCTAAACCAGAAGATGGTGAAGAAGCGATATACAATTATCAAACCAGAATGGGAGCGAAGCAATTTTTTACCGGTGAAGGCAGCTCAAGCAATTCATCCAATAAAATAAAAGCAAAAAAACCTGTGCCCAGGAAGAAGAAAAAAATGGTTGCAGGTGGTTGTAGTTAGTCCATTTTCGTTCTATTGAAAAATATAAACTCATGAAAAGGCCATATATAAAATTACTCGGATTGATAATTGTTCTGCTTTTTGCAGGGTTAATATTTACTTCTCTAAAGAGTAGTAAAAAATACAGATTCAATAAGGCTGCTGAAGTGCAGCATAGCGAATTGATTAAAGCGAATCATTTTATCAGCCCTGAAGAAGCTAAAGCATTACTTTCTAATCAGGATGATGATTACGTTATTGTAGATATTAGAAGGCCAAGAGATTTTGATAATTTTCATATCCCAGGGTCAGTAAATATCCCTCTTCAAAGGGTACTAGATGATAAATTTAAGCCATATTTAAATAACAATAAAAAGAAAATTTTATATAGCGCTGAAAATATCAAAGCTAATGAAATTTGGTTATTACTTTCTCAATTTGGTTACGACAACTTGTTTGTGTTGCAGGGAGGGGCTAATTATTGGAAGGACCATATGATTTCAAAAAACGTATTTGATAAAAAAGGAGAATTTGATGATGAAAAATTAAATTTTGATCCTAAGAAATTGAATACGTCAAAATAGAGATTTTCTTTTCAGCTCAATGTCAATTCAAGAATATCAAAACATGTCTGGCTTCTACTAAAAATGCTTAGAACAGCATAATTTTTATTTTCCGACGATCAATAATCTTAATAAATTTCAGGCACAAATGTTTGCTCATAAAGTGGGGTACGAACATAGTCAGTATTCATCTTGATTTTTGGCAGTTTTATTGGAGGTTCCGGTTTATATTTATAAGGAATCTTACTCAATAAATGTGCTATGCAGTTTAGTTGTGCTTTCTTTTTAGAATCTGCATTAACCACAAACCATGGTGAAATTAGTGTATCCGTATAATGAAACATTTCGTCCTTAGCCCTGGAATATTCCTCCCATTTATCCCTTGATTTGAGATCCATAGGGCTAAACTTCCATTGTTTCAAGGGGCTGTTTATGCGTTCTTCAAATCGCTTTTCCTGCACCTTGTCGCTTACAGAAAACCAATATTTGATTAATATTAATCCTGATCGTACCAGCATATTTTCAAAAAGTGGACAGGACCTTAAAAATTCCTGATACTCTTCCTCAGTACAAAATTTCATCACTTTTTCTACGCCCGCCCGATTATACCAGCTTCGGTCAAAAAGAACAATTTCTCCTCCTGCAGGCAAGTGAGGTGCATACTTTTGGAAATACCATTGCGTTTTTTCTTTTTCTGTGGGAATTCCAAGAGCAGTTACCTTGCATACTCTGGAGCTAAGGCGTTCTGTGATTCTTCTTATTACACCACCTTTACCGGCGGCATCTCGACCTTCAAAAATAACGACAACTTTTTTCTTTTCTTTTTTTACCCATTCTTGGAGTTTTACTAATTCTTCCTGAAGTTTCTGAATCTCTTTTTCGTAGGTCTTAGTAGAAAACTTGATTTTAGAATCAGATTTGTGTTTGTCTTTTGACATATCGATAAAAACTTAATCCGACTGAATATATGAAAAAAAATGAATGTTGGATAAGTTAAATACTAATTTTTTCTTCACGTTTTGGATGCCGTACGTTGCTTTTTGGAAGGGTAAACTTAAATGTGGTTCCAACTCCAACTTCACTTACTACCGATATGCTTCCATTATTTTTTTCTGTAAATTCCTTGCACAGAATCAATCCAAGTCCAGTACCCTTTTCTTTGTTAGTGCCCAATGTGGTATGCTTAGAACTAATACTAAATATTTTAAGTTGATCGGTACTCGTCATGCCAACCCCCGTATCTCTAATACCAATTTCTACATCATCTTTCCACTTATCGACCGAAAAGGAAATTATCCCATCTCGGTTGGTGAACTTTATGGCGTTTGAGAGTAAGTTTCTTACAATAGTTCTCACAGAATTGATATCTGCAAAAACCATAATATCTTCTTCAGCTAGTATTTCAATATTAATTTTTTTATTAATAGCCGCCTTTGAAAGTAGTTGAATATTTTCTTTTATAACATTTGAAATAGGAAAGTTCTCAGGTTTAAATTGTATCCTTCCGGTTTGAGAGCGAGCCCATCCAAGTAAATTATCTAATAGTTCAAATAAATTTTTTAGTGATTTATCCAGCTCTCTGGCAAGCGTGCGAATTTCCTCTTCAGACAAAGATGCAGTATGATTAATCAATAAATGCGAAAAAGATGACAGCGAATTTAGCGGGCCTTTTAAATCATGGCCAATAATTGAAAAGAATTTGTCTTTTGTGCTATTGAGTTCTGTCAATTTTTCATTCTGCCCCAGCATTTGGTCATTGATTTTTTGTAATTCATTATTCAAGCGCTTTTTATCAGCATATGATTTAATGATAATAACAGATAGAGCAATAGTTATAAGTAAAAACAAAGTGAGCGAAATAATGAATTTTCTACTTGTAGCCAGTTGTTGTTCATTTTTCTTTTGTATTTGTTCCAGTGTAGTAATTTCTTGTCCGCGTCTTTCTATTTCATTTTTATTGTTGATCTCTTCAATTCTTCTTTTGCTTGCCTCAGCATAAATCAATTCACTAATTCCAGAAAACTTATTTTGATAAAACAATGCCTTCTTAAAGTCCTTGTCTGCCAAATATGCCTGATACAAAAAATCAAAGCTTTGTTGCATGAGTTTATTAGAATTAACTAATTCAGCATTATTTAACCCAAGTTTTAAATTTCTAATAGCTCTTTTGTATTCTTCTTTTTCAATAAATATGAGGCCGATTTTATTATATGATTCAGCAAGACCAGTTCTGTCATTAATTTCATTTCTGATTGATAGTGAATTTAATTGGAGTTGAAATGCTGTATCTAATTGGTCCATTGATTTGTAGCTATCACTCATTTTAAATAGTGCAATAGCTACTTGAATGTCTTTGCCCAGAGTATTATATATATCAAATGCCTGTTGATAATGTTGAAGCGAGAGATTATGATTAAAGCTATGTTCATACATGTCGCCAAATGTCAGGTGTGTTTCGGCAGACATATTTAAGAGGTCATGAATTTTTGCCAGTTTAAGTGATCGTTTGAGACATTGCTCGGCTTTGTCAATATCTTCAAGTTCTATATAAGAATGTGCTTGACTTATTAAGGTGAGGGAAATTAAGTTATTTATTCCAAGGCTATCTGCTAAATAGCTTGCCTCAATCTGATATTCTAGCGATTTAGTAATATCTCCGATCTTTTGATAAATGTCTGCAAGCGCCAATTTGGAAAATATAAGTTCTTTAATAAGCCCATTGGATTTGGCATTTATCTCAGCTTGTTTGCAATCGTTCAAAGCTTTCTCATGATCTGAAGTAAGATGTGAATTGGACAATCCAATGTATCTTTGAGCTTTTATCTCAAATTCCTTATTGTTTTCTAATAAAGCCAGACTTAAAAGTTTTTGAGCTTTTTTGCTGGCCTGTAGTGGTTCATTCCTAAAATAATAGGGAATGATTTCATCAAGAATTAATAGCTTTTCTTCATTTTCAACTAATATTAGTCGAGTCTCTAGGCTGTCAATATAATTTTCTGCAAAAACCTGAATTTGAGAATTGATACAGAATAAAAGAATTAGTAGAATTCTAATTTGCATATCCTTTAGTATATAACTTCAATGGTATTGTCTGTTTTTCAATTATTACGGATCAAAAATAATTATTTATTCTTTAAATGAGCTTTCTATTTTTGGTACAAAGATTACATGCATACAATTCTCAACCGTATCTGTGCATTATTGAGAGTACTTTTTTATGTTAATCATACCAAAATAAAGATTCTTGTGATATTCTGTTATTGAATTACAAATAATTGTTTACGGAAATATTTTTCAAAAAATAGCCAATTAAGGATCTTCAAATAACTTTGACATTTTATATTTATTACATAATTTTGCGCTACATATCTGTAATAAATCTTATTTAAGTAATTTTTTGCCTTTCAGCATCTTTGCAGATTGTTTTTCGTAAATATATTATTAACTAATTTGCAACGGCTTCAGAGATGTGCCGTTCTTTTATTTTATAAAAAACGTTATTCAAAAATGTCAGAGATATCTTACTATACAGAAAAAGGGCTTAAAAGATTAAAAGATGAGTTCAATTATCTTAAAACAACCGGTAGAACTGACATCGCCAAACAAATAGCTGAGGCTCGCGATAAAGGAGATTTAAGTGAAAACGCAGAATACGATGCCGCTAAAGATGCTCAAGGGCTTTTGGAATTGAAAATTGCCAAACTGGGAGTGGTAGTTGGAAATGCCAGGGTGATGGATGAAAAAAATATTGACATATCAAAAGCTTCTGTACTTGCAAAAGTTAAAATCAAAAATAAAAAAAACGGAGCTTCCATGACCTATACATTGGTATCTGAGGAAGAGGCAGATCTGAAAAGCGGAAAAATATCAATACAATCTCCAATTGGAAAAGGGTTGTTGGGCAAAAAGGTAGGCGAGGTAGCTGTAATTCAAATTCCAGCGGGCAAGGTAGAATTTGAAATCCAGGACATATCGCTTTAAATGAGCAGTATATTTACAAAAATTATTGAAAGGCACATCCCTGCACACATCATTGCTGAGGATAATGAAAATATTGCTTTTCTGGATATTAATCCTCTTTCTGTTGGGCATACGCTAATTATACCAAAAAAAGAAATTGATTACATTTTTGACTTGGACGATGAGACCTACACCTCATTAAATAAATTTGCCAAAAAAGTTGCCATAGCTATAAAGAAGGTTGTAGGCAAAAGAATTGGCACTGCCGTAATTGGAATTGAAGTACCTCATGCACATATCCATTTGATTCCTTTTGCAAAAATGTCGGAACTCAATTTTGCAAATCCAAAATTGAAACTTTCGAATGAGGAATTGGCAGAAACAGCTGCAAAAATTTCTGCGGCATTTACCAATTGATAAAAGATATTGTCCGTTTATTTTACTAATCTGTGGTAATTTAATAATTACTCCATTTTGATCCTCACTTCAATCTTCCTGGGTTTTCTGTGATAAATGAAGCCCAGCTTTTCGTCTTATTTGCTTTAGAATTACCATTGTAATAATGGCAAAGTGCTACTGCGAGAGCATCTGTAGCATCAAATAATTTCGGATCTCCCTCAATGTTAAGTATAGATTTCAACATGCTGGCTACCTGCTCTTTTGAAGCATTTCCATTTCCGGTAACTGATTGTTTGACTTTTTTTGGAGCATATTCTGCAATAGGGATCTCTTTAGATAAGGCCGCCGCCATAGCTACTCCCTGCGCCCTGCCAAGCTTTAACATAGATTGTATATTTTTTCCATAAAACGGAGCCTCAAGTGCTACCTCATCAGGACTAAAATCTTCAATAATACTTAATACTCTTTCAAATATTTTCTTGAGTTTTAGTTCATGTGTCGAATACTTGGACAAATGGATTACGCCATACTGGATAATATTCAACTTACTACCTCTTATCAATAATACCCCATAACCCATGACACTTGTACCCGGGTCCATACCGAGAATAATTTTTTCCTTTGGGGAATTTGATTTGATCTTCACCAGCGTCGAATATTAAATACACTATGTGCCCAAAATTGATCAATCCTATATAATTTTACACGCATATGGTGTTATATTTTTTTATAATTTTCTCAATGTATTTTATTTTCCTACTGATCTTGTTGTATGGATGGAATAGGTCTATTAGTCAGCCATTGAGTACCAGTTCTGTATCCAACCCTCTGTTCATATCAGTGATTGTCGCAGTAAGAAATGAAGATGAAAATATCCTCAGGTTATTAAACTGTCTGTCGCTACAGTCATACCCCAAGGAAAAATATGAGGTTATCATTGTTGATGATCATTCCACAGACCATACTGTATCGAAAATCCAAGGTTTTAAAAAGTCACAAAATTTTAATCTAAGATTATTAAAAAGTGAGCACAAGAATCTAAAAGAAATTACCCCAAAAAAGGCCGCCCTTCAGCAAGGTATTGATTCCGCCAAAGGAGATGTTATTATGATGACAGATGGCGATTGTTGGTTTGGTGAGGATTGGATCCAGTCATTTTCTTTGGCCTTTTATAATGATTCAATCAAGTTTGTGGCAGGCATGGTAGCCATAGAGGTTAATATTACGATGCTATCTAAAATCCAATCAATTGAATTTTCTAGCCTTATTGGCACTGGAGGTGCGTTAATTAATCTTAATTATCCATTGATGTGCAATGGTGCCAACCTCGCATTTCGAAAAGAGGTGTTTTATGAAGTTGATGGTTATTCAGGATATGAAAATAACTCTTCGGGAGATGACGTTTTTCTGATGCAAAAAATAAACAATAATTATAAAAATTCCATTGCCTTTATTAATGACCACCGAGCGGTAGTTTACACTTTTCCTCAGCCATCATTTTCGACATTGTTACACCAAAGGAAAAGATGGGCCTCAAAATGGCACAAATATCCATTGGTGTTTAGCTGGCTTATTCCAGTATTTCTCTTTATTCATTACCTCTCTTTTATTGCAATAATTTTGATGGCTATTATTTCTGTACAATTTATGTTTTTGGCTGTTTCGCTTATCATGGTCAAAATTATTTTGGATGGGGTATTTCTTAGAAAGGTAATGAAAATATGTAAATTGAAATTTGAGTTTTTTACATTCTTATTAAGTGAAGTCATTTATCCATTTTATGCTATCATTATTGGAATATCAGTCCAATTTGGAAAGTATGAATGGAAAGGCAGGTCGTACAAAATATAGACAATAGAAAGTGAAATTAGTATGAGCGATAACGAATTCGATTTAATTGATGAATTATATTTCATTAGTTCTTACTCAAGCCTGGATAAAGCAATTGATATTAATGGTGAAATATTAAAATCAACACTTATCAATGTACTCAAAAAAGGTTGGGTAAATTGTTACGTTTCGCCAATAGATAAAATTGGGTTTGATATTAAATTATTTGAAAAGGATTATCGTAAATATCACTATCTTGCCACCAAAGCAGGGCTCCTGGCCCATAATAGTAAATTTTGATGAGCGATACAGACGCTAAATCTCCTGGTTATTACCTACGAAACAGGCTTAAGCAAAATAAGCCGGCCATGTATGGCCTTTTTGTAATATCTGCCTCATTTATAATTTCCTTACTCGGTTATTTGGTTATGCAGGACAGCACCCCTAATGCAAATGATGGTGCAGTGCAAATCCAAAAACAAGCTCCTGGATTTGAAGTGACTTTTTTGAAAATAAGAAAGAACAGGAATATCGAACAGGTTAATATATTTCAGAAAATATTATATGGCCAGGAGAGCCAGTTTATGATTGTGCCAATTAAGAAGTGTGAAATTGACAGCCTTACAGTAAAAGTAAGCGTATTTGGAAAAATAAATTATATAAAAGAATATGATCTGCTTGATGTCGTAAAGTCTAAAAACCAAAATAGTTACCAAATGAATAAGGGTGCTGGCAGTGAGTTAGCTATTAATTATACAAACCTGCTGGATGTTGAGGAGGTGATTTTGTATGAGGATCTACTAAATGAGTTTTGGGCCAATAATATTGAATCAAGAAAATACTGGTTGGGCACAGATAAAATGGGAAGAGATATGCTCAGCAGACTTTTATTTGGAATCAGGATTTCGCTATCCATAGGTACAATTTCAGTACTTATTTCTATGTTGTTGGGTATGTCGCTTGGGGCAATCGCGGGTTTTTTTGGTGGGAAAATTGATATGTTTATACTTTGGTTTATGTCTGTCATTTGGTCAATTCCTGGAATTATTCTGGTAATATCAATAAGTATGGCGCTGCAAAGCCGAGGTGTCTGGGTGGCTTTTGTTGCAGTGGGTCTTACAATGTGGGTAGAGGTTGCTCGCGTGATGAGAGGACAAATAATGGCAATTAAAGAAAAGCAGTATATCGAGGCTGCCAGAGCATTTGGCAATAAAAATTTCAGGATTATAATTGTACATATATTACCAAATATAGCGGGTCCATTAATTGTAATTGCGACAGCTAATTTTGCTGCTGCGATTCTTTTGGAGGCTGGGTTGAGTTTTCTTGGCTTAGGAGTCCAGCCTCCAACGCCTTCTTGGGGAGTTATGATTTATGAAGGATTTCAAGCTATAGGCACAAAAAATAGTTTGCATCTTATTTTATTTCCTGGTCTGGCGATTTGTATTTTAGTATTATCATTCAATTTGTTGGGCAACGGGCTTCGAGATGCCTATGACCCAAAAACACTTATAGATAGATGACTAACGAGTTAGCATTAAAGGCTAAATTTGATTTAAAGGAACTGGAGTTAAATTCCTTACTAGAGGTTACGCAGGCAATCAACAATAATTTGTCAGAGGAATCTTTGTATAAGATTTATAATTTCACAATTCGAGCAAATCTTAAAATTAAAAAGCTGGCACTCTTTGTGCTGGACGAGACTTGGGAATGTAAGGTAAATTTTGGCACAGAGGTTAGCTTTTCTGAGCAAAAATTTGAAGATCGATTTCTGAACTGCAATAACATTCAAAGAATCTCGCAGTTTAAAAACTCGCCCTTTAACGAATTTCAGAAAGTTGTATCTATCGCTCATAAAGATAAAAAGCTAGCATTTGTATTTATTAGTGGATTTGAAAGTAAAGATAACAGAGAGATCAATACTGATTTTATTCAGGCCATAAGTAATATCATCATTGTAGCCATAGAAAATAAGAAACTGGTCAGAAAGCAGATAGAGCAAGAAATGTTAAGGCGGGAGTTGAAGATAGCTGAGAATGTTCAGAAATTTTTATTTCCAAAAGTTCTCCCCAACAATGACGAAATAAAGGTTGCCGCTTTTTACCAACCACATCATAGTATTGGAGGAGATTATTACGATTTTATAAATATTGATAAAAATCAGGTATTGTTTTGTATTGCCGATGTTTCAGGGAAAGGAATTCCTGCCGCTTTATTAATGTCTAATTTTCAAGCCTCCCTACGAACGCTTTCAAGACAAACATCTTTATTGCAAGAGATAGTTACAGAGCTAAATTATCTTGTGATGTCCAATGCTGAAGGGCAGCATTTCATAACATTTTTTATAGCTATTTATGACAAAAAAAATAAAAGATTGAAATATGTAAATTCCGGACACAATCCTCCGATCTTGGTAAGAAGTAAAAATGATATAGAATTTTTGAAGGAGGGTTCAACGGTTCTTGGTGGATTTAAAGAACTTCCTTTTTTGAACGTGGGAATAATTGAGAATATTGAGGAATTTTTATTTTGCAGCTTTACAGATGGACTTACGGAGATTTCCAATTCCAAAGGTGAAGAATTTGGCGAATCGAAAATATTGAATATTGTCAGGAAAAATATTGATCAGGAACCGTTAGAATTGAATTCTTCGATAGTTGATGCTATGAAAGTTTTTAAAGGCGAGAACAGTTTTAAAGATGATATTACACTATTAACTTGCAAAGTGAAGTCTAAATAGAGCTTGTCGACAAACTCTAATAATTGTAACCAATATTTTATTGCTACACTTTTATAAAACGCCTAAGATTTTTAAATATTTTTCAAGTGACCTACTTTGGGATATTCCAGTCAAATCAAATGAAATTTATTTGACTTTTGACGATGGCCCAATCCCGGGTCTAACGGACTATGTGCTTGATGTGCTTGACGAATTTGATGCAAAATCTACTTTTTTTTGCGTTGGGGAAAACATGCTAAAATATCCATCAATTTGTAGTAGAATAGTTGAAAAAGAGCATCTGGTTGGTAATCATACTTTTCATCATTTAAAAGGTTGGACGACAAAAACAATAAATTATATCAAGGATGTTGATAAATGTCAAAGAATAATTTCAACGCACCAAAAATTAAATGGAGTGCCTTTATTTAGACCTCCGTATGGTAAAATTACCACCAAACAAATCAATAAACTTCGAGCAAATTACAAAATAATAATGTGGGATATATTAGCATATGATTTTGCCAAGGACCATAATCCGAAAAAAAGTTTAAGGAAAATTATAGATAAGACAAGACCAGGTTCGATTGTTGTTTTTCATGACAATTACAAAGCTGAACACAAGTTGAAATACATGCTTCCGAAATATTTACGTCATTTTAAGGATAAAGGGTTTGCCTTTAAAAAATTAGACTCTTTTCCAATCAAATGATTCAATAAATTGTTAATAAGATTGTTTCTTTTCAGAGTCTTGGTAAGGGGAATAATGTTTTAATTATCAAGAAATACTATCAATTATTTATAACAATGAATTTAATCGACACACATGCCCACATATATCTTCCTGAATTCAAGAACGATATAGAAGAGGTAATCGCAAACTCAAAAGCGTCTGGGATAGAAAAAATATTTATGCCTAATATAGATTTGCGATCCATTGAGAGCATGCTGACAATAGAAAATAAGCACAAGGGGTATTGCTATTCTATGTTGGGTCTTCATCCATGCCATATAAAAGACAATTATAAAAAGGACCTTAAAATCATCAAATCTTGGTTTGAGAAGCATAGTTTTTGCGCAATAGGAGAAATCGGAATTGACTTGCACTGGGACAAATCGAATATCAACGAACAAATCTCGGCTTTTGAAACGCAAATTAACTGGGCAAAGGAATTAAATTTACCCATTGTCATCCATTGTAGATCGTCAATAGATATGACAATTGAAATTGTAAAAAAACATCAAGACGGTAATTTAACTGGCATTTTCCACTGTTTTATTGGAGATAAAGAACACTCAAAAAAAATAATTGATCTTAATTTTTTGTTGGGGATTGGAGGAGTTGCAACTTTTAAAAATGGAGGTTTAGATAAAGTAATTCCTGATATAGAATTGAAAAACATTGTGTTAGAAACTGACAGTCCCTATCTGACACCGATTCCTTATCGCGGAAAAAGAAATGTCCCTTCATATTTGTCTCTAATAGCCAATAGAATTGCCGAGTTAAAAAATTGTGACTCAGAAGAGGTAGCTCATGAAACCAGTAAAAATGCTAAAGCTATATTTTTAAGTAGAAATGCATAATACAATTGATTTTAAATTTATAAACATATGTATCGGCAATATTATACGATTGGCTCATTTTCTTACCCATCGAAGAAATATTTTTCTTTTTAATAGTTGGTGCAAATAGAAAAAAATTGCCAAACTTGTGTTTCTTAATGGTTCAAAAAGCTGCTTTATTACTAATAAACAACAATTGTTAATCATTTTGAGTAAAAAATTACCAATATTAAAATGTTCTAAAATATATTTTTAAAATTTGGATTAAGTGATAATTATTGATTTATTTGTGCGTCCAAGGATCATACGTTGGCCTTGGAGAGGTGACCGAGTGGCCGATGGTGCTCGCTTGGAAAGCGAGTGTGCCCCACAAGGGTACCGGGGGTTCGAATCCCTTCCTCTCCGCAGTTTAAGTTACTTTAAAAATGAAGATTTAAATTAATAATTTTAACCATTATAAGTATAGAATTCTAAAGTCTGAACTATGAAAAAGTTAATTATTTTATTGTTGGCAACAGGAGTTATGTCTCTCAGTATATCAGCCAATTCTTTTGCTCAAGATGCTGGTGGAGATTCGACACAAGCCGTTGCAGATACTATCCAACAAGAAGCCATTGCAGAACCTGTCCAACAAGAAGAAGTAGTTGAAGAAGAGTCCCTAATTGAAGAAGAGCAATCTTTCCATCAGGTTGTTAAAGAACAATTTATTGCAGGAGGCTGGGAATTTATGTCTGTTGTACTTATATGCTTGATTCTGGGTCTTGCAATTGCTATAGAAAGAATCATTACCCTAAACTTAGCCACTACAAATACCAAAAAATTATTGGCGAGAGTAGATGAGGCTCTTTCTAAAGATGGTGTTGATGGAGCAAAAGAAGTTTGCAAAAACACAAGAGGACCCGTGGCGTCAATATTTACTCAAGGCTTATTAAGAATGTCTGAGGGTGTTGAAATGGTTGAGAAGTCTATTATAGCTTATGGATCTGTTGAAATGGGAAAATTGGAAAAAGGTTTGGTTTGGATATCTCTTTTCATATCAATTGCTCCAATGCTTGGTTTCATGGGAACAGTAATAGGTATGATTGGAGCTTTTGACGCTATTGCTGCGGCAAACGATATTAACCCAGCGCTTGTTGCCGGTGGTATCAAGGTTGCACTTTTAACAACTGTAGGCGGGTTGATTGTTGCAGTAATTTTGCAACTATTTTACAACTATTGTGTCACGAAAATTGACGCACTTGTTAACCAAATGGAAGACGCTTCAATTTCTTTAGTCGACATATTGGTGAAACACAATTTATCTAAATAATTTAACTCATTTTAACTAGAATTACGAATGGATTCATTTGATATATTTCTTTATTTGGGTTACACTTTGGTGATTGTTGCTACTATTGCTGCGATTTTTTTGCCTCTAGTAAGCGCATTTGGAAACCCTCAAAGTTTATTAAAATCAGGGATAGGAGTACTCTTTATAATTGCACTTTACTTTATTTCATACGCATTTTCTGGCAGTGAGGTGACTATAGAATATTCAAAGTTTGATGTCGGTCCTGAATTGTCTAAAATTGTCGGTGGCACATTGATAATGGCCTATCTATTACTAGGATTTGCGATAGTTGGTATTTTATATACAGAATTTAATAAAATATTTAGATAATGGCTAGATCAGGCAGAAAATTACCTGAAATCAACTCAAGTTCCATGGCGGATATTGCGTTCTTGTTGTTGGTCTTTTTTCTTGTAACTACCACAATAGCTACAGATAAGGGATTAACATTAACTCTACCACCAAAACCGGATCCGAACGAACCTCCTCCAGACATTACAAAAAACCAGAGAAATATTTTTAAGATTCTTGTAAATTCATCGGATAGGATATTAGTAGAGGATGAGCCATTGACAGATGTAACAAAACTGCGATCTATGGTAAAGGAGTTTGTTATGAATTTTGGAAAGATTGATGAAGAAGCACAAATTCTATATAATTCTCTTCCGCAATCATTGAAAGCTATTTCTTTAAAAAATAAGATATCATCAGACAATCCTAAAGAAGCAGTAGTTTCGTTAAAAGCAGATAGAGGTACAAGTTATGAAGTGTACATTGCTATAATAGATGAGCTTCAAGGTGCATATTATGAAATTTATGGAGAAAGGATAGGTATTACTGCTGATGATTTTAGATCACTTGATAGAAAGAAACCTGATGAACTTGAAAAGTACAAGCTTGCGAGGCAAGGAATCGGTATGAATATTTCAATTGCAGAACCTACAAAAATAGGAGGTAATTAATATGGCAAAGTTTAAGAAAAAATCAAATACTAGTCAGGATATCCCAACGGCAGCACTTCCAGATATTATTTTTATGTTACTTTTCTTCTTTATGGTAACAACCGTTTTAAGGGAAACTACTATTATGGTAGAGCAATCTATACCTCAAGCTACTCAATTAAGGAAGCTTGCTCAGAAAAAATTAGTAAGTTATTTATATGTTGGTAAACCCACCGACCCCGAAAAATTTGGGAGTGAGCCTAAAATCCAAGCAAATGATGCTTTTATCGAAGTTGATGGTATTATTCAGTTTATAGAAGAAGAAAGAGGTAAACTTGCTGAGCATGAAAGAGATTATTTGACTATGTCTCTTAAGGTAGATAATGAAACTAAAATGGGAATCATCGTAGATATTACTCAAAAAATGAGAGATGCGAATGCAAGAAAATTAATGTACGCTGCTACCCAAAGTTCTTCAGATAGATAATTGAAAAACAATATTTGTATAAAAAAAGAGGCCGTATGGCCTCTTTTTTTATACAAATATTGTTTTGGTAACGAAATTAGTAATTAATCCACTACTGTTTTCTGAATTTATAGGCCTTATTGAAATGAGTAGCAGGATCAGAAATCACTAAAATGTAATAACCTGAGTTGAACTCTTTGACATTAATTTTATATTTATTTGTGCCCTTCATATCCATACTAAAACTAATCTTATTGCCAATTATATTAAACATTTCGAATTTGACATCTTTCAATTTCGAATTTTCCAAGACTATATTAAGAAAGTCGATGGAAGGGTTAGGATATAATTCTACAATGGTTCCAATTTGAAGACTTTCTTTTTTTAAATTTAATAATTCACTTTTATTATCTTCAATTGAATTTTGTTGTCCGTAGGATATTTGAGAAATTATAGAAAGTATTATAAATGCTGGTAAGTAAATTTTCTTCATTCCATATGGTTTATTTTCTTGGTCAATTATGGCAAAAATCAAGCCACAATAAATTCTTGAAACTGCAATAGTAAAATTTTAAACGTAAAGGTAGTTACATTGTTTTAAATTTAAATAGTAGGATTTTTATTTTATTAAAAATTTTATATTAATGTTAATTTATAT
>VAPL010017220.1_pt1 | contig 30748 bp, 28 predicted proteins | sample 3395061 | NCBI WGS metagenome assembly VAPL01 (sample SAMN08290444, study PRJNA428436) | hydrothermal vent metagenome | isolation source: Deep-sea hydrothermal vent chimney 2 | place: Pacific Ocean: Juan De Fuca Ridge | depth 2182 m m | reverse complement strand
TTTTGTCAATGCCGCTGTCAGCGTCGTTTTACCGTGATCAACGTGACCGATTGTGCCTACATTTATATGCGGCTTCGTACGTTCAAATTTTTCCTTGGACATTAGGACGATCTCCTTCAACTTTACTGTATGACAAGCGGCTTGCGAACCACAACACAACAAACAATATAATATTTTATTTATAGAAACACGACACGAGAACCAAAGGCAACGTTCATCCAAATACCATTAGGTTAATGGCATTTATCCTTTAGCGATCATGGAGCCCATACCCGGATTTGAACCGGGGGCCTCTTCCTTACCAAGGAAGTGCTCTACCCCTGAGCTATATGGGCATAACCAATCCACCAAAGCTGTGTAGTGGAGCGGGTGATGGGAATCGAACCCACACCATCAGCTTGGAAGGCTGAGGTTCTACCGTTGAACTACACCCGCTAACAGCCTATACTTTAGCTCAATATTAACTTAAAACCTAGGCTCTACAAGTGCTCGCACGCACTCAGCACAAGCTCTTGATCCGGAGAGTGATATGAAACTTTTCGGCCATCACAGTAAGGATGACGCTCTAAGTTATCATTCACTCTACAAATCAATATCTTGCACTGCGTAAATACGACCACTTGCAGGATCTAGGTAAAATACTAATTTACCGCACCAGAACAACCACGAAAGCAGTGGTGTAGCGCAGCACTTAAACCCCACCAAAAGCATCGATTCTGGTGGAGGGGGGAGGATTTGAACCTCCGAAGGCTGAGCCGTCAGATTTACAGTCTGATCCCTTTGACCACTCGGGAACCCCTCCAAAAATAAGTCGGCTATTCTGGCTCAGCAAGCCGAGACTGTCAACAACAATTATAATAAATTCTCTACATTTATCAAAAGCACCCGAAAGCGAGCCAAGATTCTGGAAGGCTAACCAAAAACAACAATTGGAGTGCGCCTAATCCTGATTGACCTGATCTTTCAACTATCCAACACCAATAACAGGCTTAATTTTAAAGAAAAAATCAAATCGAGCACCATGAGCCCATAGATACACAAAACAAAACAGGACGGCAATCACCAAAGTGAGTCTATTTTCGAATGACACCTCATGGTTATAATGGCTAACTCTGTTAAAATTCGGGCTCACTTACAAAAACCCCCGGCATTTCTTGCAAGCTTCAAAATATTTAGGACAAATTCATGAAAAACAAAGAAGGCGTATTGGTCACAGGTGGAGCGGGCTATATTGGCAGCCACGTGGTGCGACAACTCGGTGAAGCCAATATAAAAGTTGTAACCTTAGACAACTTATATACTGGCTTCAAAAATGCAATCACTCACGGCGAACTCATTATTGGTGACACCGGAGATCAAAAATTAGTCACCCGCATAATAAACAAATTTAACATCACGTCGGTTTTGCATTTCGCTGCGCATACGATCGTTCCTGAATCGGTCTCAAACCCGCTCAAATACTACGGAAACAATACCTGCCAAAGCAAAAATCTTTTACAATGCTGCGCTGAAAATGGTGTGAAAAATTTTATTTTCTCTTCCACCGCCGCCGTTTATGGCACACCTGAAGAATCGATCGTAAGCGAATCCGCAACCAAATCTCCCATCAACGCCTATGGCACATCAAAGTTAATGACCGAATGGATGTTACGCGACCTGGCTGCAGCATCTGACCTGAGCTATGTTACACTGCGTTACTTCAACGTAGCAGGCAGTGACCCACAAGCCCGAATTGGCCAGTCCACAAAAAAAGCCACGCTACTAATAAAAGTTGCCTGCGAAGTTGCACTCGGTATACGTGACCATCTTTCTATTTTCGGCACAGATTACCCTACACCGGATGGCACTGGTGTACGTGACTATATTCATGTAGAAGATCTGGCCAGCGCCCATATTGCCGCATTAGACTACTTAGAAAGCGACGGCACCTCCACCACGCTTAATTGTGGCTACGGCCATGGCTATAGCGTCAGAGAAGTAATCAATGCCGTCGAAAAAGTTCACGGCCACCCCCTCAACGTTATCGAAGAACCCCGACGCGCTGGCGACCCACCCTTATTAGTGGCTAATACCGAACGGATACACCAGACCCTGGATTGGCAACCCGAGTACGACAATCTGGAGACCATTGTTCGACATGCCTTAGCATGGGAGAAAAAACTAATGACTCAATCGATGGAATAGCCCTACTCATACACAGTAAAAATGCAACTTGATTAGAGATGACAACCACCACATTCACCTCTACAATAGGTTTTTTATACGGCAAAAACAGGGATGCTATAGTGAAACGGAAATCCACAATACTGGCTCTCATCGTTTTCTCTTACGCGCTACAGCCCAACATCGCGCCGGCACAAGATGGTGCCTACATCACGGACAAACTACGCACTGAAGTGCGTAGCGGCCCGACTCGAGAATACCGCATTATTAGCTATACACGCAGTGGTGACAGTGTAACGATTATAAAAACAGACAAAGCAAACAAAACAACCCAAATACAACTACACAACGGGAAAAAAGGCTGGATTCAAACAAAACACATCACCCAGCAAACACCGATTCGTGATCAGCTTACCCAAGCCAAAATACTTATCGACAAACTACAAAACCAAGGCTCGTCATCACAACAACAACTTGCGGGTTTAACCACTTCACAGCAAACTCTAGAGCAGAGCAACCACAAACTAAGCAAAGAAAACAAAACCCTATCGCAAGAACTCAGAAAAATAAAAGAAACAGCGGCTAATGCGCTTAACCTTGAGCGAGAAAACCAAAATTTGAAAAAACGTATTTTCGCATTAGACCGAGACTATCAAACACTGACGCAACAAGTCAGTTCACTTAAAGATCGCAGTAATCGAGACTGGTTTGTTGTCGGCGCAGGAGTATTAATCGTCGGCGTCGCTCTCGGTTTAATCTTACCTAAGCTGAGATTCCGCAGAAAATCGAGATGGACCTCGTCAGGATCCAGCCTTTGAATTTTTCTCCAATTGACTCACGTCACGTACCGCACCCCGAGATGCACTCGTAGTCATGGCGGCATAGGCGCGCAATGCAGCGCTGACCTGTCGCCGGCGATTTTTCGGCTGCCAAGCCGCTACGCCCTGAGTATCCATTTTTTGTCGACGAACCGCCAAGCCTGCATCTGATATCGCTAATTGGATTGTCCTCTTAGGAATATCAATCTCGATCACATCTCCCTCCTCCACCAAGGCAATTGCCCCGCCTTCAGCTGCTTCAGGCGATACATGTCCAATAGACAAACCAGAAGTCCCTCCAGAAAAACGCCCATCGGTAATCAAGGCGCAAACCTTGCCCAAGCCTTTGGATTTCAGATAACTCGTTGGATAGAGCATTTCCTGCATACCCGGCCCACCACGAGGCCCTTCATAACGAATAATCACGACATCGCCGGCTTGCACTTTATCATGCAAAATCGCATCCACCGCATCATCCTGGCTTTCAAATAGCCTAGCTCGCCCAGAAAAAATAAGATTAGCCTCATCTACACCGGCCGTTTTAACTACGCAACCCTCTACCGCGATATTGCCAAACAGCACGGCTAAACCACCTTCTTTGCTATAGGCATGCGCCATATCCCGAATACAGCCGTTTTCTCGATCTAAATCAAGGCTCTCCCAGCGTTTATCCTGACTGAATGCTTCTTGCGTTGGCACATTACCGGGAGCCGCCTTAAAAAAATTTTCAACCTGTTCTGCTTCTGAACAACGCGCATCCCATTTATTCAAGGCATCACCCAGACTTGGCGCATGCACCATGCTGACTTTTCGATTCAACAAACCACCACGATCCAGTTCTCCCAAAATACCCATTACCCCACCGGCACGGTGCACATCTTCCATGTGATAAAGTGGAGTCGAAGGTGCAACCTTGCACAACTGGGGCACCTTGCGAGACAATCGATCAATATCAGCGACGGCAAAATCCACGCCGGCTTCCTCCGCTGCAGCTAACAAGTGTAAAATCGTATTGGTCGACCCCCCCATTGCAATATCCAAACACATTGCATTTTCAAAGGCGTGTAAAGTCGCAATATTACGCGGCAATACAGACTCATCGCCTTGCTCGTAATAGCGCCTGGCCAAACCTACAATCAAACGCCCAGCACTCAAAAACAGAGCCTTTCGATCAGCGTGCGTGGCCAACATTGACCCATTGCCAGGCAAAGATAAACCCAAAGCCTCCATCAGGCAATTCATTGAATTTGCAGTAAACATCCCTGAACACGAACCACATGTTGGACAAGCGGAGCGTTCTATTATCGCCACCTCATCATCGCTTTTATCTGGATCCGCCGCAGAGATCATGGCATCGACCAAGTCTAAATGCACCTCTTTCCCATTGATAACAGCCTTACCGGATTCCATAGGTCCGCCCGAAACAAAAACCACCGGAATATTCAAACGCAAGGCCGCATTCAACATCCCCGGCGTAATTTTGTCGCAATTGGAAATACAAACGATGGCATCAGCACAGTGCGCATTCACCATATACTCCACCGAGTCTGCAATCAGTTCTCGTGAGGGCAAAGAATACAACATGCCATCATGCCCCATCGCAATACCATCATCTACGGCAATGGTATTAAATTCTTTCGCCACCCCCCCGGCAGCCTCAATTTCACGTGCAACCAACTGCCCCATGTCTTTCAGATGCACATGCCCTGGCACAAATTGGGTGAATGAATTCGCCACCGCAATAATCGGCTTGTTAAAATCATCGTCTTTCATCCCTGTCGCACGCCACAGCGCACGTGCGCCGGCCATATTACGACCACGGGTAGAGGTACGTGAACGATACTCAGGCATAACAAAACCCTCTTAATATTCTATAGTGTTTGAAATTTGCGCCTACAGTGGCGATTGCCTGGCGAGCGCCCCTGCCGCTCTTAAATTTTGCAGTTGCGCCAGTTGTTCTGCCTCATAGCGAGCAAGGTCGTTCGCGACAAAAAAGATACCGCGAAATTCTCCATCAATGGACTTGACCTCGATATAATAAGTTTTATCCACATCAAAATCGAATTGATATTTTTTAGACATCCATTTTACATCCCATCGAGGACCTGCTTCGGTGCGATTTTTCAGGGTAATAATATAATCTCGAGGCACTAAACTGAGAGCAACATATTCTCCTTTTTCCAGAGATACCGCTTGCTCACCATTAAAATCCACAATAAGTGCATTATCAGATATGCCCATACGCCGCTCAGTCTGTGAACGAATAAAATAAACTTTGGCAGCACCGCCTCCGGACTCAGCCAACAAAGGATGACTATCGAATATTTTACTTGTGGAACAACCGCTGAGCGCCAAGGTCACTATCGGGAAAAAACAAACCAGATTACGCCGAAATTTTGTTCGTAGGAAAAAAGCAAAAAGAGCAGTAACATGATCTTTTTTTTGGAAAAAACGACTTACAACTACACCCCGTGCTAACCCTCCCATCACTTGCCTCCTGCGGCACCCTATTCTTTCAACGCCAGACCTGCTTTTTTTGACCTAAAATAACATACTACCTAATCAATAGCGAAGAGACAGAGCAAGTAAAAGAAGAAAAAAGATTAGAAATCCGTTAAGATACTGGGTTCTAAGCCTTTTAATATAAGGTATTTAGCAGGAAAATTATGATGTACCAATACGACGAACAGGATCAACAGCTCTTAGATGAGCGTGTCGCGCAATTCCGCGAGCAAACAAGCCGCTTCTTAAACGGCACGCTGGCCGACGATGCCTATCGTACATTACGCTTAATGAATGGCGTTTATATTCAAAAACTCGCTCCTATGCTGCGTGTCGCCGTGCCTTACGGTCTGCTATCCAGCGATCAACTACGTAAAATTGCCGAACTGGCACAACAATACGATAAAGGCTACGTGCATTTTACTACTCGACAAAATATTCAGTTTAATTGGCCCGCACTTGAAAATATTCCCGATATTGCAGAAGGTCTTGCAACGGTACAAATGCACGCCATTCAAACCAGCGGCAACTGCATTCGCAACACCACCAGCGATCATTACGCAGGCATTGCCCCAGATGAGATCGAAGACCCTCGCCCCTACTGCGAAATAATTCGTCGCTGGTCTACTTTACACCCTGAGTTTGCTTACTTACCTCGAAAATTCAAAATTGCCGTCAGTGGCGCAAAAAGTGATCGAGCCGCCACCCAACTCCATGACATCGGTCTCTATATCAAAAAAAATGAGCAAGGTGACATTGGTTTTGAAGTCTTGGTAGGAGGAGGCTTGGGCCGTACTCCTATTATTGGTAAAACAATAAAATCTTTTCTTGATCAATACGATCTACTCTCTTATCTTGAAGCTATTTTACGCGTTTACAATCAATACGGCAGGCGCGACAACATGTACAAGTCACGCATTAAAATTTTAGTTAAAAGCATGGGAATCGAAGCATTTAGCCAGCAAGTTGAAGCCGAATGGACACATATAAAAAACTCCAATCTGAAGCTTGATCGCCAGCAAATTGCACTGGCCAAAAGCCACTTCGTGCCCCCGGCATACGCCACTGAACATCACTCTGCCAACCTTGCTGACACCATCGCAAACGACTCTGTTTTTGCAAAATGGGTTCAATACAATACAGCCGAACACAAAAACAAAAATTATAAAGCCGTCACTATTTCGCTCAAAGCACCCAATGTAGCCCCTGGAGACATCACCACGGCACAAATGAACTTTGTTGCAGATCTTGCTGATGAATTCAGTTTTGGTTTATTACGATCCACGCACAGGCAAAATCTTATTTTGAGTGATGTATCCAAAAATCAGCTACATGCGTTGTGGTCAAAATTGAAAGAACAAAATCTGGCTACGGCCAACATTGGCATGCTGACCGATACAATATGCTGCCCGGGCTTGGAGTTTTGCAGTTTAGCCAACGCCTCGACCATTCCCTTAGCGGAAGAGCTCAACGAACGTTTCAATGACCTCGATTACCTCTATGACCTTGGCTCGATCAATCTCAACATCTCGGGCTGCATGAATGCCTGCGGACACCAAGACGTGGGTCATATAGGCATCCTAGGCGTGGATAAAAAAGGCATAGAATGGTACCAGATTACCTTAGGCGGCTCATCCTGCAAGGAGGCTTATCTCGGCGATCGTCTTGGCCGTGCAGTCGCAAAAAACCAACTGATCAATAGCATAGAAAAAATCATACAGGTTTATGTCACAGAGCGAATGACTGAGGAGAGTTTCCTTGAGACTTATCGCCGTATTGGCATAGCCCCCTTTAAGGAGAAGGTCTATGCAAATAATTAAAGACCATAAAATTGTCGATGATCAATGGCAATATTTTACCGAAAAACTTGACACGTCAATGTTTCCTGATGGCAATATTATTATTGCACTAAAAACCTGGAGAACGGCGAAAGAGCGCTTGATCACACGCGAATCCAAGCTGGGCATTAAACTCAGCAGCGATGAGTTACTACCTGAAATTGTAGACGATTTAGGCTATTTTGAGCTTATTTCATTAGATTTTACACCTTACAAAGATGGCCGCCATTTCAGCACCGCCCGGCTATTAAGAGAACGATACAACTATAAAGGTGAAATACGAGCGACTGGAGAAGTACTTCGCGACCAGCTGTTATACATGCAAAGAGTAGGATTTGATGCTTTTGAACTAGACTCCAATCAAGACCTCAATGCAGCGCTCACTGCATTTGACGAATTCAGCACAGCCTATCAGCCTACGGCCAACCCCCATTCACCTTTTTATCAAAGAAAGTAATTTAACTCATTAAAATAATTGAATTTAAACCTTAAGGAGAAATATTAACATGTCTGCTAAACATCCTGTTATTGCAGTAACTGGCTCGTCCGGTGCGGGAACAACAACGGTAAAAAATGCCTTTGAACATCTTTTCCGCCGGGAAAACATAAAACCTGCGGTTGTTGAAGGAGACAGCTTCCATCGCTTCGACCGTAAAAGTATGAAGACAGCCGTTGAAAAAGCACGTCAAGAAGGCCGCACATTGAGCCATTTTGGCGCTGAAGGTAACCATTTTGATAAAATTGCCGAACTTTTTCAGACGTATGGTGAAACGGGCAGCGGCAAAGTCCGTAAATATCTACATAATCACGATGAAGCAAAACCATACAGCCAAGAACCAGGTACATTCACGCCTTGGGAAAATATTAGCTCAGACTCTGACCTCCTCTTTTATGAAGGGCTACATGGCGGCGTCATCACTACGGATGCAAATGCAGCAAAACATGTTGATTTGCTGGTCGGCGTCGTTCCCATTGTTAATTTGGAATGGATCCAAAAAATTCATCGTGACACGGCAGAACGCGGTTACTCAGCTGATGCTGTAACAGATACTATATTGCGCCGCATGCCTGATTATGTTCAGTACATCACGCCCCAGTTTTCACGTACTCATATTAACTTCCAGCGCGTCCCTATAGTGGATACCTCGAACCCCTTTATTGCCCGCGACATACCAACACCCGACGAAAGCTTTATCATCATTCGCTTCCGCTACCCCCAACAACATGACTTTTCTTATTATTTACAAATGTTGCTCGGCTCCTGGATGTCTCGCCCCAACACGCTGGTTATTCCAGGTAGTAAAATGGGCATGGCCATGGAAATTATCCTTGAGCCCATCATCCATGACCTTATGGAAAAAAAGCGCTCATAGTATAAATATTTAAGATTGGGAAAAGCTGTCGCAAAAATAGCGACCATAGCGAAAACAGACCTGATTGAGTCAAGTTTTTCGATCATTTAAAGCGAACAGTGAGCCTGTTTAACAAAAATAATCGAGGAATCTCACTCATCAGGCCTGGTTCAGAGTATGAGCGCTGAAATATGTAAGATATATAGGCCAAGGCAAGACACCACTGCCAGCCAGGATCAGTCTGTTCTCGAACAGCCTCTTGTTTAGGCCTAAATTAATACCCGCTCAGGAGCAAAATAAGTGCATCTTAACCGCATACTTTTAAAGTGTCTCCAATTATCAACATTGTAACAACAGGCCTTTTAAGGCTATCATTTGCAATCAAAATTATGCCCAAATCACGGGTTAAGCTGTTTTCTCAGGAAATAACCCGAGAATAAAATATCGTTCGAACAGCCTCTTTTTTGATGACTACAGAATATAGTGCTATGAACCGATAGTACCGTGAGCACTCTTAACCCGATATCGAAGCACCGTGATGTACCAATATAAATAATGGATTATCTAAACGTTACAACTCACCTCCGACGAAACCTGCTCATACTTTCCATCACTTTATGGATAATGAGCCTGGCATCGTCCACATTGGCCAAAGAACAAGGTGAGCCCTTGTTGACCCCCTATTTTACTGAGCTTGATGCCAAAGCCGCTAAACTTGTGCAGGCCTCAATCAATCTCAATGCAGGGCTCAATTTAATTGAACAACTCTTTTTTGGTGAGGAAATCAGCGAACCCTCATCAAACCAGAACAACTACGATCATTTTGCAGCACTAGCTGAAACTAAAGCTGCCATTTTAAGCAATCGTTTAAACAAAAAAGAAACCGATATCTTCTACTTACTAATTTTAAGCGAGCTCTACCTTAACAATGGCATGCTCGATGAGGCCTTCCGCAATCTCCAATTGATACCTAGAAAGAAAAAAATAGCCCTCACACTTGACCAATTGTATTTCAGAACCGCCAGACACTATTTTCGTAAAACGCAATATTCACAAGCGATAAAAGCTTTCGAAGCGGTGGGCGACACCCTCAGCAGTGAAGAAGAAAAAGAACGCAAAGCCACGCTCGGCCTCTCTTATGTGCATATGAACAAACCCGATACCGCAATACGACTTTTTGACAAACTAAAAGATCGCTCGGACTGGGGAACCTACGGACGATATAATCTCGGTATAAGCTTGATACATCAAGGAAAAATAGAAAAAGGGGTCATTGAGCTTAACAAAATTGGCCGCCGTAACTTTATTTCTGAAGAAATGAAAGCCTTGAAAGATCGCGCCAATGTTGCATTAGGCTATCTCTTCATCCGCCAACAAGACCCGGCAACCGCCAAGCTCTACCTCCAGCGAGTCAGATTAGAAAGCCTCTATGCCAATCAAGCATTGCTCGGCATCGCCTGGGCCAACACCCTATCCAACAACTACAACCAGGCATTAGCGTCCCTGTTCGAATTACATGAACGTTCAGCCGCATCCCCCTCCGTACTCGAAGCCTTTTTAGCCGTGCCACACACCCTGACACGAATGACGGCAGATAAGCAAGCGCTACGCTTTTATGAACTGGCTATAAAATTCTACAAAAAGTTAATCGCCAAAACAGAACAAACCCGACGTTCACTTACCAGTCAACAATTTATAGAACAACTGATTACCAGTGAAGAAAGCAGCTACCTCCACTTGATTAAACAAGCTGATCATGATTCGGGGCCCGCACTACAGCGCCGAATACTTGATGTTATTTCTCAATACCGATTCCAGACAACTGTGGCCAATATAAAAAGCATGATGTCTATACAACCCAGATTTGACGATTGGATTGAACGTTCTCAGAACTTCAACTCCAGCATCGCGCTCTATGATCCCAATAGCAGTTTACTTCGAGCCATTATTCCCGGGGAAAACAATACCACCGAATTTGTTGATATGCAGGATATTGCAGCCCGTTCCAAAGTATTATCGACTGAAATTAATCTGGCCATAGAAGAGAACAAAACCTATCTAACCTCTCTAATTGACAATAAATTAAATCAAGAATCGCGTCGATTAAACCGCTACTTAAATCAGAGTCAATTTGCTCTCGCTCAGGCCTACGACAAAATTATAACTCAAGGAACAGCTCGTTGAACATTGTACAGAAGAGCCTTTGCTTTTTGCTCGCGCTCGCAACCAGCGCCTGCACACTCGCACCAAAAGATTCTGCTCCCACAATCAAGAGCCTTGAAAAACGGACAATCACCCTGGAGCAAATTGAAAAAATCAATCCAACAGAAACACCAACCACGATTAAAGCCGACCCGGCTAAAGCAAAAGAAAGCTATCAAACATTACTTGAAAACACCAGCAATGAGGCACTTAAGCGACGCGCAATGCAACGAATCGCTGACCTTGAATTACTGGAAGATGATGCCCCCCAGGACGAAACTATAGCACCGGAAACAACAGCAAGCGACGACGATGCAAAATACCATAAAGCCATTTCACTGTACCAAAACATCCTCAGTTCTTTCCCTGACAAAACAGACAATGATCGAATCCTTTACCAGCTCTCTCGCGCCTATGAACAGCTCGGAGAAATTGAAAAATCACTCGATACACTCACTGAACTAATTACAACATACCCCGGCACTGAGTTCTATGATGAAGCTCAATTTCGCCGGGGCGAATTATTCTTTACGTTTCAAGAGTTCGCTAACGCCGAGGATGCCTATAAAAAAGCACTGAGAGAACAACAAAACTCGCCATTTTTCGAACGAGCAACCTATAAATTAGCCTGGTCTCTTTACAAACAAAACCGACACGACGAAGCACTGGCTCCCTTTATTGCTCTGGTAGACTACCAGCTTGCAGATCACCGCTTGAGTGATAACCTCAATGATTACGATTTTTTGAGCCAAGGAGATAGAGAATTACTTCTTGATGCTTTTCGAGTAATCAGCATCTCTTTTTCCGAACTTGATGGTACAGCAACTCTAATAAAATATTTTGCCAACCGTCAAGCACCCAACTACGAATTTTTAATGTACCGCTCTTTGGGTGACTTGTTCCTCAGCCAGGAAAGATACCTGGATGCGGCAGAAGCCTACCTCGCTTTTGGCGCAACAAGACCTTCACACCCCCAAAATCTTGTACTCACCATCGAAGCCATCGAACTTTATCAAGCTAAAGGATTCACTCAACAGGTGCTGGAAACAAAAAAAGAATTGGTAAGTCGTCACAGTAAATATACGGCCTTCTGGCAAAATAACACACATCACGGCTATAATGATTATTTAATCCGTAGCGACAGCGAATTAAATAAACGCATCATGGAATATGTTGCTAATACGATAGAGGAACTAGGTCGCTATCACCATGCCCTCGCACAAAAAAATAAAAATCCGGCCGATTATGCAGAAGCCATTCATTGGTATCAGACTTTTTCTCGCTCTTTTTTACAACATAAAAAAACACCTGAAATTAATTTTCTACTTGGCGAAGCATTATTCGAAGACCAGCAGTACAGCGAAGCCATTCGTGAATATGAAAAAACCGCTTACAACTACACTCGTCACAAGTTAGGTGCTGAAGCAGGTTATGCCGCTTTGTTAGCCTACGAAGCACAATTAAAACTCTTAGGCGGTGAGGATGAAAGCGACAGCGATTTTTGGGAAAAGCTATCCATTCAAAGCGCTCAACGATTCACAAAACTCTACCCCAACGACCCCAGAACCGCATCGGTTTTGATTAGCGTTGTGAATACATTATTTGAAAAAAAACAATATAAACAAGCAACGATATTTGCCCAACGCATACTCACAGTCGCACCGGCTTCAGATACAAAATCTCATCGCCAGGCTTTATTAGTGCTGGCACACTCCGCTTTTGAAGAGGCACGTTTTGCCGAAGCGGAAGAAATGTACAGCAAAGCCATCAAACTAACCGAGGAGAATGACGAGAGCCAAGCCGCACTGTATAATCGTCTTGCCGCTTCAATCTACAAACAAGCAGAACACTTACGAGAACAAGGCAACATAGACGCATCAACACAAGATTTTTTGCGTATCACCACCCTTGCACCCAATACCCGCATTGCGATAGCCGCCGAATACGACGCCGCAAGTAACTACCTTAACCAAAAAAACTGGACCGCCGCCATTCCGCTCCTGAAAAATTTTAAAAATAATTATCCCCAACATAAATTGTATGATGAAGTTATTAACAATCTTGCCTTGGCATATCTTGAATCAAAATTGTGGGTAAAAGCAGCTGAATATATTGAAATCATGAGCTCTCGGGATACTGATGAAAACACCAAACGGGATGCGCTATGGCAAACCGCGGAGCTATACACCAAGGGTAACGCCTATGAGCGCGCGCTCAAGCAATATCGTCAATACGACACATTATATGCCGATACACTACCTACAAAAATCGAAACCAAAATTCAAATGATAGCGTTATACGACAAATTGGGTCGCGCCAATGAAACGCAAAAAATCAATAGGCAAATTGTGACACTTGTTAATCCAGACGAAACAAATTACAGCGATGAAATTCGCTCCATTGCGGCCACCGCAGCACTCACACTCGCAACCCCCGTGCTCGATATTTTCACGCAAACACATATTCGAGCACCGCTAAAGCAAACCATAAGTGAAAAGAAAAAAGCTATGAAGGCCGCACTAAAGGCATTCAATACCGCTGCCGAATATAATATTGCCGAAATCACAACCGCATCGACATTTTATACCGGAGACATCTATTACCAGTTTAGCCAGGAATTGCTCGATTCAGAACGACCAACAGGACTTTCAGAAGAAGCATTAGAGCAATACGAACTGGTATTAGAAGACCAGGCGTACCCATTTGAAGAAAAGGCCATTGAAATTCACTTATCCAATACCGACCGCATCACCGCAAACTTGTATGACAAATGGATAAAAAATAGTTTTTCTGCCCTTGCGAAACTGCTACCTGCCCGATTTGGAAAAATAGAAACTGCCGAAGAAACCATATTAAGCATTCAATAATGCTCAACAACATTTGCCAATATGAATATATATAACACATTAATAAAAAGCATCTCACGCCTGTTTCGCTACCCATACTTTAACGTATTATGTGCGGCTATCGTCCTGGGTTCTATCCTGACAGGATGCAGCACAACAACAAAAACGGGCAAGGCTAAAAACAAAAACGCCCAACAAAACAATACCATCATCTTAACAGGTGACTCCAGCATAGATGCCCCATTCACCAAAGCGCTATCGATGATAAAAAACAATCAATTCAATAGCGCCGAACCGTTGTTACTTGACCTCACGCGGTCTCAAGCACAACTCACCGGACCTCATGCTAATCTGGGTATTGTTCACTATAAAAAAGGGGAATACAACAAGGCTGAGGCTCGTTTTCGCACTGTACTTAAACTCGCGCCAGATCATACTATCGCCTATAATTACCTAGGTATGACACTAAGACAGCTAGGCCGCTTCGAAGAAGCACAACAAGCTTATAAAAGTGCAATAGCAACCGATTCCGATTATAGTTATGCTCACTTGAATTTAGGTATACTCTATGATCTATATATGAAGAAACCTGCTAATGCACTGTTCCATTACCAGCAATATCAGACTCTATTAGGGTCGGAAGACAAAAAAGTCAGCCTTTGGATAAAAGACCTCAAGCGTCAAACCGAAGCGACTGGAAAAAAGAGTAAAGAGGGCGCATCATGAAACCGTTAATAGTTCTAAGCAGCATTATCGTATCATGGAGCGTACCTGCCTTCTCTCAACAAGAAGTGGATCTAGAAGGTGCAAGAATTTTTAGTAATAAAGAGCTGCCCAACATTACTTATATAGTCCCGTGGAAGGATGAAAAACTCGATACAATTGAAATTCAGCCGGTTGGCAATTTATTTGAAGAAGCTTTAAGGCCGGTAGACAGGGAAGTATTCAAACGAGAGGTAGAGCTCTATCAACTCTTACAGGATACACCCTGAAACAACAACAGACTTTATTATTTTAACAGAGAAACAAAACATTCGTCACATGAGGCAAGGAGATTGGTATGGAGTTTGAATCTGTAATCCGCTTTTTTCAGAGCGGCGGATTGTTTATGTACCCCATCGTAGTGGTATTAGCATTAGGGACAGCAATCGCACTGGAACGTTATATCGTCCTCACTCTGGCGCGGTCAACAAACCGTCGCACGTGGAATAGCCTGTTGCCTATATTAACTGAAGGAAATTATCAGCAAGCCTACGATATCACCTCCAGATCCAGGGCTGATGTTGCAAAAATATTATCTTATGGACTTTCTCGGCTTGGCACAAGCAGTCGTTTAGAAGATGTTGAGGCCGCGATGGAAGAAGGATTGATGGAGATCACGCCAAAGCTGGAAAAACGAACGCACTATCTGGCAACGTTTGCCAATATTGCAACGCTGCTCGGGCTATTAGGTACGATTATGGGACTGATCTCAGCATTTACAGCGGTCGCAGCGGCTGACCCGACGGAAAAAGCAGATTTATTATCCGCCAGTATATCGGTTGCAATGAATACCACCGCATTTGGCCTTATTGTCGCTATTCCATTGTTACTTATTTACACCGTATTGCAAACCAAAACAACGGAACTGGTTGATAACCTCGAAATGGCTTCGGTTCGTTTTAATAACTTGATACGTAAGCATCGTATTAAAACGGGCGCTAAAAAATGAGAAATCGCCGACTGCGCCGGTCTCTACTGACAGAACCTGAACTCAACATTACCGCTTTTTTAAACTTGATGGTCATTTTGATTCCGTTTTTGCTCATTAGCGCCGTTTTTTCCAGAGTCACCATCCTGGATATGCATATTCCGCCGGCAATTGAGACCTCTGATCAACCAACACAAGAAAAAAACGAAAAACCTCCTCTACAAATTAATGTGGTTATCCGAAAAGACAGTATTGCCATTACAGATAATAAACAAGGCCTGATTCAGCGCTTTCAAAAAGTGGATGGCTCGTATAATTACCCAGCCATATCTGAATTGTTACAAAACATGAAGGACAAAGTACCGGGGCATAACAGTGCAAATATTTTACTCGAAGCGGATATCCCGTATGAAATATTAATTCAAGCCATGGATGTCGTCCGCATTGTTGAAGTAAAACAAGATGGCATAAGAGTTCAAGCGGCGTTATTTCCCGATGTCTCTATCGGCGATGCTCCCAAAATTAAAACCAACAAGTAATCCAAAGGACATCGCAGGATAAACTATGAAGCTGTCTCGTAGAGCAAAACGCATGGAGCGACACCATAAGCGCTCCAAACGTATTCCAGGATTAAACCTAGTATCCCTAATGGATATTTTTACGATTCTTGTTTTTTTCCTCTTGGTCAGCTCTGGCGAAGCCCAAAAGCTGCCCAACAACAATGCCATTAAACTCCCAGAATCTCTTGCCATGGAAAAACCACGCGAGTCACTGGTCATTCTGGTCACCCGTGAAAATGTCATTATCTCAGGAGAAGCAGTCGCCTCAGTATTTGACATACTGGCCTCTGAAGAGGATGTAATACCTGCGATTACAGACGCACTAGAGCGCGTCAATAAAAGCACTATTCGCACTGCAAGCAGCGCAGAGAGTCAAGCAAGCGAACGGGAAGCCACTATTATGGGAGATCGAGACATCCCTTACAAACTACTTAAAAAAATTATGGCCTCATGTACTGCTGCGAACTATAACCACATCTCTTTAGCCGTAGTTAAAAAAACAAATCTGGAAGGCTAATCAAGTGACGGCGAAACAACAATCCCGAATGGAATGGACCAGTCGCATTACGGAAGATAAATCTTTTATCCGTATCAGCGTTATCACTATTTTTATATTCGTCGTACTCAGTATCGCTATACCGCTCATTGAGATACCGCCTATAGAAAAATCAAAAGTAAAACCGGTGCCACAACGCTTCGCCAAGCTGATTCTCGAAAAGAAAAAAACAATAGAAAAACCCAAGAAAAAAGAACTCAGCGAAGCAGAAAAAGCAGCGCTCAAAAAAGCTGAGGATGAACGCCGTAAACGACTTGAAGAAGAACGCAAAAAACGAGAAGCCGAGCGTAAAAAGCGGGAAGAAGAGTTAAAGAAAAAACGTGCAGAAGATAGAAAAAAAGCAGAAGCCGAGCGTAAAAAACGGGAAGAAGAATTAAAGAAAAAACGTGAAGAAGACCGTAAGAAAACTGAAGCTGAGCGTAAAAAGCAGGAAGCTGAACGACAGAAAAAACACGAAGAAGATAGAAAAAAAGCTGTAGCTGAGCGCCAACGCCAAGAAGCCGCGCGTAAAAAAGCCGAGGCTGAACGCCAACGGCAAGAAGTCGCACGTAAAAAAGCCGAGGCTGAACGTCAACGGCAAGAAGTCGCACGTAAAAAAGCCGAGGCTGAACGTCAACGCCAAGAAGCCGTTCGTCGTCGTGCTGAAGCAGAAAGACAACGAATAGCGGTAGAAAAACAACGCGTTGCCGCAGAGAAAGAAAAAGGGGAAGCACTGGCTGCCAGTCTTTTTGGCGACCTTGCCGAATTACCTAATGAGCCAACAAAAAGCACATCAGGAAATAATACTTTAATTGCTAAAAAAGAGCGTGATGCCTCCTCAAAAACGCGGTCTAATCCCAATGTATTAACGAGTAAAACAGCGGGCGCACTCCGGGGTTCAGGTGGCATAGACACCGGTCAAATGGGACAACTCGATGTTGGCGCAGGCATTGATGCGACACTGGCAGGTCGAGCCACAACAGTTTTGGAAGAAGTCGATCTTGGTGTATTAGATGGTAGTGATATTGATGTCGATGCCACTGTGACAGCAGACGGCCAACCAACACGCTCCAAGCGTGAGTTAAATATGGCGCTTGAGCGCAAGAAAGGTCGAATTTACAAAATTTATCAACGAGCGTTACGCAAAGACCCTACTTTAGGAGGAAAAGTCGTCGTCAAGCTCACCATCCTGCCATCAGGAGAAGTCGAATCGGTTGACATCGTATCAAGTGACATTAATGTTGCCTCTTTTTTAAGCAAACTCAAAACGTTAATTAAAGGGATCAAATTTGCGAGCAAGGATGTCCCAACCGTAGTCGTTAATTACCCCATCGATTTTGGTGCACTTTAAACATCAAGATAAAAATAAACAGTCATCCTAAAAACTCAATTGAACACGAATGTACATATACCCCACCAAGAGCGCACCCCAAGGGTATTTTTTTATTCGATATTCTGAATTTGCTCGCGCATTTGTTCTATCAGCACTTTACTATCGACTGATATAGCGGTTGTTTTGGTGCTGACTGATTTAGCGCCCAGGGTATTGGCCTCTCGATTACACTCCTGCAGCAAAAAGTCGAGCCGCCGACCCACGGCACCGCCTTGTTTCAGAACTCGACGTATTTCTGCAATATGGATTGCCAATCGATCCAACTCTTCGTCTACGTCCATCTTTTGTGCCAATAACGCCACTTCTTGCTCTAAACGTTGCACATCGAGCGACAAATCAAGCTCATTAATTTTTGCTTTTACACGCTCTCGATGTGCCGCCAGGATTTCCGGTAAAATACGCTGGGCTTCAAGCATCAGCACATCGATGCCATCACAACGCTGCAATACCGCCTCTTTTAGTTTTTTACCTTCTCTTTGCCTGACGATAACAACCTCATCCAGCGCACGTTCAAGTAAATTTAAAACAAGAGATGTCAGTTCATCGTGATCTTGCTCTGCTGGCTTAATCACCCCCGGCCATTGCAACAGCTCCAAAGCATTCACATGTTGGGCACTGCCTAATACCCCATTAATTTCTTTAAGCAAAGCACTTAACTGAGAGACAAGATCACGGTTTAAATGAAGCTGACCTGCCGCCGTAGGAACAGGCTGAAAGCGTAACGTACAATCTACCTTACCACGCGATAAACGCGCCATAATACAGGCGCGCATTTTGGCCTCCAGACTTCTATATTCATCGGGTAGCCGTACACTGACATCAAGAAAACGATGATTGACGGTTCTAATATCCCAACTTATGCTGCCCAACTCGCCATTATCTACACTGCGTACGGATGATGTTAGACTACAAATCATATTTATTTCCCCTCAATATTTCGCCAAATATACCCGTGGCGTTTGGGATGTAGGTATAATGGCCGCTTTTCTTTAAAAGATAGAGGCTAAACAATATGCGTCCTAGCGGTAGATCCCCTGACGAACTGCGCCCCGTCACCATCACACGCCATTATACCAAACACGCGGAAGGCTCCGTACTCATTGAGTTTGGTGATACCAAAGTCATTTGCAATGCCAGCATTGAAAATGGCGTGCCACGCTTTTTAAAAGGCTCAGGTAAAGGTTGGGTCACGGCGGAATATGGAATGCTGCCCCGCTCCACCGGTTCGCGGATGCGTCGCGAAGCAAACCAAGGCAAGCAAAGTGGCAGAACCATGGAAATTCAACGCCTGATTGGTCGCTCCTTACGCGCTGTCGTGGATCAAGCTGCGCTGGGTGAACGCACGATCACGATAGATTGTGATGTTATCCAAGCTGACGGCGGCACGCGTACGGCCTCCATTACCGGTGCTTACGTGGCGATGGCTGATGCGGTTAACCACTTGATCACGTCTAAAACACTCAGCAAAAACCCCATTTACGGACATGTTGCTTCCATTTCCGTCGGCATCTATCAAGGCCATGCTGTTTTAGATTTGGATTACATTGAAGATTCTAACGCGGAAACAGACATGAATGTGGTGATGAATGATGCCGGGGCTTTTATTGAGATTCAGGGTACCGCTGAAGGTCACGCTTTTCATGCGAATGAACTCACCACCATGTTAGATTTAGCCAGCGCCGGCATTAAAGACCTCGTGGCCAAACAACAAACGGCATTGGATTAAATTCAATATGACCCCCTACCCTAAAATCGTTTTCGCCAGTGGCAACCCAGGCAAAATCAGAGAAATTAATGCGGTGCTCGCCAATAGCGGACTGACTGTTGTACCTCAGTCTGACTACGACACCCCTGAAATCGCCGAAACGGGGCTTAGCTTTGTTGAAAACGCTTTAATCAAAGCAAGACACGCAAGCCAGCATACCGGCTTGGCTGCCCTTGCGGACGATTCCGGGTTGGAGGTCGATGCACTCCAGGGCGCGCCCGGCCTCTATTCTTCACGATACGCAGGGACCAACGCGAGCAATCAGCAAAATCTGGAAAAGCTACTTGCTAATTTACGCGATGTTGATGAAACGGTGCGAACAGCGCGGTTTCAATGTATCCTTGTCTACCTGCGTCATCAACACGATCCGACCCCCCTGATTTGCTCCGGAACCTGGGAAGGTCGTATTCTAGAATCATCACGAGGCAGCAATGGCTTTGGTTACGATCCTGTTTTTTACGTACCCACACATCAATGCGCCTCAGCAGAACTGAGTCCTGATATCAAAAACACGATCAGTCACCGTGCCCAGGCTTTGCAATGCCTCAAGCATCAACTTGCAACACATTTAAAACTGAAACCACAATGAAAACACCTGAACTGCTTTCCCCTGCCGGTACTTTAAAAAATATGCGTTATGCCTTCGCCTATGGGGCTGATGCCGTTTATGCTGGCCAACCGCGTTATAGCTTGCGCGTCCGCAATAATGAATTCACTCTGGACAATCTACGTATTGGTATTAACGAGGCGCACGCACAAAATCGCAAGTTTTTTCTCGCCAGTAATATCCTGCCTCACAATAGCAAGGTCAAAACCTACATTAAAGATATGGCACCGGTTATCGCCTTAAAACCGGATGCGCTGATTATGGCGGACCCCGGTTTAATTATGCTGGTTAAAGAACGCTGGCCTGACATGCCCATTCACTTATCCGTTCAAGCTAATACAGTAAACTATGCAACGGTACGTTTTTGGCAAAACAGGGGCATCGAACGTATCATTCTCTCGCGAGAACTTTCTCTGGACGAAGTAGAAGAAATTCGCCAGGCTTGCCCGGATATCGAGTTAGAAGTTTTTGTGCATGGGTCTTTGTGCATTGCCTATTCTGGACGCTGTTTATTATCGGGTTATTTCAATCACCGTGACCCTAACCAAGGAAGCTGTACCAATTCTTGCCGCTGGGATTATAAGCTGAAACCCGCGACAAGCGATGAAAGCGGCGACATTAAACTCGCATCACCCCAATCTTCACCAGCGCAAGAAGAAGCCGTTTATTTACTGGAAGAAGCCAACCGGCCTGGCGAACTGATGCCGATAGAAGAAGACGAACATGGCACCTATATTCTTAACTCGAAAGACCTGCGCGCGGTGGAACATATCGAAAGACTGGTTCACATCGGTGTAGACTGTTTGAAAATAGAGGGACGCACCAAATCTCATTATTATACGGCGAGAACGGCACAGGCTTATCGTCAAGCCATTGATGATGCAGTCAATGGACGACCCTTTGAGCCGCGACTGTTAGGGGTACTAGAAAACCTGGCGAACCGCGGGTATACCGATGGCTTTTTCAAACGTCATCACAGTCATGAATATCAAAACTATATCAAAGCAAACTCAACCAGCTTGCAACAACAATTCGTCGGAGAAATTGAAGACATTGATTCGACCCAGGGCAAAGCCAAGATTAACGTAAAAAATCGCTTCATGGTGGGCAGTGAGCTTGAACTCATTTCACCCCAGGGCAATCAAACCTTCACGGTCACTCAGATTACCGATGAACAAGGCGTTGAACTGGAAGCCGCACCAGGCTCAGGTTACATTGTCTGGATTCCCATACCTGAAGGTGCAGCAATAACGCATTTACTGGCAAGGAATCTGCCGACGAATAAAAATAATAATGCAAATGTGCCCGCTGCAAAAAAACTCAGCTTATAATCATGGCCGCTATTCAGCAATTCCAGGCAACACCACCTTTGTCGCTTTATATCCATATTCCGTGGTGCATTCGCAAATGCCCCTATTGCGATTTTAATTCGCACGAAAAAAAACAAGCTCTTGATGAAAAACAATACCTACAGGCATTGATCACCGACCTGGAACAAAATCTGCCGCTGATATGGGGGCGTACCGTGCGCTCCATTTTTATCGGTGGCGGCACTCCCAGCTTATTAAGCCCTGAGTTTTACGACCAGCTCTTCTCCAGCATCCGCGCCCGCCTGGCCGTGGTTCCCAACGCTGAAATCACTCTGGAAGCCAATCCCGGAACAACTGATGCCAGCAAACTGTCAGATTTTCACGACATTGGCATTAATCGATTGTCGATTGGCGTGCAAAGTTTTGCTGACAACCTGCTGACCAGGTTAGGACGCATTCACACCGCTACCGAGGCCATTAAAACGATTGAGGCGGCTCACGATGCCGGGTTTGCCGCCATCAACACGGATTTAATGTTTGGCCTACCTGGACAAACCGAAAAACAAGCCCATCATGATATCGTCACAGCACTGTCCCTTGAGCCTACGCATCTCTCTTATTACGAATTGACACTGGAACCCAACACGGCCTTTTACCACAATCCGCCACGTTTACCCGACGAAAATAAAATGGCCCTCATGCAACAACAGGGCTTAACCTTGTTGCAGCAAAACGGCTATATACAATATGAAGTCTCCGCTTTCGCCAAGCCACAACAACAATGCCAACACAATATTAATTATTGGCAGTTTGGTGATTACCTTGGCATTGGTGCCGGTGCACACGGTAAACTCACCCAAGGTGCTGAACAATGTGTCTATCGAACGACTAAACCCAGGCTGCCTAAGCATTATATTTCTACTCCATCCTACTTGGACAGTTACAATAAAGTCGCGGTGGAAGACCTCCCTCTGGAATTCGCAATGAACGCCTTTCGACTCAGTCAAGGCTTCGCGCCTCAATTATTTTCCGAACGTACCGGACTGGCTCTAAACACCATTGAACAACCATTAAAAAAGGCCGAAGAGCAAGGGCTGATTGAATGGAATATCCAACTTATTCGGCCGACTGAATCAGGTAGAACCTATCTGAATGACTTGCTTTCGCTGTTTATGTCCAGTGATCAACAAAAATGATATAGTGATAAATTACACTTAGATCCTGTAAACTCAACACCGGCTCTTGATTCGTATAGCGATAGGAAACATTGTTGTCATTCGCTCTACGAATTAACACTTTGCATAATACAAAATACGATATTGCCGGATCTAGGAGCCTGTCGGACTTAGGATGAACCTGCTGCGGAAAAGCCATTTTGCACCCGCAAGGGGGACCGAGGCTCTCGCGACGATCGCCTCAGCCCGACAGGCTCCTAAATTAAAAATAAAAATATTTTCCAAACACTGTCATAACCACTTAATTAAAAATGATACTGAAATTCACTAAAATGCATGGTTTAGGCAATGATTTCGTCATCCTTGACGGCACTCAACACGCTATTCAATTGTCCCCCAAACAATATAAATTTATTGCAGACCGCCACTTTGGAATAGGCTGTAACCAAATTTTGCTGATCGAAAAAAGTAATAACCCACAAGCGGACTTTCGTTACCGTATCTTTAATGCAGATGGTGGGGAAGTTGAACAATGCGGCAATGGCGTGCGCTGTTTTGCACGATATGTCATAGATAAAAAACTGACCCGTAAAACGACCATTGCTGTTGCCACTCGATCTGGCATTGTCTACCCGCGGTTAGAAGACAATGGTGACGTCACTGTGAATATGGGTATTCCAGAGTTTGAACCACGACGTATTCCGTTCCTGGCGGAAAACAAATCTGTTGATTATTTGTTACACATTGGCAACCAACACATCAACATTGGCGCTGTCTCTGTCGGCAACCCACACGCGATATTACTGGTGGATGATCTGGAAAGTGCACCCGTTGCGAAACTGGGTTCGCTTATCGAACAAGACAAACACTTTCCAAACAAAGTTAATGTGGGATTTATGCAAGTAATCAATAGCGACCACATTCGCCTTCGTGTTTATGAAAGAGGCGTAGGTGAAACCCTGGCCTGTGGAACCGGCGCCTGCGCCGCAGTCGTTGTCGGTCGCCAGCAGGGTCTAATTAATGATAAAGTAACCGTACAATTGCCAGGTGGAAAATTGTTTATCTACTGGCCGGGAAATGGTCGCCCTGTCTGGATGACCGGCCCCGCGTCCTATGTATACGAAGGAAGCATTACATTATGACACAACAGCAAAAGTCAACCAGCCAATCAAATACTTATGATGAGCAGGCGATTGTTCAATTTTTACAAAACAACCCTGATTTTTTTAACAAAAATTCCGCTTTACTCGAACAACTACAACTACCTCATCACACCGGCAGCGCCGTGTCTCTGATTGAACGGCAGGTCTCCATTTTGCAGGATAAAAATACGCTCCTGACCAACCAGCTACGTGAACTTATTCATCACGCTCGTGAAAATGACCGACTCAACAGCAACATGCAAGACCTGACCATCGCATTGCTTGAATGCCGCAACGCCAAAGATATTTTAAATACAGTACAGAAACATCTAAAAAATCAATTTTCAGCCGAAGCATTAACCTTTCCATTGCACACCACCCCCTCGTCGCTGAGTGTAAATGTGATCTCGCAACTGGATGCGGTGCGCCTTATACCCGACAATAGCCCAGGCATAATAACACTGAAAAAACTGATCAAAAAGACAACCCCCTTATGCGGCAAGCTAAGCCAGGAACAGTTAAATCTTGTTTTTGGCTCTTTATCAAACACCATAAAGTCAGCGGCAATCATTCCTTTACAGCAAGATGGAGAGGTTTTTGGTGCCATCGCTATTGGCAGTAACAATGCACAACATTTCCAGGCCGATATGGGTACCATATTTTTATCACATTTAGGAAAAATGGTTAGCCAGGCGTTACAACTTTATAAATAGATTAAAGTAACTACTTAACGTAGCACATGAATGTGCGAGAGTGGTCACTTGTAAACTCATATTTTTTGCCTTGATCTGACGGATTTCAGAGACAACTTGAGCAATTACGGTTAAATTTAACTACTTGCGAAGTAGTTATAAAATGAGAACGGTATCATGAGCAAACAAACTATTTGTATACTAGGTGGTACCGGATTTGTCGGTCACTATCTTACGCATGCACTCGTCAACGCAGGATATCAGGTGCGCATTCCTTCACGACGACGCGAGCGCAATAGAGAATTTCTGGTTATGCCAGGAGTCGATCTCGTCGAAGGCAAAATTTCTGACCCTGCGTTTTTGGATCAAACAATAGAAAACTGTGACGTTGTCATTAATCTCATTGCCATTTTAAACGAAGCAAAACGCAATGACTTCCAAAAAATTCATATTGACCTCCCTAAACGTATCAATGAAACGATGGCAAAATACGGGGTCAAGCGTTTACTCCATATGAGTGCACTGAATGCTGATGCACGCACAGGCCCCAGTCGCTACTTAAAAAGCAAAGGTGAAGGTGAAGACATCGCACATGCTGCTGCGAAAATTAGTGGCGTTGCCGTTACCAGCTTTCGGCCCTCGGTAATCTTTGGCCCTGGCGACCATTTCTTCAATATGTTTGCCGCGCTGCTCAAACGCTCAATATTAGCTTTACCTTTAGCCTGCCCTAACGCCAAATTTGCACCTATTTATGCGCAAGATGTGACTCGACGCATGGTTACAGAACTGGCTAACGATAACGCAGCGAGCCAACGTTATGACCTGTGTGGCCCTCATACTTATACTTTGGAACAATTGGTGGATTACGCAAATAAACTAACCGGGGCAAACAAGGCACTCATCGGCTTAAACGATGGCGCTTCCAAGCTTATGGCCTCGGTATTACAATATGCGCCAGGAAAACCATTCACACCAGATAATTATCTTTCCATGAAAAAAGACAGTGTCTGCCCACTCTCCAAAGCCGAGCAACAAACACTGACTTCTTTAGAAGCTGTCGTTCCTCTTTATCTTGGGAGAGCAAGCCAAAAAGATCATTACGATAACCACCGCTATTATGCTCGCCATGATGAGGCATAAGCCTGACACTTAAATCCTCATGAAAGCAATGATTCTAGCCGCAGGGAGAGGGGAGCGCATGCGTCCTCTCACGGATACACGACCCAAACCCTTGCTGTTGGTAGCAGGACGACCCATTATCGAACACCATATTGTACGTCTCGCCAACGCGGGCATACGCGACATCATCATCAACCTCGCCTATTTGGGAGATTTAATCAAGCAAACCTTGGGCGATGGTGCCAGGTTCAATGTCAATATCACTTATTCACCTGAAACAAGCGGATTAGAAACCGGTGGCGGTATATTTAATGCGCTCTCTTTGCTCGGCAAACAGGCTTTTATCGTAGTAAACGGTGATATTTGGTGCGACTACCCTTTTGCGAATATGCGCTTGGCAGATCAAACTCTAGCTCATTTAATATTGGTCTCGAATCCCGAACACAACCTAGAAGGGGATTTTTCGATCACAAAAGGCAGGCTTTCTTGCGTTCCTCGCACTCTGACCTATAGCGGTATTGGCCTCTACCACCCTGATTTTTTCAAGAACTGTACAGCAGGCACTTTTCCGCTTGCCCCTCTGCTACGTGCAGCAACAGCAAAACAATTAGTGACTGCTGAGTTTTATCAAGGTCACTGGTTTGATATCGGCACACCTAAACGCCTGAAGCAGGTCAACCAATTTTTAGGATAATCTAAAACTTCGTATATAAATGCCCAGAGCTAATATCAACATAATGCACGTCACGATCGGTACATTACCAAAACGTGCATAAGGCGTAAGACCCGTCATTGGCTGCACTGTCTCTTTTAAAACGGCAATATCCAGGTCTGCCGCGACAGACTGAAACTCCCCCAAATGATTAACCACTGCAGTCATTCCGGTATTGGTTGCACGCAACATTGGACGACCTAACTCTAACGCTCTCATTTGAGCCATTTGCAAATGCTGATAGGGTGCATCCGTCCCCTCAAACCAGGCATCATTACTAACATTAACCAATACGCTTGCTTGCGGCAATAGTGCTATCATTTCTTCGCCAAACGCATCTTCAAAACAAATAGAAACACCGACGTCGACCCCCGCCACATGCAACAAGGTTTGCCCTTTTTTTCCTGCACTAAAATTGGACATTGGCACATTCATAAAATCAACCAAGGCACCCAAAACCGATTTCATAGGCAAATATTCAGTAAATGGAACTAAATGTTGCTTGTGATAAAAAGCATTTTCTTTATTGTTTAATGCAATAACACTATTGTAGTAACGATCAGTTTCCAGGTCCGTATAAAGCACGCCGAGCAAGATATCCGTTTTATTTTTTTGCGCTTCTATCTTGAGGTCTTCGATAAAACCCAGTGAACGGTGATAAAAATCGGGTAACGCCGTTTCCGGCCAGATAATTAAATCACTGTCCCAATTGTCACGACTTAAGTCTCGATACAAATCCATTGAAGGTTGGCGTAGTTCAGGCAACCACTTTTGATCTTGTGGAACATTGCCTTGAATCAAACTCACTTTTATGGGCTGACCCTGGGCTACAGTCCACTGCACCTGAGACAAACTCAGGCCCATCGCGAGACTCGCAAACAAAATACTAGCGGCACCCCATAAAAAGCCACGCCGAACGACGGCCAAAGCTACAGCCGCAGCCAGCAAAGCCAGGATCCAACTCACCCCATACACCCCCAATACCGGAGCAAAACCACTTAACGGACCTTCAATTTGGCTATACCCCGCATTAAGCCACGGAAAGCCGGTAAAAATCATGCCTCGCAACCATTCAATCAATACCCAGACCGAGGCCAGTAACAACATACACCAAATTGATTTTGTTGCTTTAGAGAGCACGCGCGCGGCTACCAGACCCGCAAGAGCTGGAAATAAGGCTAAAAATGCGACAAACACGGAGACAATAAAGAGGGACAAGCCAATGGAAACGCCCCCATAACCGTGGATACTGGTATAAACCCAGGTCACACCCAAACCAAACAAACCCAGGCCAAAAAACCAACCTCGCAAAAAAGCCTGCCTTGGCGTTGCCTCAATCCAGGAAACAAATAATATCGCCAAGGATAACAAGGCGATAATATAGTAATTATGCGGTGCAAATGCCATCGGCATCATTGCACCCGCAATTAAAACGCCAACAACATGCCATTTTTCGTTTAAGCTATTCATAATCGTAAGAGTGAGAGCATTTCACTGTCATCGTTGCATTAAAGGGCTGTAAATAATTTCTGTCAAGGAATATACCATTTTGCTTACCCTGAAACATAAAAAGCTCGCTCTCAAAAAACGGTGCCTGCCCCACTCAGCAACCGACCTGAAAATCCGGTTTAAAAAACAGCTCCAAATACGGTAACATCATCCTGAATACCGTAGGGAGTAATTCAGAATGACATTTTCAGACTTTATAACTCAACATGAAATAACGATTCGTTTAAGCTTTTTTTTCGGCGTTTTTGCTTTGATGGCACTGTGGGAGATCAAAGCACCACGACGGGTACTTATCGTTTCCAAGGCAATGCGCTGGGTTAGCAACCTGGGTTTGGTCATTTTGAATAGCATTATTTTACGCTTACTTTTTCCGGCAGCGGCAATCGGCGTCGCCGCTTTTGCGACTGAGCACGGCTGGGGGCTATTCAACCATTTCAGGATTCCCGTTCCCTTGGCCGTGGTACTTTCTGTCATCGCGATGGATTTCATCATTTACCTGCAACATGTTCTAATTCATGCTGTCCCAACCCTGTGGCGGCTACATCGGGTCCATCATGCTGACCTCGATTACGATGTCACCACTGGGGCGCGCTTCCACCCCATCGAAATTATTCTGTCGATGCTTATCAAATTTGCCACCATTGTGGTATTGGGTGCACCCGTTGTCGCCGTCGTGATTTTTGAAGTTGTATTGAATGCCATGGCCATGTTTAATCATGGTAACGTGGGTCTGCCCTCGAAACTGGATCGCGTCATGCGATTCTTTGTTGTCACACCGGATATGCACCGGGTACATCACTCAACTGAGGACAACGAAACCAACAGTAACTTTGGTTTCAACCTCTCAATTTGGGATCGCCTCTTTGGAACTTACATTGCTCAGCCTCGCGCTGGCCACCCAAAAATGGACATCGGCATTCACCACTATCGAGACCCTAAACAAGTTTCCCAACTACCAGGCATGTTGACGCTTCCCTTTGTTGGTAAAATCACAGGGTATGCCATTAATCGACGTGAATGGAGCAAACCCGACACCAAATAAGAAGAGTTTGGCGTCCCTGCCAAAATTTACCTCGCTTACGCGACAACGGATTCTTTTTGCCCCAAAAACCCTGCGCGATGGCCTGGAAATATTTTTTTATTGTTATCTATCCTTTCCCCATGAAATGACACAGAAAAGGTTACAGTCTCTCTCCCGGTTGGCTAATTTGATTCGCCTAAAAAATACAGCTGATTCACGATGTAGAATGAAATATATGGATTCGCATAACGTAGCGGGAAAAACCGAGTATAAATGCAATAAATCGTGAATCAGCTGTATTTTTTAGGATTAATTCCATATTTGACATTTTCTTGATTTTTTGATGATATTTCCTTGATCCTGCGTTTATTACACTGCTCAAATGACAAATGCAGTTAAAAAATCGCTCATTCAATCCGTGCACTTTAGCGATAAACCTAGACACCACAGCTATCACAGCAACCGCCATGAGTCTCTTTATTTGGTGCTGTTGTTTATTACATTTTATAGCGCAACGTGACGTTTCAACCAACTCGTACTCACCGTTTAATACTGCTGCGTTACAGCGCCGTTTATACGCTGACATGGAGCACTAACCTATTCTTCTTTTTCATTTTGAATCACATCATCCTACTCAGCTCAGGACGTTACCACACTGAGGTGGCACTAACGAGTTATGTTTTATACAAAAAAGATCGTCTTTACTTGCGCTCGGCTATTTTCGAACAAGCCCCTATTCTAGAGCGTATTTTTTGCTTTTTTAACCAACGTAATACAATCATAAGGTAAAGAAGGAAAAACAACATGAAGTATCGAATATATGAAAAATGGTTTTTTTTACCTACTTCTATTTTTGTTTTTGGCTTGCCATCTGTCGCCTTTGCCGATGCTACCGATGCGGCTGACGGTCACCACGGCGCTGAAAGTAGCATCGAAATCGAATATTTCAGTATGGGCGATTCGAAATCAAACATCGGAAATGCACAAGTTGGCACCTCTGGTATGCTTATTCAAACTGAGTACGAAACAAACAACAAGGTCTTTTCTTTTAATTACGAACGTTGGAATTACAACTGGACAAACCCGGAAAGCCTTCCTTTTATTTCCAGTATAGCCGGTGCTCCCTGGAGTACTTTCAATACGCTACAATTTGGGTTTGCTTATGAACAAGAAATAAATGATAAATGGGAATTTAATTATTATGTTGAAACTGAATCTTCTTTTGAAAAAGAAAAAAGTGGATCCAATGAATATGAGCTAGGTGTCGATTTTATTTATGAATCATCCAAAGTATGGACTTATACATTAAATGTTAATTTGGAATATCTGGATGCAACAGGTGGAGAGCTGGGAGTCGATTTAGAAATCGAATGGAATCACCACAAAAAAGAAGGTTGGTCAGGTGAGTTTGAAATAAGCAGTGAATTTCCAGAAACGAGTTTGACTTATCACTTCACCAAAGCACTTTCGACCACTATGTTTTATAATGAAAGCGGCACTAACACGATTAGGCTCTCTGACAGCAGCTCAGTAAGCGGCATGCAAAGTGGTTATTTCGAGGACGAGTATAACAGTCTTGGCGTTCAACTTGATTATGAGTTTGCGTATGAAAGTTACGTGTCGTTTTCATTTCAGCAAAACACGGGAAGGAGATTTTCCTTTGTCGACAGCTCAGGGAAAGAAGAAACGGAAACGGCATACAAATTTTCTGATACTATTGAAGCCTCAATAGGGTTGTCGTATACATTTTAATCCATAGTTTTAACAATCTTTTATCAGACTTATTATCTCCGCTTT
>VAPL010912713.1_pt1 | contig 30751 bp, 22 predicted proteins | sample 3395061 | NCBI WGS metagenome assembly VAPL01 (sample SAMN08290444, study PRJNA428436) | hydrothermal vent metagenome | isolation source: Deep-sea hydrothermal vent chimney 2 | place: Pacific Ocean: Juan De Fuca Ridge | depth 2182 m m | reverse complement strand
ATTGGTGTGGTCAGTGGCGCTCGCTACGCGCAATTTAATAACCCGGCGTTATTGCCGTTCGATATCCCTTTTATCGCCTGGCATTTATCGCTAAGTGGCGGTCGAGTTACGACCGACCCGGATGATTTCGAAAAAGCATTAGGTGATTTTCAATCCGCCGCGAGCTTGCTTGGCAGCTCACCGACACCCGCAAACGCCAATTTGGCTAATACTGAGCTAGGTAAACTGGTAGATAAAAAATTCGACGAGATTGAAGTTAAATCCTTTTCTATTTCTATACCTAGCAAAGTATTGGGGGGCGCCATTTTTTTCAACAAGTATGTTATCAAAACAGCGAGGGCCAATGTCGGCAACGTTGATCTGTCGGTCCCATCCAGCCCTTCTTTTAACTCGACCCTGGAAAAGAGGGGGCTATCTATCATAGAACAAGGTGTTTCATTCGCCCAAGTGATAAATGAAGAGGGCCGGGGTTTTGACGCATGGGCATACGGATTCAGTCCAAAGTTGGTGTTTGCAAAAACATCAACAGCCAGTGACACGATTCAAAGCGCAGATACGAATATTAATTTTAGCGGCGCCTCTACAAATTCTTCTTTTAATGTTGATATAGGACTTCTTAAGGAGTTTGGTAGATATAAATTTGGTGCAGTTATAAAAAATTTAATCCCGATGGAACTTGAGTTCCCCAATGGGGAAAAAATTAAAATCAAACCACAACTGCGAGCCGGATTTGGTTATGCGAAACGAAAAAGTAGTTGGGAAATAAATCTCGATTTAACACCAAACGACGGTGTGGTGTTTACCAATGAGTCAGCCTATTTATCAATGGGCACTGAATTTAAACTAACAAGATCTTTCAGGCTCAGGGCAGGGTATCGCCAAAACTTACAGGAAGACAACGACGCCACCCTATCAGTTGGTCTGGGGATGGGTTCTAGCTACCGCCTGGATATCGCCGCGTTTAAGGGGAATGAAGCAGCAGGCGCCATCGGCCAGCTTGGTATAGATTTTTAACTTGCTGCCATCAGAACGTGCTATCTTCAGTGCTGTCTTCAAAAAGTACTGCCGTCAAAAAGTTAATTCCACGCCCAGGTTTACAATTACACTTCTGGGTATAGTGCCATCTACAGATATTAAATCGCTCTTCTCAACAGTAACGTCCTCAAGGCCATAAGCGATGTCGAGATTGAACCAACCAAATGTTACTCCCGTTGTCAGATAGGTCAGTTCGGTACCTGCAAGATTCGCCCGATAACCGAAACGTAATCCTGGTATAAAAATGGTGTCGGTCGCATAAGCCGCGCTGGCAGTGGCCCACTGAACTTCCTGGCCAACAGAATCTTTAATCGCATTTGCGTCAATCGCTACGCCGAAAACCCAGTTTTGATTAGCCGTAAAAAATGCCCCTTCAAGCCGTAATTGGGGCTCCATTTCATATTTATCGATTCCTTGTAGCTTCGTAATTACAGTTGCATCGCTGAATTCGCTTGTATCTATAGGGTTATAATCGAAGCTCGGTTTGTTTAGATTTTTAAGTGTTGCCCCGGCACGAGAATTTTCGCCAACCCAAAGCACCCCGAGATCAATGCCGATGCCGGAGTTGTCTTTCTCATTAGTATCTTTGTTATCATCATAGATATCACTCAGTGTTTGATTTGAAGAATCATCTAATTTTTGAGCAAAACGGGTAAGCTGAACTTTGTAATAATTACCGCGCAATCCGACAAATAACTGAGAGGCCTCACCCTCCCATACGGATGTGCTGTAACCAACTGATAATTCAGCCACTGTCGCACCTTTAACAACGGTAGCGGAGTCACTGTTGATAATGTCACCTAAGTTAACGGTTGTTTCTGCTCCGGTTATCGCGTTTTGCACCGCTGTTTGAATATCGCCCGCTGAAAGTTGAGCGATGTCATTTGAAATGAAAGAGGCGAGTCCCACAGCGCTCCCATTAACGTCAATTACGAAACTTCCCGACAACGCCTTATGTGTTACGACTAATGGCATAACAGGCGCATGTATTGCGGCAAACCCTCTAAAGTACCCATTAGTCGCGATGTCCTGTAATAATAAATTAGTAGTGTTGATATCTTGATTCAGAATCCCAAGTATTCTATTTACGTTTGTTGCAACGTCAGTCCCTACCAAGGTTTGTGTATTGGCGGTGTCGGTAAATTTGTCGATGGTAAGGTCGACCCGGTTTGCCAAATCAGCGACATTGCCAATTTCGTAGCCGACACCGACTGAACTCAGTATTCCGAAACGAAATTGTCCATCCTCTTGAGTGAATATAGATGCACCGGCTGCCGGGTTAGTAATGTCAGACATGATCGATTGACCATTACTAATTGCCCCATAGGTCAGGTTGGATCCAGACGGATGATGTAAGGGTACCGCAAAAGAAGGAGTGAACACAGTAAACAAGAGTAGTGCTGTGATTAAGCCGATATATTTCTTCATTTTTTTTCCCTGTTCAATCTGAGATGAAATTCAGGATATGACCCACGTCCTTGGTCATATGTGTTAGCGTTTGTCTAAATTACCATTGCGTGCAAAGCATCGGTATTTAGTTTGGAAACTTTAGCTGGTTTTTGATAAATATCAGCCACGATATAACATATTATTTTTTGGTATTATACTACATGAAACAATGCCTTAGTAGCGAACGACGATGACGACTTCATTTTAAATCACCTACAATCTAAATCGATGTTAAACCAAGCTCAATAGTTGGGCTGACCCGGCAATTGTTCTTGCGAACTTAGGCGAATTGTTAAAATGTCTGAAAATTTAGAATAATATGGTAACTAAAGACCCCGTGTTTGAGAGGCATTCTATCAGCTTGTCGTTTAAATATGTGCTTGTGAGACTTTATTACTGATATTGACAAATTGCTCCACAGTTAGTTGTTCTGCGCGGTCTCCAGGCTCAATGCCTAACTCAACAAGCTGCTCTCCATTAATATACTCTTTCAGGCAATTTCGTAGTGTCTTTCGCCGCTGTGAAAAAGCCTGCGTCGTTATTTGTTTTAATATTTTTACGTTTTGTGCGTGTACCGGTAACTCAATATAAGGCTTAAGCTGAACAAACGCGGATTGCACTTTAGGTGGTGGGGTAAAAGCACTGGCGTCCACATCAAGGAGTTTGCTTACTTTACAATGGTACTGCACCATCACGCTTAATCGGCCAAATTGTCGACTGCCCGGAGTCGCAACCATTCTATCGACCACTTCTTTTTGCAACATAAAATACATATCTTGTATGATTATCGATTGCTCGAGAAGATAAAAAATAAGTGGCGTTGATATGTTGTAGGGTAGATTACCGATGATTCTTAACGGTTGGTCATTGCCAGGCAATGTGTTGAAATCAAATTTAAGCACATCTTCGTTGTATACAGTGAGACTGTCAGCTGAATCACAATACGCCAGGCAATTTTTCTGTAGTTTAGGGACTATATCCCGATCGAGCTCTATTACTTGTAATTCTTTTAGTATAGCGAGTAATTGGGTCGTTAATACACCAAGACCGGGGCCTATTTCAAGTACGTGTTGGCCGTGCTTTGGTTGAAAAGCAGCTATAATGCGTTGCACTATATAAGGGTCATTTAAAAAATTTTGACCGAAACGTTTTCGGGGTTGGTGGTTCACGGTGGCTTACTTAATTTTAGCTTAGTTTTAGTTTTAATCTGAGTGTTTTTAATCAGCGTGCTCGCGGTGTACATCGCCAATTCCATGCTGTCACAATTTATCTGTCCGCTACCCGCCAGATCCACTGCGGTGCCATGATCAACAGAAGTCCGAACAATTGGTAAACCGAGAGTGACATTAACAGCATTACCAAAACCTTTGTATTTCAGCACCGGTAATCCCTGATCATGGTACATAGCCAAAACAACATCTGCCTGCCCAAGGTATTTTGACGTAAAGATAGTATCGGCTGGTAGTGGCCCAACCAGCCTCATTTTTTCCTGCTTTAGTTTCGTCACCACGGGCGCAATCACTTCCCGCTCTTCCGCGCCTAAATAACCGTCTTCTCCGGCGTGCGGATTCAATCCACATACATAAATAGCTGGATCTGTGATATTAAACCGGCCCAGCAAATCAGCATGCAATACTCTGATAACCCGCTCTAACAAAGTACGGGTAATGGTTTTGCTTACGCTGTCTAAAGGTAAATGAGTAGTGACAAGTGCGACTTTAAGACCTTCCGTTAATAACATCATTACAGGTTGCTGGCTATTCGTCAGTTCAGCAAGGTGTTCAGTGTGACCAGAAAAAGTAAAACCAGCCTGGTTTATAATGCCTTTGTGGACAGGGCCAGTGACTAATCCGGTCAATTTATCGTGTTGGCAGTGGTGAACTGCCCGTGATATTGTTTTTAGAACATATCGAGCATTGTCGATTACTAGTTCACCTGCATTGACAGTCAAATCAGTTTTTACAGGCAATATTTTAATTTCACCGGGCTTGTTGTTTGTTATTGTTTTGCATGCCGGATCAAATTCAGTCAAGTGAATAGGCGTGTTTAATAACTTGGCGCGTTGTCGGAATAACACCGGATCTGCGACGACGACCCATTCAAAAGGCCATGTTTTATGCGATAACTTTATACATAAATCCGGGCCAATACCCGCAGGGTCGCCTGGTGTTACCATTAATCGAACCGGACTGTCTGAATCTACTAACAAGGCTGGCTATATACGTATGTCTACATACGCTTCATCGCGCAAACGTCGTAGCCAATTTTGTGTTTCTTCTTCTATTTTTCGTTGTCGTATCTGTTTTCTTGCATTGAGATTTTTAGATTTTTCTGTATTATCGAAATCCCGTCGCTCCAACACCTGAATAATATGCCAACCAAATTGCGTTTTAACAGGGCTACTGATGTCACCTTCTGAAACTGTATTTAGCATTTTTTCAAAACGAGGCACCATATCGCCTGGACTGACCCATCCGAGTGCCCCACCTTTTGCGGCCGAGCCTGTATCATCAGAATGGGATTTAGCCAATTCTTCAAAACTGGCGCCCAGTTCTATTCTTTTTTTCAATTGTTCCAGTTTATCTCTTGCTTCGCTGTCCGGTGTCAGCTCGTTTGTTCTAATCAGAATATGGCGTGCTCGAGTTTGTTTTATAAATTTTTTCTCTTCATTAGAGCGTTTATCAACTAATTTTATAATATGAAACCCACTCGGACTCCTGATTAATCCATGAATATCGTTCACCGCCATCGACGTAATAACATTTGAAAATAACGTTGGTAATTGTCCCAGTTTTCTCCAGCCGAGATCACCGCCTTCAAGCGCTCTTTGGCCATCGGATTTGGAAGCAGCCACCTGGGTAAAATTGTCCCCATTGTTTAAACTGTCCAATACACTCTGAGCTTCTTTTTTCGCTAACTGAACTTGCTCTGATGAGGCGGCCTCAGGAACCTCTATTAAAATATGCGCTAGGCGATATTCTTCATTAAGACCACCCTGGATAGCTTTATTAGTAAGAAAATCTTGCGTTTCCTGTTCGGTGACGTTTATTTTGTTATAAACTTGCCGCTGTCTTACACGGTTGATAGTCATTTCATCACGTATGTTCCTTCGATAAGCTTCAAAATCGATGCCGTCATCTTGCAGGATGTTTCGAAATTCTGTCAAGCTTAGCTTATTATCAGCAGCGATTTTTAAAATGGTACGATCCAGTGATTCTTCGGCAATTCGAATTCGTGCTCTTTCTGCCAGTTGTAATTGCAGTTGTTTTTGAATCATTCGCTCTAGTATTTGTTTCTGCAATACCTCTTCCGGCGGAATATTTGTTTGTTGTTGCCGAAGTTGATTTTTTATAAAATCTATTTCTTCGGCAAGCTCATTTTTCGTAATGACATCATCATTAACTACTATAATAATTTTGTCGACCGATTCGGCCATTGACAAACCTGAAAATATTGACAGCACAATAACTACTGCACTAATTTTTGCTCTAATAGCTGCACTATTAGAGAATTGATATTTGATTGCACGTCTGATGATAAGGAAAAACATTAACCCGGGCCCTCGATCTTAACTAAAATATAAATACATAATGAATAACCTTCACTTCATAAACAGCCACGTAAAAAACTGTCACTAATAACCAGAGATTCCGCTTTGGTTATTCTGTAACAAGGATTTGACATCTTTTCCGATTGCCATGAGGCCTTTAAGTTCAAACTGAAACATAATGGAACGACTCGTGTTTAGTTGCTCATCCAATACAAATCGCCTGCTGACAACGCGAAACGCCCAGCAACAGTCGTCGTATTCTATACCGGCCAGCTTTTCCTCACTGCGATTTTCAAAATGATTGTAATTGCGCCTGCCTATAAAACTCCAATTATGGCTTATTGGCCAAAAAATCGATATATCAGATTCCTGTCTAGTAGTCTCCCCGGCATTATCTCGATCACTAAGATAGCCGAAATTAAAAAGCCGGCCGAAAGAATCGTTGTATTGTAACTGAAAACTGCCATTTCGTAGCTTGTCTTGTTGGTTATCCCATTGCACTTTTGAGTTAATATTGAGGAAACTGAACGGTTTTGCACGCATTTCGGCAAAATAATCTGAGGAATCCGCCGTTTCTAACGCCGACCCTGGCAAGCTAACCCGTCTATCGCGATAATACAGTGTACGTCCGATGCTTGCCGTCAGTTTCTCAACTCCTGATTGTGCGCCCAGGAAACGGGTTGTCAGAGCAACACTAAGCTGCCTGGCATCGCCGACGCGATCAGCACCAGTAAAGCGATTTTCAGAAAATAATTGTGAAAAACTCTGGTTAGCCAGGCTGGTGTCAAATACGCGGGAAACACCATTTCGATCCACGATTAAATTTGACTGATCTTTAAAAGGCACATTGAGAAAAAATAGCCGGGGCTCCAATGTTTGAATAAGTGCATGCTGGCCAAATGTAACGTCACGTTCAAAAAACAAACCACTGTCTAAACTGAATATTGGCAAGGTGCGTGAAGGTGATTCGTCGGAGCCCAGCGCCTGTTTATCCAATGCATACTGTGTATGTCGAACGGTTAATTTTGGAATAATAAAACCAGCCGCGCTTTCAAAAGGCATACTCACGCTGGGCTGTAAATCCAAACGGCCCCCAGATACCCGGTCTTTACCCTCGAATAAAACGTAGTCAGCCCGAACCTCTGGTAACAAATGATAGATCTCTTCTGGTGCTGCGGCGTTAAAGGTAAATTCAGGCCGTTTTTTATAAGGTCGAGAGCTATCGGCTATGCTGTTATCCAATGTTTGAAACTCGATAACACGACCCTGAAATGACCAGTTGTCGCCTTGATAAAGTGCTTCGGCCTTGCTTTCAAGATGGACAATGTTGGCAACACTTAGCTGGCTACCAAAATCTTCAAAATAGTCTTTGTCGGAAGCACGCCGGTAAAATAAACTTGTTGATAAGCGGGGCATAAACTGAGATTTATGCGATAAGGACAAATATTCCCTGTCGCTTTTTGTCACGCTATCATCTGGCAAATATTCTGCATTTACCTGCCCAAAGTCATTTTCATTTAAAAATCGGTATTCGCCTATTACACGCTGCCCGCGCTTTGTGTAATTTCCTACGGTGATAGTGGCATCACGATCAGGTGCCAAATTCAAATAATAGGGGACACTTAATTCGCTGCCAAGCCGACTGGATCTGCCGAACGTCGGATTGAGTAATCCTGTTTTTCTACCCGATAATGGAAAACTGATATATGGCAGGTAGAAGATCGGTACACGCATGAAGTCAATCCATACATTATTCGCCGTGCCCTGATTTTCTACAGAATCCAGTACTAATCGTTGAGCATGCAATTGCCATGCGGGCCGCTCTTCATCGCAGGTGGTATACGTCGCTGCAGATAATTCCGAGACATCTTTATTCAGTAAATTCAGACGCTTTGCTTTGCCACGAACCTGATTGTCTAAAAATAGAAATTCCGCATCTTCCAACAGCCCGCTTTCTTTTTCCAATTGATAAAACAATCGGCTACTACTAAACAAGGCATTGTTGGTTTTTAAATTAACATCACCGCTCGCTTCGAGCGAATCCACTGGCTCTTTATAAATGACCTCGTCTGACGAAAGTGCCAGTTCATTTTTAAACAGGCGCACATCACCCTGAAAAGAATAGAGGCCATCTCCTTCAGACTTTACACTATCGGCCTGAACATATGTTTTATCTGGCAGCAGACCAACGGGGGCGGTTAACTGTGAAAACGATTGAGCAATCGCGCCGCCCGAACATTTGGTGCGCATAGGCAAAGTCGCCGTTTCTCCAACAATAGTTTCACCATAAGCTAAGGGGGCGGCGGCGAAAACAGCTATGGAAAAAATACTTCGATAAAAAACAAGTGAAATGGCTTTCATTTTCCTATACAAAAACTTGAGAATATGCGGCCTAATAAATCATCACTGCTGAACTCACCGGTAATTGACGCCAAGTGTTGCTGCGCCTGACTCAAGTCTGCGGCGAGCAACTCTCCTGCAGCGGTGTCTATAAACTGTTGTAAACCAGATGATACGGCCTGTTCGGCACTTTCCAATGCCGTGATATGCCTTCGGCGCGCCATAAAATTGCCTTCACCAGTGGCTTGTGTTGCCGTGCCTTTTTTCAAGTGTTGCCGTAGCAAATCTATGCCCAAATTCTGTTTTGCGGATAAGCATATAGCAATACCGTTTTCATCGGCCGAAATACCCGGTGAACGTTGTGTCAAATCTATCTTGTTATAGATAATGGTAACGGCGGTACCTTCGGGCAGGCGTTGAATTAAATCCAGCTCTTGTTGGTTCAAGCCCTGCTGATCATCTACAACTAATATAACCTGATCGCAGTTTTGTAGCTCAACCCAGGATCGTTTTATGCCTTCAATTTCAATTTTGTCATTGCTTTCTCTAATTCCGGCTGTATCTATTATATGGACGGGAAAACCATCGATATTAATTTCCGCGCGCAATACATCCCGGGTGGTGCCAGGCACATCTGTCACAATGGCGGTATCATACCCAGTCAAACGATTGAGCAATGTTGATTTACCAGCATTGGGCAATCCACTGATAACAACCGTAACGCCTTCTCTCATTAGATTACCTTGACGAGCGCTGGCCAATATCACATTCAGATCTTTAAGAAGAGTTTGTAAATCAAACTTAAGATTCGCTTCTGATAAAAAATCCACCTCTTCTTCCGGAAAATCTATGGCCGCTTCAACATATACCCTGACTGCAACTATGCGTTCATTTAACTGTTTTACCCGTTTTGAAAAATCACCCTGTAAAGAACGCATTGCTAATTTTGCAGCTTCAGTCGATGAACTGTCAATCAAGTCTGCTACCGCCTCAGCCTCAGCTAAATCAATTTTATTATTCAGAAATGCCCGCTCCGAAAATTCACCGGGCCTGGCAGGCCGGGCGCCCAATTCGATAACACGTTTTAGTAACATGTCTAATACAACGGGTCCACCATGGCCCTGTAGCTCTACAACGTCTTCACCGGTAAATGAATTGGGCGCAGGAAAATAGAGCACAAGACCCGCATCAATGGCGTTGCCGTCTGCATCTAAAAATGCGGCCAACTGGGCTAATCTGGGTTCAGGTAAATTTTTTGTGATAGAAAAACAGATTTGTGGAGCCAGCGGACCGGATACGCGCACTATGCCAATACCGCCTTTTCCAGGCGGTGTAGCAATCGCAGCGATCGTTTCCGTATTCATACGTTTGTGATTCCTGTCAGGCGTTTTTGCTGCGGTGTCTTTGTGTATTAAGTTATAGCTGGATAAATTGTATAACCCTACAACTATTCGCTACCGGTATATACAACAAATGAGACCCACCACGGCGACAAGTAATGCTACCCCCTAACTCTATTCAACACACAAATTACACAGGATTCGCTTTATCGTATTGACGCAATACATAATATTGTTGTGCGATGGTAATCAAATTATTCGCAATCCAATATAGCACCAGTCCTGATGGGAAAAAGGCAAAAAAGGCAGTAAAAATAAACGGCAATGCCATCATCACTTTTTGCTGCATTGGGTCCATGGGTGCCGGGTTTAATTTTTGTTGAATATACATCGTGATACCCATAAGTATCGGCAACACATAATAGGGGTCTTTTGTGGAAAGATCATTAAACCAAAAAATAAACTCCGCCTGTCTTAGTTCAACGCCTTCCAGTAACACCCAATACAATGAAATAAACACCGGTATTTGCACCAGCATAGGCAGACAACCACCCAATGGATTAATTTTTTCTTTTTTGTATAAGCCCATCAACGCCTGGCTCATGCGTTGCTTATCAGAGCCGTATCGTTCGCGTAAATCAGCTATCTTCGGCTGGAAACGGCGCATTCTTGCCATTGATTTATAGCTGGCTTCTGACAATTTATAAAAAATCAGTTTAATGATCAAGGTCAATACAATAATGGACCAACCCCAATTACCCAGTATGCTGTGAATATAATCGAGTAATATAAATATCGGCTTGGCGATAACCCAAAAAATACCGTAATCAACAGTACGCTCAAGATTTTTGACCGCCTTTTCCATTCTATGTTGGTCCTTTGGACCAATATAAAGCTGGTTAACAAAATGTGCTTGATCGTTAACTTCCACCGACTTTTCTTGCGAAGTCATACCGATGATAAAGCGGATATCATCTATCGCCTTGGTGTAATAGTGAGTAAACTGGTCTTGTTGCGGAATCAGCGCGGCTAAAAAATAATGCTGTAACATAGCCACCCATCCCCCTTGGATAAAACTTTCCTGCGTTTTCCAGTCTGCCATATCAGAGAAATCAATTTTCTCATAGGGGTTAGCAGGGGTGGAAATAACACCCCCCATATAGGTATAAATCAAACTGGATTGCCCTTGTTCAGAGACTTTAGTGCGTTGCAACTGACTATATACGCTGCCTCTCCATGGGCTTGTGCTATTATTTTTAACTACATATTCTACATCAATGAGATAACTGTCCCGGCGAAAGGTATATATTTTAGAAACAGACATTCCTTTTGGGTCAGACCAATTCAAGACAACCTTGATTTCGTCGCTTCCATCAGATAATTTGTAGTCTGTCTGTTCCACCTCGTAAACTGTATGATGATCGGGTGCAGCGCCTTTTTTTGATATTAAACCGCTTTGTGCAACATAATAACGTGGCAAGGTATCGTTTAACATTTGAAAACCTTCATCAGGTTTATCAACAGAGACGGGGTAGGTGATTAAATTTATTTTACGTAAATCTCCACCTACAGTGTCAATTTCTACTTTGAGTACGTCAGTTTGTACATATACCCGTTTACCGGTTTTCGACTGCGTTGTATCCTCTACACCTTGTTGAGAATTTGTGGCAGGTGCTACCGCTGTCGCAGGCAAATCCGATGGGAGGTCAATAGACGAGACGGCATTGGGTAAATCTGAAGGTTGATTACCAGGGTCATCTGGACTGGCGGTAGAACTAACTGCTGGCTGCCCTGGCCCCGTTACCAGTGAAGGTGCCTGTGCAATCGGTTTCTGCGGTTTAGCATTTTGTTCTTCCCACGCCTGAAAGATTAGCATCACGACCATTGAAAGGGCTAAAAACAATATTAGCTTTTGATTGTCCATACGATAAATTCATACTACCTATTTTGTTTGTTGTTGCTTCTGCTCGAAAGCACCCGGGATGTTTTCAGGAACCGGATCAACCCCACCATCATGCCAGGGGTGGCAACGCGAAATGCGTTTTACCGCCAACCAACCCCCCCGAACAACGCCATGTTGCCGCAACGCCTGTTGCGCATAACAGGAACAGCTTGGGTAAAATCGGCAATGCGGACCTAAAAACGGACTCAGAAAAGAACGATATAGTTGGATGAAAGCAATTAAAATTTTGCGCATTGTTTTAAAATTTAGTGCCAATAGCCCATGAATACCAGATTAACTTCTTTTAACCAACGTTGGCCGCTAGCGATGCCAGCCGATCCCAATGTTTTTCCAGTGCGGCGATTATATGTTGGTTGTCGTGCCTGTTTGTACCACGCCGTACTATAACGACAATATCCATCCCCCTGACATTGTTTTTGTGGTGGCGAAAACTTTCCCGAATTAGTCTTTTTATCCGGTTTCGGGCCACCGAGGACGCGACATTTTTCTTTGCTAGCGTAATGCCTAGTCGCCCATATCCCAAACTGTTTTTAATTGCCAGCACAACAAATCCAGAACCCTGAGATTTGTAACAGCCTTGTTTGAAGACTCGCTGAAATTCACTTACTTGGGTAAGTTTGATCGTGCGAGGTAGTCGTTTTGATTCAGAGGCCACTAGAAGGCTGTCCGGGAATAGAAGACCTGCTACGGAAAAGCCATTTTGGCCAGGTTTTTCGATAAAAATCGTTAAATATACCCAACTACGCCTCATTTTATCGAAAAACCTGGCCGAAATAGCTGCCCCTCTCGCGACGTTTCTCGGACAATGCCCCCGGGAATAACCTGCCGGACTTAGGGTGAATCTATTGCGAAAAATCCTTTTTTTGACCCATTTTTTCGATCATTTTCGTGTGTATGCCCTGTATTCGCCTCAAATGATTAAAATCACGGACATTTGATTATTTTTACTCAAGACATTTTCCAGACAAAATATCCAAGTTGGGGCGTCGTTCGGACTCAAAAATTGCGCTAATTTGAGCAGTTCCAATATAAAAACAGTCTAGGAGGTTGTCCGAGAATAGAGAACCTACTGCGGAAAAGCCATTTCAGCCAGATTTCCCGATAAAATGCGTTCTTTTTATAAAAGAATATACCCAACTACGCCTTATTTTATCGAAAAATCTGACCAAAATAGCTTCCCCTCGTGACGGTTTCTATTCTCGGACAGCCTCCTAAGCACTCAAACGAGTCCGACCTTTTGCGCGCCTGGCATTAATGATTCTTCGGCCAGCTTTAGTCGCCATTCGTGCGCGAAACCCATGGGTGCGTTTACGCTTTAAATTGCTTGGTTGAAACGTTCTTTTCATTTTATTATTTACCTAATAAAAAACTACCTAATAAAAAACCTAATTACTCGCCCAATATAATGTTCTTAAAATAATAGTGCCTTCAGAATTGCCTATTCACCATCTATCATCACAAAACCTATCAAATGCGCTTGGTAATTAGCTGAATTAATATGCAAAAAAGGAGCTAACTTTTTAAAAATCTTGCTCTGCGCTTGAATCTAGGAAAAGCGGGAAAAGATACTGCGAATGGTAGTTAAATGTCAATAAAAAGCACAAAAAATTATTTATATTCGGCTCGGCAAAGGTTGTGGATAAGTTCCTCTATCGGGGTTAGACTTCGGAATTCCCAAGTACATTCCATTTAAAACCAGGAGTATCAGTGCAGCCTTCCATATGGCAAAAATGTGTTGCCCGACTCGAAGTTGAGTTGACTACCCAGCAGTTTAATACCTGGGTATTACCTTTGCATGCCGTAGAGGAAAACACATCAATTCAATTACTGGCGCCCAATAAGTTTGTACAAGAATGGGTAAATGACAAACTAATCCTGCGAATTAATGAAATCGCTGAATCAATCAGCGAAGGCAATGCACCGCAAGTACGCGTCACCATTGGCAGCAAAAACACAACCGAAATACAGCCACGCCATGCGCCTGCAGTAGAACAAAAATCGTTTTTCCAGCGCAAGAATGACCTGCCCAATACCAAATATGTCAGCAATATTAATAAGGCTTATACGTTCGATAGTTTCGTTGAAGGAAACTCAAACCAACTCGCAAAGGCCGCGTCATTACAGGTCGCCGAAAATGCAGGCAGCGCGTATAACCCGCTCTTTATCTATGGCGGCGTCGGTTTGGGTAAGACGCACTTGATGCATTCAGTGGGTAATCAGATACTGAAAAACAACCCAAATGGTAGGGTAATATATCTGCATTCGGAACGGTTTGTTCAAGATATGGTTAAAGCACTGCAGCACAATGCAATTGATGAATTTAAGCGATTTTACCGTTCTGTCAACGCCTTGCTAATTGACGATATTCAATTTTTTGCAAAAAAAGAGCGCTCCCAAGAAGAATTTTTCCATACCTTTAATGCCCTGCTAGAAGGACAGCAGCAAATTGTTTTGACTTGTGATCGATACCCCAAAGAAGTAAGTGGTTTGGAGGAAAGATTAAAATCTCGCTTTGGGTGGGGCTTGACAGTTGCGATAGAACCACCAGAATTAGAAACTCGGGTCGCGATATTGATGAGTAAAGCTGAACAGTTAGCCGTGGATTTACCGCACGAAGTGGCTTTTTTTGTCGCAAAAAGGATACGTTCAAATATCCGGGAATTGGAAGGTGCACTACGACGTATTATCGCTAATTCTCATTTTACCGGAAATCCGATTACGCTCGATTTCACCAAAGAGGCATTAAAAGATTTATTGTCTTTACAAGATAGATTGGTTTCGATTGAAAACATTCAAAAAACGGTGGTTCAATATTACAAAATTCGAGTGTCGGATTTAACATCAAAAAAACGCACTCGGTCCGTAACGCGTCCACGACAATTAGCCATGGCGTTAGCGAAAGAGCTAACAAACCACAGCTTGCCTGAAATTGGTGATGCATTTGGTGGACGAGACCATACAACTGTTTTGCATGCTTGTCGCAAAATAAAAGAACTAAAAGAATCTGATACACGAATTAATGAAGATTTTTCAAATCTGTTGAGGATGTTAACCACGTAACGATTAAGAGGTTCAATATGGCAGCAACACACTTGATTAACGGGTGACTATTCAAGGGTATGTATAAACCTGTGGGCAAGTTGCGAATAGTTTGTGAATAACGTGTATATAATAAGTTATCCACATTTCATTAACAGATTATCCTACGCCAATGCCGGGCTTATACATATAGTTACACAAATTATAGATAGCTGATTACTATAAAAAAAAAGGGTTTATCCACCGATTTCCAGGTGCGTAATAATAATAATAATAATAAAAGAAATATTAGTATATTAATTAAACAATTGTTGGGGAAGGGTTAATCATGAAGTTTAAAACACAACGCGAATCCATACTCAAACCACTCAATATCGTTAACGGGGTAGTAGAACGCCGACAAACATTACCCATATTATCAAATGTATACCTTACAATTAATGATGATAATATCCTGTCATTGAAGACAACAGACTCGGAAGTGGAACTGGTAGCAAAAACAATACTCGATAAAGCTCAACCCGGTGAAGTCACAATACCAGCCAGAAAACTGTTAGACATTTGTCGTACTTTGCCGGAAGGCGCAGAAGTAGAAATTTCCTTAAAAAATGATAAAGTACTGATAAAATCAGGGAAAAGCCGTTTTACATTATCAACATTACCCACAAGTGAATTCCCAGGTACTAAAAATGTAGACAACACGCTTCAATTTACCGTTTCCCAAAAGCAGCTTAAATACATTATAGGACGAACCCAGTTTGCGATGGCACAACAAGACGTTCGCTATTATCTGAATGGGCTTATGCTTGAAGTCTCAGCGCGTGTACTGCGTGCGGTCGCAACAGATGGGCACCGTCTCGCATTGTGTGATACCGAAGTAAGTGCGGAAGTAAATGAAGTGCAAAGCGTCATTGTACCCAGAAAAGGCGTAATGGAACTCCACAGATTATTGGCTGATTCTGACGATAGCGCGACTGTCAGTATTAGCAATAATCACATCAAGGTAGAAATGAACGATATCACGTTTGTTTCCAAGTTGGTTGACGGTCGGTTTCCGGATTATGCCCGGGTGTTACCACAAAAAGTCGATAAAATTGTTTTTGCTGACCGAGATCAATTAAAGCAGGCGTTAACCAGGGCATCAATATTATCGAATGAAAAATACCGGGGCATACGTTTACAGTTGACTAACGGCGAAATCAAGGCGCTGGCGAATAATCCTGAATTGGAAGAAGCGGAAGAAGTGATTGATGTGGATTATGACGGCGCTGATTTGGAGATCGGTTTTAACGTCAATTACATCATTGATGCATTATCTGCAATTGAATCCACAGAAGTACAACTGGGATTTTCTGATTCCAATAGCAGTTGTTTAATCCAGCCCAAAGGGGTGGATGAGAACAAATACGTTGTTATGCCTATGCGGCTTTGATTTGTCTAAATCTGCTGCTACAACAAAATACAATGCTGATTTAACAACAGGGATCATACGCCACACGCTGGCACCGCATTTTAGGACGACACCTACAATATCTAATGAAGATTGATCGATAATGGCATTATTAAATCTGACGCTGTGTAATGTCAGAAATATTAAACAGGCTGAGTTTAACCCCTCCGAAAAATTTAATCTCATCGTTGGCGCGAATGCCAGTGGTAAAACAAGTTTGCTGGAAGCAATCTATTTATTGGGATTTGCTAAGTCCTTTCGAACCTCAAATCCGAAAAAAATTATAAACAGTGGCGAGGAGGAAATGAGTGTGTTTGGGCAGATAGTGGGACAATCAGAGAGAACGGTTCCGGTTGCTGTGCGACGAAACAAAAAGGCATTTCAGATTAAATTGGACAACAGGATGTTGCAATCAAGATCAGAATTATCACTCACATTGCCCCTACAACTCATCAATCCCGAGAGCCATCGAATTTTGGAGTTAGGCCCCAAATTTCGTCGACATTATCTTGATTGGGGCGTGTTCCACGTGGAACATGGGTTTCTACAAGCATGGAAAGATTACTTCCATATTTTGAAACAACGTAACGCCGCGTTACGAAATTACAGTACAAATAGTGGGGTAAAAGCCTGGGATGTGGGCTTGATAGAAAAAGCGGAAAAGATAAATCAGTTTAGATCTGACTATCTCTCTCGATTAATCCCTTACTTTGAAAACATCGGTTCAGTTGTGTTTTCAATATCCAACCTGACTATTGACTACCTCCCAGGTTGGTCGAAGGAGCTAACCTTTAGAGAAGCACTCAATTCAACATTTGATAGAGATAAGGTGTCTGGCTTTACCAATACCGGTCCGCATCGAGCGGATATAAATATAAAAGTCTCTGGTCGCCCTGCACTGGAGTTTGCTTCTCGTGGTCAGCAAAAGATGATTATTACGGCTTTGAAGTTGGCCCAAGTTGCTTTGCTAAAAAAAGAATCTGCAAAACGATGCCCGGTCTTAATCGATGACCTTGCTTCTGAATTGGATACAATAAATCGAACTAAGTTGATAAATGCATTAACGGAATTGGACACCCAAGTCTTTATTACCACCACCGAACAAAGTCTGGTTGACATGACTGGGATTCATGATAAAAAGATGTTCCACGTGAAACACGGAACGATACTTGAGGTCACATAGACGCTCATCCAAGGTGAAATATGGCAAACGAACAAAAGTATGATTCATCAAATATCCAGGTATTAAAAGGTCTGGATGCGGTCAGAAAAAGGCCGGGGATGTATATCGGCGATACCGATGATGGCACCGGTTTGCATCACATGGTATTTGAGGTTGTTGATAATTCTATCGACGAAGCACTGGCTGGCCATTGCACTGAAACAAAAGTGACTATTCATAGCGATAACTCGATTACGGTTACTGATAACGGCAGAGGTATTCCTGTCGATATCCACGAGGAAGAGGGTCGATCCGCCGCCGAAGTCATTATGACGATTCTTCATGCCGGCGGTAAATTTGATGACAACTCTTATAAGGTTTCTGGTGGTTTACATGGCGTTGGTATATCCGTTGTGAATGCGTTATCAGAACAACTGCGTTTGACGATCTACCGAGAGGGTGAAACACACCAGCAGGAATATTGTTTGGGTGAACCGAAGACACCCTTAACGGTGATTGGTAAAACAGAAAAGACCGGTACGGAGATTCACTTCAAACCCAGCCCTGATATTTTTAAAGACACCGAGTTTCATTATGATATTTTGTCCAAACGGCTGCGCGAGCTTTCTTTTCTTAATCCGGGTGTACACATTGTATTAACGGATGAGCGCGGGGATAAAAGCGATACCTTCGAATACAAGGGCGGTATCAGTTCTTTTGTGGAGCATTTGAATCAGAAGAAAACGCCGCTACACCCTAGTGTTTTATATTTTAATTCTGAAAAAGACGGCATGGGTATTGAGGTTGCAATGCAGTGGAATGACTCCTATCAGGAAAACATATTTTGTTTCACCAACAATATTCCACAACGTGATGGCGGGGCACATTTATCTGGATTTCGTGGTGCGCTGACACGGACATTCAATCAATATATTGAAAAAGAAGGGGCGGCTCAAAAAGCGAAAATCTCGACAACGGGCGATGACGCACGAGAAGGCTTAACGGCGGTATTATCTATTAAAGTCTCTGATCCTAAATTCTCATCACAAACGAAAGACAAACTGGTGTCTTCTGAAGTAAAAGGCGCGGTTGAATCTGTGGTCTCCGAAAGACTGCAGGCGTTCCTGATGGAAACACCCCAGGAGTCAAAATTAATTGTTTCAAAAATTATTGACGCGGCACGCGCGCGTGAAGCGGCGCGTAAAGCAAGAGAAATGACCCGCCGTAAGGGCGCGTTGGATATTGCAGGTTTGCCAGGAAAGTTAGCGGATTGCCAGGAGAAAGATCCGGCGTTATCAGAATTGTTCTTGGTGGAGGGCGACTCTGCAGGTGGTTCGGCTAAGCAAGGCCGTGATAGAAAGCATCAGGCCATATTGCCACTCAAAGGTAAAATATTAAATGTTGAAAAAGCGCGTTTTGACAAGATGCTGTCCTCGGTGGAGGTCGGCACATTAATTACGGCACTGGGTTGTGGCATTGGCAGAGAAGAATTTAATATCGAAAAATTACGTTATCACCGCATCATTATTATGACGGATGCAGACGTCGATGGTTCTCATATTCGTACCTTGCTATTGACCTTTTTTTACCGACAGATGCCAGAGTTAATCGAGCGCGGGCATATCTATATTGCACAGCCGCCGCTGTATAAAATCAAGAAAGGCAAACAAGAGCGCTATCTGAAAGACGATATAGAACTTACCCATTACTTGTTACAGGTCGCCCTGGAGAACGCCAGTTTGTATGTTGGCGAAAATACACCTGCGATCAGCGGCGCACCGTTAGAGGCATTGGCATTGGAATTCAACACCGTCATGGCGACGATACAACGTATGTCGAAACGCTACCCCGCCGCTATTTTGGAAAAATTTATTTATATGCCGGCATTTAGCGCAGCCCAAATGAAAGATCCAGATGCTGCAAAAGCGTGGTTCGACGAACTTTCGATTCGGCTAACAGATGCGGGTGGCGATGTATCGCAGACCACGTTTGACGTTGAGGAAGACACAGAAAACGAGTCTAGCCGAGTTAAAATAATCACCCGCACGCATGGCATCACCAACGAGAAAATGTTAGCTGCAGAGTTTTTTGAATCGGGCGAGTACCAAAGCATAAAAAACCTTGGGGGGAAAATTGCTGATTTATTCGGCGCGGGTGCGTATGTACAACGAGGCGAAAAAACGCAACAAATTAGTAGTTTCAAACTTGCCCTCAACTGGTTAATGGAAGAAGCAAAGCGCGGACAATATATTCAGCGTTATAAAGGGTTGGGTGAAATGAATCCTGAGCAACTTTGGGAAACCACCGTCAATCCGGAATCACGTCGTTTACTGCAAGTGAAGGTCGAAGACGCTGTGGCCGCCGACGAAATATTTACTACTTTGATGGGTGACCAAGTTGAACCCCGAAGAGACTTCATTGAGAAAAACGCATTGTCTGTGTCTAACCTGGATATCTAATAAACCATACATTGGATGTGGTGTAAAACCCCGAACACCGACAACGCCAAGCAGAAGTGCGTGTAGGTGTTCGGTTTTAAAATTATAACGTTACTTATTTTTGTTGTGATAGGAAATGAGTAATTCCACTTCGTTTTTGGAACCCAAAATAACGGGCACACGTTGGTGCAGATCAGTTGGCTTGATATCCATGATCTGTTCGGTTCCTGTGTGACTTACCCCGCCCGCCTGTTCAACGATAAATGACATCGGATTAGCTTCATACATCAGACGTAATTTACCGGCCTTGGATGGGTCTTTGCTGTCTTTTGGGTACATGAAAATTCCACCACGGGTCAGGATTCGATATACCTCAGCCACCATTGATGCGACCCAACGCATATTAAAATTTCGTCCTCTGGGACCAGTTTCGCCCGCCAGACATTCGTCAACATATCGTTTTACTGGCTCTTCCCAAAAACGATCATTCGATGCGTTAATGGCAAATTCATTGGTATCTTCAGGGATTTTCATTTCCGGGTAAGTCAGTACAAACTCACCGATGTTTTTATCCAGCGTAAATCCATTCACCCCGTTACCGGTGGTTAACACCATTAAAGTGGATGGGCCATATAGCGCAAATCCGGCACAGATCTGTTTGGTGCCCTCTTGTAAAAAATCCTCTGCGGTTGGATTACTTATGCCTTCCGGGCATCTCAATATTGAAAAAATGGTGCCAACAGAGATATTCACATCAATGTTAGATGAGCCGTCCAGGGGATCAAACACCAACAAATATTTGCCTTTCGGGAACTGTTTCGGAATAGGGTAAATATCATCCATTTCCTCTGACGCCATAGCCGCCAGGTGTCCTGCCCATTCGTTTGATTTGATCATGACGTCATTGGTGATCAGGTCGAGTTTTTTTTGTGTTTCGCCCTGTATGTTTTCGCTGCCCGCACTGCCCAATACGCCAATGAGCGCGCCCTGGTCTACGGTATTGGATATCACCTTACAAGCGGTAACGACATCATTCAGTAATGAAGTGAAATCGCCTGAGGCGTTGGTAATTTTACGTTGTTCTTCGATGATAAACTGAGTAACTGTTGTGCCGATGTGCATGTTGTTTTCTTTCCTAAGTGATTGATGAATTCCTGTGGAACATGAGGATGATTCGCAATGTGCTATTTTTAAATTAATTGTTAAATTAATTACAATTTGTAAAAAGGTCTAGATTTTAGCAAAACAATGTATTAATTTCGATGTAAAATCTATGTTTCCCAGGGGTTATTTTTATGTTTGCGCGTGTTTGTGTTAAGTCATTATTTGCCTGTTGACACCACTTGCTGCTTGCGAGAAACGCAACCGCGGCTTAGCATAGCGGGTTTACATTACACATCAGGTTAAAAATGACATTGAAAACACTAAGAATTGCTACCCGAAAAAGCCCATTGGCGTTATGGCAGGCCGAGTTTGTCAGAGATTCTCTTATACGGCATCATGCAGATTTACGGGTTGAGTTAGTTAAAATGGTCACACAGGGTGACAAAATACTCGACACGCCGCTGGCCAAGGTAGGCGGCAAAGGTTTATTTGTAAAAGAATTGGAACAAGGCATGTTACGCGATGAAGTCGATATCGCCGTGCACTCGATGAAAGATGTGCCAGTTGAATTGCCAGATGGATTACATTTAACGGTAATTTGCTCCCGCGAAGATCCAAGAGACGCATTTGTCTCCAACACATTCGACTCCGTTGAATCTTTACCGCAAAATGCCCGCGTAGGAACCTCCAGTCTGCGCCGACAAACCCAACTTAAAGCGGCCCGCCCGGATTTGCAGATTCTTGATTTGCGTGGAAATGTAAATACCCGACTTAAAAAGTTGGACGACGGAATGTATGACGCAATCATATTGGCGGCGGCCGGATTAAAACGCCTTGGCTTTGATAGCCGAATAAAACAGGCAATTGATCCAAGCATTAGTTTGCCGGCAATCGGACAAGGGGCTGTCGGTATTGAAAGTCGTGTTGATGATGACAGTATCAATCAGCTAATCAGTATGCTGAACGATGGGCAGACGAATACCTGTGTCACGGCCGAGCGCGCCATGAATGCCCGGCTAGAGGGCGGCTGCCAAGTGCCAATCGGGGGTTATGCTATATTAGAAAAGGACGCACTTTTCATGCGCGGCCTGGTTGGCCGACCAGATGGTTCGCAAGTGGTGCGAGGAGAAATCCGCGGAAAACCCGAAGATGCGCATTCAATAGGCATCGCATTGGCCGACGATTTACTTTCACGTGGCGCCGATGTGATATTAAAAGACGTATATAAAAATGCCTGATTTATCAGGTAAGACGATCGTTATCACACGGCCGACCCATCAGTCTAAAGAATTAGCAGCGCTAATCTCGACGAACAATGGCAGCAGCATCTTATTTCCCGTTTTCGAAATTGCAGATCCAACGGACACCCGGCCACTGTTAAAACAAATAGAGCGCTTATCGGAGTTCGATATAGCAATATTTATCAGCGCCAACGCAGTACGCGCAGCAATGAAGTTTATTGAAGTCAGTGACAGTGACCACCAGCTACCCGCCACCACAAGATTGGCCGTGGTAGGTAATGCGACAGCGGCGTCCTTGGCGTCATTTGGCAGACCGGCCGATATATTTCCACAAAATAAATATAATAGTGAGGCGCTTCTGGCTGTTGAGGAAATGATCAATGTGTCCGGGAAGAAAATTATCATATTTCGTGGTGATGGTGGTCGGGAATTATTGGCAAACACATTGCGAGAACGCGGTGCCACGGTTGAATATGCTGAATGCTACCAGCGCATTAAACCAGACAATGACTTAACGTTGTTGCTACTTGGTTTGAAGAAGTCAAAAATAAACGCCATCGTCGTAATGAGCAATAAAGGCTTACAAAATCTCTGGGAGATGGTGGGTCCCGAGGGACAATCTGATTTGCAGAAAAGCCTACTCGTTGTTATCAGTGAGCGCACGGCAACACTTGCTGGGGAACTGGGGTTCGCCAAAAAACCGATGATCGCTCCCATTGCAAGTGATAGGGCAATATTGGAGGTGCTTGGCCAACTAGAATAAGTCAACTAGAATAACTCAGCTAGAGAAATTTATAGAAGACGGCGAAAGTGTGGCGTTTTATACTGGATGTGTCATTGGGGCGAGGTGTGTGGAGTGCATTCTACATTTTCATTCATAGATAGAATTAAGAGTGGTGCATAATGGCAAATGAATCCGAATCCGGCTCTATGTCAAAGGTTGAGCCAAATACTACAATAAATAATGAAAATGACACTGCCGCACCGGGGAAATCTACTGGCACGTCGTCGTGGTTGGCCAGTTTAGCTTTTTTAGTCGCTATCGGCGCAGTGGGTACAAGTTTCTGGTTGTCGTCACAATCAGACAATAAAGTGAACGAGCTGGAACGCGCTTTAGCGCAATTTAAGCAACAAACTGATGACAGCGTAAAACAAAAATTAAAACAAGCTGATGTCAAAATTGAAAAAGCGGCGGATGAATTTTCTGCTTTGCAGGCCAAGCTTCAAACCGAGTTTAATGATGCGTTGGTCGGCAGTGCCAAGGAACAAGCCCTGCTTAAAGAAGAAGTACAGCATTTATCTGATTCAACAACGGCTATCAGCAACCGGATTGGCATACAATCGACTACCTGGATAATAGCTGAGGCAGAATATTTACTGACACTGGCAAATTATCGGATTTCATTAGACAAGGATGTCGCAACCGCGATTGCGGCATTGACAGCGGCAGACCAACGATTAAAACAAGTTGGTGATCCAGGCCTGCTGGATGTACGCAGAGAAATTTCAGATGAAATAAATGCACTTCGGTCTGTAGAGGTGCCAGACATCGCGGGCATGGCATTTGAACTCGCTGCACTGGCTTCATCAGCCGAACAATTGCCTTTGATCATAAAACAACGTGAGCAAAATCTTGCTGGCTCGTTTTCCTCAACTAGAGAAGCAACCCGTCAGGTAGAAAATGTTTCAGGCGTAATGAATGCCGTTTGGAAAGACATAAAAAGCCTGGTCGTAGTTCGTAAAAATGACAGACCCATAGACGTATTAATGGCGCCAGACCAGAGACATTTTTTGTTTCAGAATTTAATTCTCAAAATAGAAACAGGACGTCTTGCCCTGTTAAGAAACGAACCCGCTAATCTTAAAATAAGCCTGGATGTAGCACACAAATGGCTAGAGGCATATTTTGATAAAGATACCGCGGCCTATGCAAATTTCGTGGCAACCATGGAGCGAATCCAGGCCGCCAAGTTAACCGCGACCTTTCCTGATATTACCAAGTCCGTAGCGGTGTTGCGTGGATATAAAGAGAGAAAAGCACGTGAATCCGCCAACAAGCTGTCTTCTATATCAAAGACGAAACCGAAACCGAAAAAGAAAGTAGTTTCAAAAGTCACACCCGCGACTGAGCCTGAAACCGTAATAGTTGAAGAAGAAAAAGCAGAACCGAAAAACCAGGCAAAGATACAAGCAGAAGAAAAAATAGAGCCAGTTCAACCAGAAGCTGCAAAACCTGAAGCTTTATCAGAAACCGCCGGGGCTTCTTCAAGTACCGCTGAGCCCCCCCCAGAAACCGCTATAGACTTGGCGCAGCCGGACCGGAATCTGCCAGAACAGGGCCAAGCAGAGATACAACAAGCGACGGTTGAAATTGACAATGGCGCGTCTGATGCAGATGTTGGTGCTAGCGAGCAATCAATAGAACTCACTGGTGAAACTAATCTGGAAGAGAACAGCGGACTTGAGACGAGCAAGGAAGGCACACCATGAAGTGGTTAATATCTATATTAATTGCATTGGGTTTTGCCGTCGTCGTTGCGATGAATGCCAAGGTCGATTCTGGTTATGTAATGTTGGCATATGGCAAATGGTCAGTAGAAATGTCAGGGGTACTCTTGGCGCTGATACTCATTATCGCTTTTTCAGCGTTTTATTACACGATACGTTTTCTTGCTGGCGTCAAGCAGATTCCTACACGAACCAAAAACTGGAATGTGTCGCGTAAGCAAACCAAAGGTAATAACGGGTTGACCAAGGGCTTGCTACAATTAACAGAAGGTCGATGGATTGAGTCTGAAAAAACATTGCTTAAGCACGCGGGTAATAGCCACGCGCCTTTGTTAAATTATTTGGCTGCTGCACGCGCCGCCCATGAAGCGGGGAAATATCAAAAGCGCGATTATTACTTAAAGTTAGCGCGTGAAAAATTTCCATCAGAAAAAGTTGCGATAGAAATTACCAACGCTGAGTTACAATTCCAGCAAGGTAAATATGAACAGTCATTAGCGGCGATAAAGCAATTAAAACAAATTGTACCAAATAATAAACGTGTATTAAGTTTGTTAGCCAAACTCTATCAGCAACTGGAGGATTGGGATAATCTCAAAGATTTATTGGTGGTTATTCGAAAACTTAATGTGATGGGTTACGATGTGTTGTATCAGCTTACCACCGAGTGTCATTACCAATTGTTGAAGAAAGCCGGTGAAAATGAAGATGTGGCGGTACTTCAACGAACATGGTCGGAGGTACCCAAAGAGCAGCGCTTAAACAAGAAATTTTTATTGAAATATGGCCAGTTACTGGTTGATAAGAATAGTAGCGAACCATTGGAACCGCTGTTAAGAAAAGCAATTCATAATAAATGGGATACTGACTTTGTCTATTTATACGGTAAAGTAAATGGAAACAACGCAACACGACAGTTAGCTACCGCGGAATCCTGGTTGGCGAAACATGATAACGATCCAGTTTTATTATTGACGCTGGGACGATTGTGCATGCGCAATCATTTATGGGGCAAGGCCAGAGAATATATAAGCTTGAGCGTTGATAATGGTGGTTCAGAGGAAGCTTGCTATATTTTGGCGCAGTTGTTAGAAAAATTGGGCGAAACTGATGATGCTATGCAGTATTACGAAAAAGGGTTGAGTATCGCTGTGGATCCGTTTCCGATTGAATTGCCAAAATTAGCGCTGACTGAAGAGTCTCCCAGTACTCAGCGATTGACGCTGATTAGTAATAAATAGTTGCTTGCGCGCACTGTTTCTTGTCCGATATTTATTATAGGTTGTGGTGATATTGGTCGTCGTGTCGCCGCAGTATGGCTGCAACGAGGCACCACTGTCACCGCAGTGCAACGACGGACTAGTCAGACGACGATTAGTTCTCATAAGGGTCCTCATAAAAATCCTAATAAGAGTTCCCATAATTCCCCAAAAAGTGTCGTCAACCTGGCATTGGACTTTGATGATCCGCAAAGTGTTGCAGCGCTCAATATAAATAACGCAATAGTTTATTATTTTGTACCGCCGCCAAAAAACGGCGTGATTGATTCCCGTATATCTCATTTTCTCTCTAAGGTTCAAACGCAAACACCAAAACGTCTAGTATATATAAGTACCAGCGGGGTATATGGTGATTGCAATGGAAGGTGGATAACAGAGGATGAGCCGCCTAAACCCACGTCAGACCGCAGCCATCGTCGTTTGAATGCTGAGAATCAACTGCAATCGTATTGCCGGAATGTGGGTGCAGATTTTGTGGTATTAAGAGTGTCCGGTATCTATGGCGTAAACAGATTACCAGTCGAGCGAATTAAACAAAGCAGACCGATAGTAAAAGACCATGCTTCGTTTACAAACCGTATTCATGAAGATGACCTTGCAAGAATTTGTGTTGCCGCGGGTGAAATTGATCGTCCTGCGGGAATTTTCAACGTCAGTGATGGTATGCCTGGCACAATGGCGCAATATTTTACAGAAACAGCAAAAGCATTAAATCTGCAATTACCGCCTGAAATAAGTTGGCAAGAAGCTCAAAAAGTAATAAGCCCGGAGATGTTGTCGTATCTTTCTGAATCAAGACGAATCGATAACAAAAAAATGTTGCAACAACTGGGTGTAGAATTGCTCTATCCAGACTTGGCCACGGGTTTGAAAGCTTGTGGCGACCACTGTTACGATAAAAAGTCGAATTAGTTTTTTATTTAGGTTTAACTGATGTGTTAGGTTTATCAGTAGAAGATAAGCTGGTTAGATATTTTTCGGCAATAATAGCAATTAGTTCGCGCGCAATTTTTTCTTTATTCGCCATTGGTAACAGTATTTCCCCTTCAGACGAATATACAGCCAGTGCATTCTCTTCACTATCAAAACCGCCCTGCTCCAGTCCGACTTGGTTCGCCGCAATTAAATTGAGTGATTTAGATTTTAACTTTGCCAATGCATTTTCTTTTACGTTGTTAGTTTCCGCTGCAAAACCGACAGTGAAGGGTGGGTTTGGTTTATTTGTTACGTTTAGCAGTATATCCGGGTTAGGTACCAACTTCAGTTCCAGGTGATTACAGGTTTTTTTTATTTTTTTATTCTGTGATATTTTTGGACGATAATCAGTGACGGCTGCGGCTGCTATAAATATATCCGCTTGATCAATTAATTGGTTAACGGCCGTATTCATTTCTTCAGCCGTTTTCACATCTATTCGATTTACATGCCGGGGAGTAGCTTGTTGAACGGGCCCACATATCATAGTCACTCTTGCGCCAGCCTCAATTGCTGCCTTGGCGATAGCAAATCCCATTTTGCCGGAACTACGATTACTGATATAACGTACCGGATCGATATCTTCCTGGGTAGGCCCGGCCGTAATGATAATATGTTGCCCCCGAAAACATTCTGTTTGAAAGAGTGTTTGAAAGGATTCATAGAGCTTATTAATGATCTGTACGGGTTCAAGCATACGACCCAAGCCGGTTTCCCCACATGCCTGATCACCACTGGCGGGGCCAAAACGTATAATATTGCGTTTTTCCAGTGTATCAATATTATCCTGGGTAGCTGGATTTTCCCACATGGCATTGTTCATCGCCGGAACGATAATAATTGGCGCTCGTGTTGCCAGACAAATCGTCGACAATAAATCATCTGATACACCGTGCGCTAGTTTCGCGATAAAGTTTGCACTGCAAGGCGCGATTAAAATAAGATCCGCCCAGCGCGCTAATTCAATGTGACTCATATTGGACTCTGAATCACAATCAAGTAAATGTTGATGTACGACGTTGCCGCTTAAGGTTTGCAGTGTCAATGGCGTAATGAATTCATTTGCTGATTGGGTCATTACCACGCGTACAGTTGCGCCTGTTTCGCTTAGTTTACGTATCAGGTCTGCGCTTTTGTATGCCGCGATACTGCCACACACGCCGAGCACGATATTTTTATCGGCAATACTATTGGTAAGGCTGTTTGTTAAATTACTCATAGTAAAAATTGGTTTGCTGCTTATGGTAAGTGCGGCGTAAGCGCCGTCGTTATAATATCGATCATTATACCTAATATCATTAAGTTTAAAAAGTAAGGTATTTTGAAGGTGTTTTGTAGAGCGAACCATGTCGATTAGAGATTGGCCTATCAACGAAAGGCCCCGGGAAAAACTATTGTTACGTGGCCCCGATGCGCTGTCAGATGCGGAGTTATTAGCTATATTTCTGCGCACTGGCACGCGCGGGAAAACGGCGGTTGATGTTGCGCGCGAGTTATTACAAAAATATGGTGGTCTACGCGCATTGATGAGTGCAGATAAAGAAGCGTTTTGTTCTGGTTTGGGCTTAGGCAAAGCAAAATTCGCGCTGTTACAAGCTGTGTTGGAGATGGGTCGGCGTCATTTATATGAAGTTCTTGAGCAAGGCGAAGTATTAACAAGCCCTGAAAAAACGCAGGCCTATTTGGCGGCACGATTGCGCGATGTCGAACACGAAGTTTTTGCTTGTTTGTTCTTGGACAGCCGTCATGGCGTTATACAATTTAAAACTTTATTTCACGGTACCATAGATGGCGCAAGTGTGTATTCGCGTGAAGTAGTGAAACAGGCGCTAAAGTTCAACGCTGCTGCGGTTATATTTACGCATAACCATCCATCCGGCGTCGCGGAACCCAGCCATGCGGATGAAATGTTAACCAGGCGGCTTATCGACGCCTTGAAGTTGGTGGATATTCGGGTTCTGGATCACATCATTGTAGGCAATGGTTGCTGTGTCTCTTTTGCGGAGCGCGGATTGATTTAACACGCGCTTAATCTTTAATCTTTTTATCGAGCTTATCCAGTGCTTGTTGTATTTCATCAAGCATCAAATTGGCTTGAGTTGTTTCTGCACTGGGTTTGTCGTTTTCCTGGATTAATGGGTTAGCCTCCTCGTCATCACTGATAAACTTAAATGCGATGGCGCTGATGTTATCGCTTTTTGGGTAAGCCGCTTTTTCTGCTGCTTCGCTCATTTCCAGCAGTTTATTGATTAGAGTTTGTTTTGTATTGAGTTGTTTAATCATTTGATCGTCTGTTAATGAACCCCACAGACCATCGGAACAAAGCAGTATACAGTCATCGGCCTGTAAACGAGTGCTGTCACCAATACTGACTTGCACTGATTTTTTCATTCCGCCGACACACCGGGTGACCTGGTTAAGTTTAGGGTGCGACAGGCGTTTTTCTTCTTTTAAGTCACCCTTCTGGATCAGTTCCTCTACGGTCGAATGATCCCTTGTCCGGGTGAATAGTTGATTGTCTCTGAATAAATAAACGCGGCTGTCTCCTACGTGTGCCCACGTTGCCGAGCCATTCTGGATTAGGCAAGCAACACCGGTGCTCCTGGGTTGAATCGGCGGTGTTTGTAGGTTTCCTATCTCTATAATAGATAAATGAGCATATTCAAACGCATTATTAAAAAAGGTGTCTATATCTTGTAGCGGCACAGACGTATTATTAAAAGCCTCGGTCATTTTCAATATAAACATATTTGCGGCGAACTCTCCGCCTTTATAGCCGCCCATGCCGTCGGCCAGCAATAATAGTATGGCGCCAGGCCTTTCGATGATTGCAAACCGATCCTGGTTCATATTGCGATTACCTAATCGATTGGTTTTGCCGGTTTCGAACTTCATTTGTTATTTTATCCAGGGGAAGTTATTTACAAATTTATCTAATGCGGTTTCGGGGTCATCTACGGTTTCATAATTTTTATCAAAAATATCGAGATACTCGCTTACCTTCTGTGGACGTAACAAAGGATCTATTTCCATTGCCCAGTCGATCGCTTCAAGTAATGTTGACGAGTAACGTTTTTTAAATATGACACTGGCGGGCCGCAACGTGTCTTTCTCTAACCTTGTATTTGAAGCGACGGGTGAGGTACCTTCAATGCATGCCCGCATTGTTGCGCCAATGGCATAAATATCAGTCCACGGTCCGACATAACCTTTTAAATCGTATTGTTCTATTGGCGAGAAACCGGGTGTGACAACCTGGCTTTCCTGGTATTGACGACTTTCACTAATCTGGTGGGCCGCACCAAAATCGAATAATAACGGCCTGCCGCCAGGTCTTAGGTGTATATTGCCTGGTTTGATATCCAGGTGTAGTAGTCCGCGTTTATGAATTGCTTCTAATCCCGTGAGTAGTTGCGGGAATACTGTCCTGATGAAAGTTTCACTTAGGCTGTTTCGGGATTTTATATATGTTTGCAGGTTGGCACCTTCTTCATAGTCCATCACCATATAAACAGTGCCATTTGCCTGGAAAAAATTGATTACATGGACAATATTTGGGTGTTTTATTTTCGCAAGTATGCTGGCTTCTTTGAAAAACGATTTTCTACCTTGTACCAGCGCATCTCTATTACCTTCTTCAATAGGTTCAACATTAAGCCCGTCGGTGCGATGCGCGATTTTACTGGGCAGATATTCTTTGATGACGGTTTTCTTTCCAGAGTTTTTATCCAGTGCCAAATAGACAATACTGAAACCGCCGCCGCCGAGCATTTTTTCGATGACATAAGTATCTAGGTTTGTTGCTTTTGGTAGCCTGTTTTTTGCCTTATTCATTCTTTTTTAAATCGGCACAAGGGGTGTAGACTTAAATGCTCTT
>VAPL010421780.1_pt1 | contig 30793 bp, 27 predicted proteins | sample 3395061 | NCBI WGS metagenome assembly VAPL01 (sample SAMN08290444, study PRJNA428436) | hydrothermal vent metagenome | isolation source: Deep-sea hydrothermal vent chimney 2 | place: Pacific Ocean: Juan De Fuca Ridge | depth 2182 m m | reverse complement strand
TGACCTGATATGCAAACGTCGGCACGTCGTAGCTGTCTTTCACGCGGCGTACGATGTCCAGATACGGCATGGCGGGTTTAACCATAACAAAATCTGCGCCTTCATCAATATCCAGGCCAACCTCTCTGATGGCCTCGTCGCCGTTGGACGGAGCAACCTGATAGGTCGACTTATCGCCGCCCGCCAGATTTTCGGAAGAACCGACAGCGTCGCGAAACGGGCCGTAAAATGCCGAGGCAAACTTCGCCGCGTAGGCCATGATCAGTGTATTGCTGTATCCGCCATCTTCCAGAGCCGCTCGAATGGCGCCGATACGCCCGTCCATCATGTCGGACGGGGCGACCATGTCTGCTCCCGCAGCTGCGTGTGACAACGCCTGAGTCACGAGCATCTTGACGGTTTCGTCGTTCAGCACATAGCCGCTGTGGTCGATGATGCCATCCTGGCCGTGGGTGGTGTACGGATCCAGTGCGACGTCGGTAATGACAAGTAATTCCGGCAACTCGTCCTTGATGGCCTTGATGGCACGCTGAACGAGGCCGTCCGGGTTGGCGCACTCGGTGCCGTCGAGGGTTTTCAGTGATGTGTCGATGACCGGAAACAGCGCGACCGCCGGAATGCCCAGATCGCGTGCGGTAGTTAGTTCGACGAGCAATCTGTCGATACTGTGGCGGTTAACGCCTGGCATTGAGGTGACAGGTTCAGTACAGCCTTTGCCCTCAAGTACGAAAACCGGGTATATAAGGTCATCAACAGACAGCGCGGCCTCGGCCACGAGTCGCCGCAACGCACGCTTGCGGCGGCTGCGGCGCAGGCGAATAAACGGGAACTGTCCGGCGGTCGTTCGACTCATAGAAAATCAGAATAGTGCAATTCAGGATAATAGCGGTATTTACTTATTTTCCCTATATTTGGCAAGGGTTTCCACGTCTTAATCACAGTTTCGGATGGAAGCAGTAATAAATAATACAAGAGGCGGGTCATCTCGTATGGACAGTAACAGCGCCGTGGGCGATCGAAAGCGCAGGTTTGACCGGATTGTGGCCGTTTTCTATGCAGACATGTACCGCTATGCGGCGTGGCTGTGCAGGGACAAGTCTATCGCGGAGGACGTGGTTCAAGAGGCGCTTTTGCGCGCCTGGAAGTCCCTGGACGCATTGCGAGAGGACGCGGCAGCAAAACAGTGGTTACTTACGATCGTGAGGCGGGAAAACGCGCGCTACTTTGAGCGCCGCCGCCTGGAGACGGTTGATATTGACAATTTGACGGCATCTCAGTCGGCGCTGCTTGCCGAGACGCCAAATGACGAACTCGACGAGCTCAGAGAGGCGATTTACGGGCTTGAGGATGACTACCGCGAGCCGTTGGTCTTGCAGGTCCTGATGGGCTATAGCACCAACGAAATCGCGGAGCTTATGGGATTAAAGCAGGGCGCGGTACTAACGCGACTGCACCGAGCTCGATTGAAGCTCAAGGATGAGGCTGCGATTGGGGTGAGCTCATGAGCCAGGGATTGCAAACATGAACTGCGAAGACTACAGAAAGGCACTGACCACGGAACCGGCTTACGAAGATGAGTCCGGGCACGTGCGCACCTGTGCCCGCTGCCAGGCGTTTAGCAGCGAAATCACGGCCCTGAATGAACGCATCCTGGCGGCCATGGAGATCGCGGCGCCCGAGTTGCAGCTGCCGGCGTTGCCGGAAATTGATACCGAAAACGTGGTCGCATTGTCGTCGCTGCGCAGCTTTTCCAGGCCCGCCTGGTTTGCCGTCGCCGCGACGGTGTTGCTGGCAGTATTGCTCGGCGTACAGATGACCGGATCGGACGCAGTAGGAGCAAGTCTGGCGGAACAGGTTGTTGCACACCTTGATCATGAACCGGGAGCGCTGGTCAGAAGCAGTACTCCGGTAGGCGACGCCCGACTTCTGCAGGTTGTGCCGAGCGATATCGCGACGATGAATCATGATGTGGGTCTGATTACCTATGCAGAAAATTGCACGATCAATGGCAAGCAGGTCCCGCACCTGGTTATCCAGGGAGTGCGGGGACCAATAACTATTCTGTTGATGCCCGAAGAGAAGATCAGCGGGGCTGAAACGCTCGATGGACAGAGCATTCACGGCGTTATCTTACCGGTGGGTGATGGCAGCATCGCGATCATCGGTGAGCGTGACGAGCCGCTTGATCGCGTACAACAAGATATCCTGAGTTCAGTGGAGTGGGGTGTATGAGTTTCCGCTTTCTGATAAATGAGCGCCCGGTCTTGGGCATATTCCTGTAGGAGAGAAAGAGATGTCAGAGAAGAAAGTATTGAAGCCCGTAGCGTTGGCAGTAGGTGCCGCGCTAGCCGGATCGTTTGCAGTCAGTGGTACCGTAAACGCCGAAGTCATCGACAATCCGTTTGAGATGTCTACGCTAAGTGTTGGTTACATGCTGGGCGAAGGCGAAGGTTCTTGCGGCGGCGACAAGAAAGAAGGCGAAGGTAGTTGCGGCGACAAGAAAGAAGGCGAAGGTAGCTGCGGCGACAAGAAAGAAGGCGAAGGTAGCTGCGGTGACAAGAAGGAAGGCGAAGGTAGCTGCGGTGACAAGAAAGAGGGTGAAGGCAGCTGCGGTGAAGGCGAAGACAAAGATGCTGAAGGTAGCTGTGGCGAAGGTTCTTGCGGCGGATCAGTTTAAGCTGATTTCTTTTGCAAGCAGCTCGAAGGGCCCGCGCAACTGCGCGGGCTTTTTTTGTGTATGACTGAACAATCAGCACTGAGATATGCTGGCCGCTTTGCTACATTATAATCGACACGATCGGGGGGTGGCGGCGAATGACGAAAGCTGTGGCGCGTTGCAAATGGGCTAAGGGCATGAGCCCGGAATACATCGAGTATCACGACAAGGAATGGGGCGTGCCCGTCTGGGATGATCGTGTGCAATTCGAATTCTTGATTCTGGAGGGCGCGCAGGCCGGGTTGAGTTGGTCGACAATTCTGAACAAGCGTGCCGGCTATCGGAAGGCGTTCGCCGGTTTCGATCCGGCAAAGGTCGCGCGGTTTACCGACAAGCGCGTGGAAAAACTTCTCATCGACCCGTCAATTGTCAGAAACCGCCTGAAAGTGAATTCTGCCGTTAGCAACGCGAAAGCGTTTCTGAGCGTGCAAAAGGAATACGGCACATTTTGCAAGTACATCTGGAGTTTCGTAGGCGGCAAACCGCTGCAAACCAACGCCAAGAAAGACAGCGACATACCGGCGACCTCACCCGAGTCTGATGCGCTGTCGAAGGACCTCAAGCAGCGCGGCTTCAAGTTCGTCGGCAGCACGATCATGTACGCGCACATGCAGGCTACCGGTATGGTAAACGATCATGTCGTTGCCTGTTACTGCCACAAGCCTTGCAAGGCGCTGGCAAGGGCAAAAGACTAGTTACCGATAGTGATAATGGTCAGCTCTGACAGTGCTTGCGGCGTGACGTGCGATATACCGCCAAGATAGATCGTATTTGACAGCAGCCCGCTCCAGCTCACGGTGACGTCAGCAATGGTGCCCGCGCTTACAAACGCCGGGCCGCTGGCCGTCATGTTGCCCACGTTGTCGACTTCGCCAATTGACCAGGCCAGCAGGCTGTAGTTGGAGCCCGGGCCGCCGTTGATCTGGTCAGTTTCGAATCCGTGCACGTATACGCCGTATACACCGGCTGCCGGCCGGTACAGGTTAAATTGCTCTTGCGACGTTGGTTCGCCGCTTTCGCCGATGCGGCTGCAGGCACTGCCGTCAAGGCCACAGTAGTAAACGTACATGTCCAGGTCGTCATCGCCATCCGTTAGCGCGTCGAACAGCGAGAAGCGTAGGAATAACTGATTCTGCGGCACGATCAACACATGCTCGGTTACGCCGTTGTCGGTTCGGCGCGTAAAGGTTTTGTTCGGGTCGTTATCGACGAATCGATTCTGAATCAACGGCAGGTTCAGTCCGTGCACGCCAAGGTTGTAGCTGCCGTTGTAGCCAAATTGCACGCTGAATGTTTCGCTGCCGGAGCCGCCGAAAGAGACGATTTCGGTGGGCGCCGTAATTGACTTGGGTTTCACCGCGATAGCGCTGCGGACATCGTAATCCTCGTTGCTCCACGTCAGCGAACCAAACCGCCACAGATCCAAAGGACCGGATTCGTACGTCAGGGTGACCTGATAACTCACCGATGCGCCCGGACCCACGCTGATCACGGCAGGGTCTACGTCGAGTCGGATGCCGGGTGGGGCAGAAACCTGGACGCTGTAGCTTGCGACCTCGTCGCTGAGATTGGTAACACGGCGAGTCACGGTTTGTTGATTCGCCAGCCGGGAAATTGAAATCGAGGGCTGGTTCAGATCTCTCGAAAAGAAAGACATACCCGCCGTGGCCAGTTGATCACAGCGTGCCTGCGTCACCGCAGGCGATGCGACGCCACAGGCGAATGCGTCGTATTCGTCATCGCTGACGTCGTATACCAGCCCTGGATCAAACGCTTCATTTGGCACGATGTGACCGGCACCGTAGTCGAACGGGTTCGGGGATGAAGTGCCATCCGGTAATTGCAGATCCTGTCGCGCACTGGTCATCAGCGCTGACTTGATGGCGGCGGGTGACCATTGTGGATGAGCCTGACGCAGCAGAGCCGCAACGCCGGCGATGTGTGGCGTCGACATCGATGTGCCGCTCAGATACGCGAAGTTCTCGCCCGGCGTCGCATTTGCCGGGTCGGGAGTAAAGCCGGCGATGATGTTGACTCCCGGCGCGGTAACGTCCGGTTTCAGTACATCGGTATTTGGACCGGGGCCGCGCGCCGAGAAGCTGGCCATGATGTCGCCCGTATCCGTCGTCGTTAGCAGCAGGCTTTTTTCGAGCACCACACTGACTTCGCTACCGGCATCCAGCTCCGCGAGGATCAGGTTGCCGTCGGCTTGTCCGATCATGAGTGTGGGTATGCCGACCAGCCCGGTTTCGCCGAACATGACGATAGGGTCGCCTGCGATGTTGTAGATCAGAACCGCTACAGCGCCAGCGTCCTCTGCATTCTTCGCCATGTCGGTAAACAAACAGCCGGATCGTTGCAGTAACGCAATATTGCCGGACATTTCCGAGCTGTTGATCAGTGTCTGACAGCCATCGGAAGTAACGCCTGGCGTTCCAGAGGGCAGAGTATCGTCACCGTCATCCGCCAACACCAGCCTGCCTTCGATTGGATCGTTATCGGATAGCGGTGGGGAAAACAAGGCCTCTTTGCTTGCATACCTGCCGGCAATCGAAGCTGGCTGGGATACCTGCATGGCCTCAACCGACGATTCTCCCGTGCGGCTTGACGCTGCAGCCGTGATTACCCACGGAGCGCCGGCCGGCGATCCAATCGTTGCCAGATTCGGCCCTTCATTGCCCGCCGCAACGACGGCGATAATGCCCGCTTTGGTTGCTGCCAACAGGGCCGCGTCGTCAGCTGCAGCCACTTCCCGCATAGAGCTGCCGACGGAGTAGTTGATGATATCAACGCCGTCTGCAACGGCAGCATCGATAGCGCGCGTGAGGTCCGAGGTGTTACATGCTGCTCGAGACTGGGACGGACGTAACCAGCAAGCCTTATACACAGCGATCCGCGCCCTCGGCGCCATGCCCTCGACATCGCCAATGAGCGTTCCGAATATGGATGCGCTGCTGCGCCTGCCAGCGGCGGTGGTCGCGGTATGTGTTCCATGCCCGTCTGCGTCTCGCGGCGAACGAAATTCGTTGTCGTCGATAAATCCGGTATCGTCCGCGCCGGCAACAAACCAGCGAGCACCGATGAGCTTGTTGTTGCAGTCGGTCGCCTCGAATCGCTCACCGCTTTCACACACGCCGCTCCAATTTTCCGCGGGCTCGAACTCCAATACGTCCGACCGCTTGTCGTAGCGACGACACAACCATTGGCCGAGCAGCGTGCTTTCTGCCCAGCTGCTGCGACACAGGCGCGGTCGATTGGCCTCTCGCGTATCGCGTAGCGCCGGGTGCTCCGGTGCGATACCACTATCGATTACGCCGATAATGATGCCATCGCCGTCCAGGGCGTGTTCACTGCGAAGTCCTCCGACATTGTCGAACAAACCGAGAAAGCTCGCGCTTTGCCGCGTTGCGAGCGGGCGGACTTCGTCCTCCCAGACATTGAGCACCTCCTCAAGACCCCGGAGTTTTTGCGCCTGAGCGACGCTCATGCGGGCCGCAAAACCGTTCATGCTGTACTTATAGCTATATATTTTCCGAGTATCCGGGCTGGATTTGCGCAATACGCGTTGCTGTTCCTCGGCCAGTTTTGCCGTGTACGCTACGATTGCCGAGTTGTTTTTTTCGAACCGCGGCGGTGCGTTGTTGCCGCTGGAGGTTGCTGTACTCGCCGGAGCCTGTTTAACGAGAGTGGCATGGTGTTCGGCAGCAGACGGTGATCGTAGCTGAACGATATAGACCTTCGACGTGGCAGGGTCTTCCGCTCCGGTCAGGTGCAGGTTGTCCGCACCCTTGATAGCAGGTTCGCTCTGAGCGCCGGCGTTGGTCGTCGTCAGAAACAGGCAAAAAAGTAATAAGGCGTGGTTCGGCTTCACTTCGGTTCATTTCACGGTGTAGAGGGAAGCTATCATACCGTGAATCGTGCTCGCAAAAGACCCAACCGCTCGGTGTGTATTCCTCAGTACAGCGAGTGGCGCGTCCTCTCCTCGGAGAGGCTGCCCATAAGTACGGTCCGATCGGTTTCGTCAGTTTCTTCGCCGCTTGGCAGGTGACCGAGAAAATCGAAACTGGCACCATCGTCGCCGAAAACGAATACCTGACAATTTCCCCAGTCCTTTTCGAGCGACCACTTGCGCTCGGTGTCAACGGTGCCGCTAACGCGCTGGTGTTCGCAGCGGGCCTCGAATCGCTCGACGTTGCCAACGAGATTGGCAAAGGAGAAGGTTCGTCGAACTGGCTTGTACTCCCAAAGCGCCACGCCTTCGTCGCAATTGCAGGGAAGCGCAACTGTCGCTTTGGCAGTGACGATTTCAGAATGAGCAAGAATTTTCGATATTTCGTCGGCGCGTGCTTCCAGTCGCTCAACGGCCTTGTCATTGCCTCGAATGCCGCGTAGCGTTTCCAGTGTTGCCAGCGCGGCAGCGTAGTGTCCCAGGCGGGACTCAAGTTCAAATATTTTCTCAAGCAGATCAATACGCGCATTGCTGCGCAAAGACCGCGAGTCACTGACGGCAAGTCCGCGACGGTACATTTCGAGCTGACCCAAGTCGTTGCCTTCTGCCCCCTCGATCCGACCAACCATAAGCCACAGAATGGTCGATTCGTAGAGGCTCCAGCCACCGTCATCAACCGCGGTGTTCGCCTGCCGCCTTGCGAGCTCAGCGTTTTCACGCTGCAGGGCCGTCATTATATGCCTCGCGTGGCGAGCGAATTTTCGGGTCGTTCCTTTTCCGCGACCGATAACCGTAAAGCGGGTATCCGCGATGTTGTACGGGAGTTCGGCGCCGCTAACGGTCGGTTCAAAACGCCAACGTTCAGTGACCTTTCGAACTTCGTTTTCAAAGTTAGCACCGCCGCTCGAGTCAACGACGATAGGATCGATTGCCCGACCGTCCGGCGTGACAACGTAGCTGATGCGTACCCACGCCTCATGGGTTCTGCGCACTTTGTTACCGGGTGAGGCAGGAAGCTCTCGATCGATGGCAACTGCGAGTCCGTTGTAGTTTGACTTGGTATCGTACTTGTCTTTGTTCTTGTCCGCTGCGCTGGATGCCATCGTGAGCATCATCAGTATGAATCCGCCGACAATCTGTTTGTATCGCTTTGCCATGGTCATAGCTTCTTCCGATTGAGCCAATGGAGAAAATCGTTACCTGGATATAGTTCGATGCGCGTTGGGCACAAAAGGTTGCGTCTGAAAACGTGGTGTCCGGCGGTCACGGACGCGCTGTGCACCCGAGCTACGACAGTTTAGGCTGCAAGTGAAACTCGCTCAGGCACTGAATTCAGCGTAAACGTTGATATACGCTGTCGTTACCCGATGTCCCCGAGCCAGTCGCGAGGGTGCAAATAATTCTGATACAGCTCTTCCTCGGGCGAGCCCGCTTCGGGTCGCCAGTCGTACTGCCAGCGCACTTCCGGTGGCAACGACATTAATATCGACTCCGTGCGGCCACCGGACTGCAGACCAAACAGTGTGCCACGGTCGTAAATGAGATTGAACTCGACGTATCGTCCGCGACGGTAAAGCTGAAAATTTCGTTGTCGGTCGCCAAAGGGATGACTGCGGCGTCGCTCGACTATCGGTCGGTAGGCCGACATGAAGTTGTCGCCCACCGATCGCAGGAAAGCAAAGCTATCTTCAAATCCCGGTTCGTTGAGATCGTCGAAAAACAAACCGCCGACCCCACGCGTCTCGCCGCGATGTTTGAGATAAAAATACTCGTCACACCAGGCTTTGTAACGCGCATACAGGTCTTCGCCAAACGCATCGCAACTGGACTTTGCTGTCTTATGCCAATGTAAGACATCTTCGTGGAAGGGATAGAAGGGCGTCAGATCGAAGCCACCTCCAAACCACCATACGGGATTATCTTCGCCCGCGCTAAAAAAGCGGAAATTCGCGTGGCTTGTCGGAACGTAGGGGTTTTCCGGGTGCAGTACGAGTGAAACGCCGACGGCCTGAAAGCTCTTGCCGGCGAGCTCCGGCCTGTGGCGCGTCGCAGACGGCGGCATCTCACTGCCAAAAACGTGAGAAAAACCCACACCGGCCTGCTCGAATACCTGTCCCTGCGACAACACGCGGCTTTCACCGCCACCACCACCGGGACGCTGCCATGCATCCCGTGCAAACGTCGCCTGGCCATCCAGTTGTTCCAGATCCGAGCAAATGCGGTTCTGCAGCGCCAGCAGATATTCTTTGACCTGATCGATGTTGCTCAAGCTGTTTTCCCCAACGTTCATGGCCGTATTACGCGACCCGATCGCAAATCGCGTATTTCCGAGGCGCCGGAGGAAGGTCCACAGTCTCCGGGTACGATGTAGTCTACTAGACTACGAAACTGGCGGCGTAATTCCTGCTGGTTGCCGGCGGCGGGTTGGCCGCTAAGGTTGGCGCTCGTCGAGATGATCGGTGACCGGGCGGCGATGCAGATTGACCGGGCGACGGCGTTGCCTGAAATTCTTACCGCGACGCTTTCATGGTTGCCACGAACGATCGCGGCGACATCGCTGGCGGCCGGCACTATCCATGTGATCGGTTTGTCAGGATCTGCGTCGGGCAGAGACAGGCCATCGGGCAGATCGACCCAGGCATCGAATTGCAGCGCATCGGCAGCGATCAGGATGAGGCCCTTCGCTGCGTCGCGCTGCTTGATTCGTAGTACGCGCTCAACGGCGCTGGAATGATTCGGCAGGCAGCCCAGTCCAAATACACCTTCCGTCGGATAGGCGATAACGCCGCCGCCGTGCAAGATCGCCGCGGCCTTATCCGCAACCGTCATCGCTCAACCCTTGGTTTTTTTTCTTGCGGTTTTCTTCTTGGTTTTCTTCTTAGCGGCCTTCTTTTTGGCCGGCTTTTTCTTGGTGGCCTTTTTCTCGGACGAAGTCTTCTTGGTTTTCTTCTTAGCGGCCTTTTTCTTACCGCGTCGACCGCGGACGGGGGCGGCTGCGAGCAATTCTACGCATTCCTCCAGCGTAAGAGACTTCGGTTCGCGATCCTTCGGTACTCGGGCATTCTTTTCCTTGTTGGTGATGTACGGTCCGTAGCGCCCGTTCAACACCTGTATACCGTGTTCCTCAAAGTCCAGAATGAGTCGATTGGCATCGGCGATGATTTTTTCTTTTACCAGCTCCAGGGCACGCGGCAGCTCGACCGTGTACGGGTCGTCTTCCTTCATCGATACATACTTGTCACCGTAGCGAATGTAGGGGCCGAAGCGGCCGACACTTGCGGAGACGGCCAGGCCATCTTCCGTTTCACCCAGTTTGCGCGGCAGCTTGAACAGTTCCATCGCGGTGGCAAGGTCGATGTCGTTCATCTTCTGCCCAGGACGGAGCCCCGCAAATTTTGGTTTTTCTTCGTCGTCTTTCGTGCCGATCTGTACAAAGGGCCCATAGCGCCCCATGCGGACGGTTACCGGCTTGCCACTTTTTGGATCGGTGCCAAGCTCCCGTGCCTGCGCAACCTGCTCTCGTGTAACGGAGCTGTCTTTGTGTTCACAGAGCTCGTGAAACGGCCGCCAGAACTTTTCGAGCAGTGGCACCCAGTCTTTTTCGCCCAATGACACCAGGTCGAGCTCGTCCTCAAGATTCGCCGTGAAATCGTAATCCACATACTGTGTGAAATGTTCTGTCAGGAAACCGATGACGATGCGCCCGATGTCGGTGGGCGTGAAGCGCTTCGCGTCCATCTCCACGTACTCGCGATTCTTTAGCGTTGCAATGATGCTCGCGTAGGTCGATGGCCGGCCGATACCGTACTCTTCAAGGGTTTTGACGAGGCTGGCTTCAGTAAAGCGCGGCGGTGGCTCGGTGAAGTGCTGTTCGGGCCGCAGCTCATCGAGTTTAATGATGTCGCCCTCCACGATCTCCGGAAGCAGCCGGTCACCGTCGTCATCCTTGGCGTCGTCCTTGCCTTCCTGATACACGGCCATGAAGCCCGGCTCCACCAGCACAGAGCCGTTGGCGCGCATGCGATGTCCGTCGTCCGCAGGACCCGCTGCCATTTCGATGGCGACGGTGTCGAACACGGCCGGCACCATCTGGCAGGCCATCGTACGTTTCCATATCAGGGAGTAAAGTTTGAGCTGATCTTCGTCGAGTACCGTTTTTAGATCGTCCGGTGTGCGCGCGACCGAGGTCGGGCGTACGGCCTCATGAGCTTCCTGGGCGTTCTTGGCCTTGGTTTTGAATTCGCGTGGCGTCTCGGGGACATTGTTGGCACCGTAGCGCTCTGCGATAAGTTCGCGGATTTCGGTGACCGCCACCTCAGCGAGTGTCACCGAGTCGGTACGCATGTAGGTGATCAGCCCGACCTGGTCTTCACCCGGCAGCGCTATGCCTTCGTAAAGTTTCTGCGCAACGCGCATGGTGCGTTGAGTGTTAAAGCCCAGCTTTCGCGACGCTTCCTGCTGCAGTGTCGAGGTTGTAAACGGTGCCGTCGGGTTGCGGCGGCGTTGCCGCTTGGTAACACTAAGAACACTAAACTTGCCAGCGGCGGCGGCGAGCAGCGTTTTTTCCACTTCGCGAGCGGCAGCTTCATTTTCGAAGCTGAATTGCTCAACCTTATCGCCCTTGTAGGCCACCAGGCGCGCTGCGAACGGTTGCTCGTTCTTGTTGACATCCGCTTCTATCGACCAGTACTCGCGCGCACTGAACGCCTCGATCTCGAGTTCCCGCTCGACGATCATACGCAGTGCGGGACTCTGTACGCGCCCGGCAGAAAGTCCGCGCTGCACTTTTTTCCACAACAACGGTGACAGGTTAAAGCCGACCAGATAATCGAGCGCCCGGCGTGCCTGCTGCGCACCGACGAGATGATCCGAGATGCCGCGCGGGTTGGCGACTGCATCGCGCACGGCCTGTTTGGTGATTTCATGAAACACGACGCGATGCACGGCCTTGTTCTCAAGCACCTTCTTTTCCTTCAGCAACTCGACCAGGTGCCAGGAAATGGCCTCACCTTCGCGATCCGGGTCAGTTGCGAGATACAGGGCATCCGCCTTTTTCAGCGCCCGAACGATAGCGTTTACGTGCTTTTCGTTGCGCTCAATAATCTGGTACTTCATCGAAAACCCGTTGTCGGTATCAACCGCGCCTTCTTTCGGTATCAGATCGCGAACATGGCCGTAGGACGCGAGGACTTCGAAGTCCTTGCCCAGATATTTGCTGATCGTACTGGCCTTGGCGGGCGATTCGACTATTACGAGATTTTTCGACATTTTGTGATTCGCGACCTTTTCTCTCGGGTGCATCGATTCCGCAAACGCAGAATCGCAGACTGTGCCGCGGTTGAATTACAGGCTTGTCAGCGACGTGTCAAGAAAATCAGAGCTTCCCTAGTGAACCAAGCCGGCGTTTTCCTCGAAAACCAGGTCCTCCATACGTGCGTATGCAAGCTCCTGGCCCGGTTGGCTGAACAGCACCATCAGTACGACCCACTTGATCTGTTCGACGTCAATATCCGCAGACTCGAGGGCGAGCAGGCGCTCAATAAGAACTTCGCGCTGCGGCGGCGAGAGAATGCCGGTGTGTTCGAGGTAAGTGATATAGCCACGGCAATTCGAGTCCAGTCGCTGCTGTTCGAAGTCGTTGTAGATTCGAGTGCTGCGCGCGGTCAGATTGCCGTAGTCGAGGCTTTCCTGATGATCCGTAAGGCCATCCAGCCACACTAGTGCGCGGTCGATTTCACTGTCGCCAAAACCCGCTCGCGACAACTCCATACGCAGTTCATTCTGGTCGGATTCGGGATCTTCTTCAGTGTCGACGTAGGACTCAAATAAATACATGAGTACGTCGAGAACGTTTTCTTTCATGCTTGGAGCGGCTCCTTATCTTCAAGCAATTAGCGCGTAGCGTCCGCCGGACAGAGCTTCAACTTCGCCGTGGAGCTCCAGTATCAGAAGCATGGAGGAAAGCTGATCGATCGTCAATTCGGATTGACTCTTGAGGGTGTCGATGCTCGTCGGGTCATGACTAAGGATATTGCGCAGCGCGGCGTAGTCCTCATCGTGACCCGGCGTTAGCACCGGCGTACTGATCTGCGTAGACGACGCGGCAATTTGCCGAAGATGGCCTGCCAAAGGAGCGAGTTCAGAGCAAATGTCAGCAGCCGTCTCGACCAGCTTGGCCCCCTGTCGAATCAGTTCGTGGCAGCCGCGGGCCAGCGGATTATGGATAGAACCGGGCAGTGCAAAGACTTCCCGGCCCTGGTCGGCGGCCAGGCGGGCGGTGATCAGGGAGCCACTGCGGCGGGCAGCCTCAACGACCAGCGTGCCGAGGCACAGGCCACTGATCAGGCGATTACGCTCCGGGAAGTGGCGCCGATCCGGTGCCGCGCCCAGAGGATATTCCGTCACCAGTGCGCCAGAGGTGGCGATCCGATGGGCGAGGTCGTGATTTTGCCGCGGATATACGCGGTCTATGCCATGACCGAGAAAAGCGATGGTTTTGCCGCCAGCATCCAGTGCACCACGGTGTGCAGCGGTATCGATACCCTGCGCCAGGCCGCTGACAATCGTGTAGCCGCTGCGTGCCAGATGCCGTGAGAACTCCACGGCATTTTGCACTCCGCCGCGGGTTGGGTTGCGACTGCCGACGATCGCGAGCGATGGCAGATGCAGTGCGTCGATGTCCCCGTTGACGAACAGCAACAACGGTGCGCCGCTGCACTGCGTCAGCATTTCCGGATAGTCGTCGCCTCCGTAGGTGACGATGCCATGCCCCTCGACCTCTAACCAACGCAGCGCTGCCGAAATGGCCTTCTCATTCGGCGCCGAGACGGCACGGGCTTTTTTCTCGGACAGACCGGCTTTACGGAGTTGGCCCTCGCCCTGGCCGACAAGTTCCTCGATGTCGCCAAAACGCTCCTGAAGAACGAGAAATTCGGCAGCTCCGACGTAGGCGTATGCCAGGGTTAGCCATTCACGGTGTTTCATTGGCGGGACCGAAGAGTATTGAGCGCCAATGATAACGTCACGCGTGACGAGGCGAGGGATTAGTTCTTAGGTACTAAACAAAAAAACGACGCCGAAAGGCGCCGTTTGCTATTGCTTGTTTGCGCGGTGTTTAGTCGGGGTTGCGCACGGCATCGTGGATGTGAATGGCATCCGTCGCCTCCATGACCAGTCCGTAACTGATGCGATCATAGGTCTTGAAAACCATAACCGTACCTGCACCTTCGTCCGGCAATTTGATTTTGCCGCCACGGAAACGATCTTTGACGACTTCGCCCGCCTTGAAAACGGATAGAACATCGCCGACTGAAAGGCCGTTATTTGACCCACGATTCATGACAACGACCTGATACTGGCCAATCTGAGTTACTCCACCCACAACCGAAATAATTCGACCTTCGATATTGCTGCTCGGTGAGCGCGGGAAGAAATTCAACGACACATCGACAGATGCTGGCAGCAAGCGATCTCCCATCACTGCTTCCTGCTTGGAGCTGGTCAGCGCCACGGTCGCCGGGTCCCCTGCACGACGCAGAGTGCCCTCGCCAATCATGATGCCGTGATAGCCGATCAGGCGATTATCGTCAGGATCGATCAGCGGATCACCGACATTGATAACGTTATAGCGTGTGCCGGTCAGGTCGCCTTCAACGCCACGCACGTAGACCTCATTTCCCGCCGACGCTATCAGGTGATCGCCCCGGGTTTCGAGAATGTACGGCAACGCGTCTGCCTGAGATTTTTCGAGCACGACACCTGAGCTCAGGAAGGCGGCAACATCTTCGAAAGGTATGCTGGTTACAGATTGTGATATGGGTGATATTCGAGCCTGCGGCGACATCCGATAGGTCGAGGCGCGCACGTTCGTAATGCGGGTTTGACCGTCGATATAGACAAGACCGAGAACGTCGCCCGGATATATAAGGTGTGGGTTGTCGATGTCGGGATTGACATACCAGATTTCGGGCCAATACCAAGGATCCCGAAGGAAGGCAGCGGCGATGTCCCACAGCGTGTCGCCGACCTGCACGACGTACTCGTTCGGGTGGCCTTCGGCGAGCGGTACGGGTTCATTAATGCGCTCCACTACCGGTTCGTACCGGGTCGGGGTAGCTGCTGCACTGCTATCGCCGTATGACTGAGTCGTTGCAGCAGATTGAGTCGTCGAATCGGCGGAAACGGAGTCTTGCGGATCGTCGGCGTTGCTCCACGGAAGGGAAGAACAACCGGCCAGCAGGGCAGCCAGCGAAACCGCGGTCAGCCGCAGGCCAATATTCAGGAAATTCGTGCTAGAAGACATGATTCGCGATTGCTCCCTACAAATAGGTTTGGGCCTGTGCGTACAAGGCGTTGCTATACTATGTCGGTCCGGCGCTACCGAGGCTGCCAATCACGTCACATTTCCGGCCCCAAACAGCGTCCGGAAGGGCCTATTTCAGGCGGCATTGTCTGACATCTTATTCAATAAAGTCAAACATTTAGGTCGCGTTTTGGGCAATTCACACGAAATATCGCCTGATTCATTATGTTTCAATGGCTTGATTTTGACGCAATACCGGGCCGTGAGGCTTATGTTCAAACTATGGCAACTCTAAAGATTCTCGAATTCCCCGATACCCGCCTCAGGACCAAAGCCCTCCCCGTGGATGTGGTTGACGGTGAATTGCGCGCGCTGATCGCGGACATGTTCGAAACTATGTACGCGGCGCCCGGCATCGGGCTCGCGGCAACGCAGGTCGACGTACATCGCCGACTGCTGGTGGCGGACGTTTCCGCAGATAAGGACGACCCCCGGGTATTGATCAATCCGGAGATGCTCGAAAAGGATGGCGTTATCGTCACCGATGAGGGTTGCCTGTCGGTGCCGGGTTACTACGAAGAGGTTGAGAGGGCCGAGCAGATAAGAGTGCGCTTTCAGGGTGGCGACGGAGTTGAGACGGAGTTAATGGCGAGCGGCTTGCTGGCAGTGTGCATACAGCACGAGATTGATCATCTCGACGGCAAGTTATTCGTCGATTATCTGTCCGAAGCCAAGCGAATGCGCATTCGTAAGAGCTTGCTTAAAGATCGTCGTCAGCATTGAGCATCCCTCGCATCGTATTTGCCGGTACGCCGGAATTCGCGCTTGCCGCACTGACTGCGTTGGTGCAGGCCGGGCTTGCGCCTGTCGCGGTGTACACGCAGCCGGATCGCCCGGCCGGTCGTGGGCGACGGACAGCGTCCAGTCCGGTCAAGCGCCATGCCCGGGAAATCGGTATTGAGGTACTGCAACCGGGAATGCTGCGAGACGAGGCCGTCGCGAGTGAGCTTGAATCCCTGCGACCGGATGTTCTGATCGTGGCGGCCTATGGCCTCATTTTGCCCAAACGCATTCTGGAAATTCCGGCGCAGGGCTGTCTAAACGTGCACGCATCCCTATTGCCGCGATGGCGCGGCGCTGCTCCGATTCAGGCAGCAATTCTGGCGGGCGACCGGACAACCGGGATCAGCTTGATGAGAATGACCGAGGGTCTGGATTGCGGTCCGGTTTATTCATCGCGCAGCGTGACGATTGGTGACGACGAGTGCGCGGGCGAATTGCACGATCGTCTGGCAGCGCTCGGAGGTGAGCTGCTGGTCGCGGACTTGTGCAACATTATGGACGGCACAATTTCTGCGCTTGCGCAGGAAGAGGCGTTGGCGACGTATGCCGGCAAGATCGGCAAGTCGGATGCCGAGCTGGACTGGACGTGTACGGCGGAAGCGCTGCAGCGCCACGTCAGGGCATACAATCCTGTTCCCGGGGCCTTTTTCTTCGGCACGGACTCGCTGCGAATCAAAGTATGGGGGGCGCACGTCGTCGCCAATATCGACGCGAAACCAGGGTCTTTTGTGCAATACGACAGCGATGGCATCGTCGTCGCCTGCGGTCATGACGGTCTGCGGCTGGAGTCCCTGCAATTGCCCGGTAAGCGCCGCGTGTCGGCGCGCGAGTTCGTTTCCCAGATCGACCTGCGTTGATGACCGGCACAGGGGCAAAAGTCCGGGCAGTGGCTGCCGAGGTCGTCGACGCCGTTGTGAGCGGTGGACGGTCGCTGGATGTCGCGATCGCACAAAACGAAGTGCGACTGCCACCGGAGGAACGCTCGTTGCTGCGCATGTTGTGCTTCGGCAGCGTGCGTCAGCATTGGCGATTGCAAAGCTGGGTGGACCAGCTTACCAGCAAGCCGCTGCGCCGACGAGATCGCATCATCAATTCCCTGCTTGCGGTGGGCCTTTACCAACTGGTGGAAACGCGCATTCCCGATCATGCGGTGGTATCCGCAACCGTTGCCGCGACCCGGACATTGCGTCGACCGCAACTTGCCGGCCTCGTAAACGCGTGTTTGCGGCGTTTTGGGCGCGAAGACGTCGCTGAACGCGATCCGGCGAATGAAAAAGCCCGTTGGAACCATCCGACATGGTTAATGGAAACGGTACGTAAGGACTGGCCCGACGATTGGCAGGCAATTCTCGCTGCGAATGACGAGCGTGCGCCAATGTGGCTGCGGGTGAACGCGGCGCGAACGTCGCCTGATCTGTATCTGAGCCGGCTGCAGGATGGCGGCGTTGCCGCTGAGCGGATTGGCGGCATTCCCGACGCGCTGCGGCTGGCGGAACCGCAGGCGGTCGAGGCGCTTCCCGGATTCAGCGACGGCGACGCTTCGGTGCAGGACGCGGCGGCACAAATCGCGGCGCGCTGGTTGTTGCATAACACTTTGCTGAATAAAACCACGACTCGAATCCTGGACGCCTGTGCGGCGCCGGGCGGCAAGAGCGGCCATCTGCTGGAAGTCGGCGGCGCCGGTATAACGCTGGTTGCGGTAGACAGCGACGAGTCACGCACCGTCAGCCTCACCGAAAACCTCGCCCGTATCGGCTGTAACGCAACCATTATTGCTGCCGATGCATCGAAACCAGAGCAATGGTGGGATGGAGGGCGATTTGACGGCATCTTGCTCGACGCGCCGTGTTCCGCCTCGGGCGTTATCCGCCGCCATCCCGATATCAAGCTGCTGCGACGGGAAAGCGACATCAGGAGCCTGGTCGACCTGCAGCGCTCGCTTCTGAATGCGCTTTGGGCATTACTGGCACCGGGAGGGACGCTGTTGTATGCGACCTGCTCGGTCATAGCAGCGGAGAATGACGAAGTGGTGGAACAGTTTCTGAGGGACCATGGCGACGCGACTGAAAACGATGTGTTGCCAAATAACAACATCCGCGATCTAATGCGGAGGAAGACGTGTGGTTACCAGATATTGCCGGGAACGGCCGGTCTGGATGGCTTTTACTACGCGGCCTTACAAAAAAAGAAGGTTTCCTGAAGATACTGATGTTCCGGCCCGCCATTATCGAATACCTGAAGTCGTCGAGACGCTCGGCGTTCGTGCTTCTTGCCTTGACCGCGCTTGGCGCGGCCTTTGCACAGGAGCGCGTTGAGCGTGAAGGCTATTTCGAGGTCAGATCCGCGTCCTCGGAGCGACGCGATGGCGTGCATACGCTGGAGGCCCGGCTGCAGCTTGTATTGAGCAGCGAGGCGTTGGCGGCCCTGGAAAGCGGCGTGACACTGACCATCGAGTTACAGCTGCAGGTCATTCGTATTCGACGTTTCATGATTGATAGCGTCGATGCTGAGCTTGCCGTTCGCTATGAGCTCGAATATCGGCCTCTCAGCCAGCGCTACATCGTCAGGAATCTCAACAGTGGAGATCAGGACTCCTTCGCTACACTCTACTCCGCACTGAACAGCCTTGGCCGGGTTCAGGGACTACCTGTGATTGATCATGAATTGCTGCAAGCAGACCAGTCTTACCGGCTGCGAATGCGCGCGATGCTCAATACGCAGCAGTACCCTGCGCCGTTACGGTTGCTGTTCTTCTGGCGCGGCCAGTGGCAGTTACAAAGCGAATGGTTCGAATGGTCGTTAGAACACTAAAGCGCATCTTTTTCACCGTAATTGGCGTGGCCGGCGTCACGTTGGTGCTGGTCGCGTTGTTCTTGCTCACCAAAACCGTACAGCGTTCGGACGACTTTGATCGCCTGCAGAACCTTATCCTGCTGATCAATGTTGCCGGCGGTGTGATTTTGATCCTGATCCTGATCGCCAATCTGTGGCGCTTGTTGCGGGACTACCGCCAGAACGTACCGGGAGCGAAACTCAAGGCGCGTATGGTCGGCATGTTTGTGGGTCTTGCCGTGCTGCCGTTGATTGTTGTGTTCTATTTTTCCATTCAGTTCATTAATCGCGGCATCGACAGTTGGTTCAATGTGCAGATTGAGGAGGGGCTTGAAAATGCCCTGGCCTTGAGTCGTGCGGCGATTGAGTTTCGCAAACGGCAGAACCTGTACGCAACAACACACGTCGCCCAAAAGCTCACAACGGTGCCGGATCGTCAGCTGGTGTTCGAGCTCAGCATGTTGCGCCGCGAAAGCGGCGCAAGTGAGATGACGCTGTTCGGGGACAACAACAGAATTCTTGCCACCAGCACGGACAGTGCCCTGGCAACGCTTCCGAAGCCGCTCACCGAAGAGGTTGCGCTGCAAATGCAACAGGGCCGGCCGTTCGTGAGCCTTGAGCCGCTGGGCACCGGAAATGTTGAAATTCGGACGGCCGCGTCATTTACCTATCGAGGTAATCGTTTCCGCCAGTCGCGCACGGTGTTGGCGCATTTCCCGGTCGAAGAGCGGCTGGGGAACATGATCAACAGCGTCGAGAATTCGTATTCCGAATATCAGCAACTGGTGTTTTTTCGGGAAGACCTGAAGGACTTGCTGACGCTGACGCTCGCCTTCGTTTTACTGCTGAGTTTGCTGGCCGCAATTTACGGCGCTTTCCTGTTGTCACGTCGGCTGGTAGCGCCCATTCAGGACCTCGTGGCCGGTACTCGTGCTGTTGCTATGGGCGACTTCGACACGCGCCTGCCAACGCCGCCCAGAGATGAGATCGGATTCCTGGTGAGTTCGTTCAACGACATGACACAGCGGCTTGCGACCGCCCGGCGTGAGGCGACGCAGAGTCAGGCCCTGGTTGAGGCGGAGCGCACCAATCTCGAAGTCATTCTCGCGCGCCTTTCAACCGGTGTTCTGGCGCTCGAGTCCGACTTGACGATTCGCACGGCGAATCAGGCGTCTGGCGCAATCCTCGGAGTGAGGCTCGAAAACAGGGTCGGCGAAGCGATTCGTGATGTCGCGAAAGGCGCGCCGTTGCTGGAGCAGTTTGTCGACGTTGCATGTGTGCATCTGGACGCTGGCGAGACGGAGTGGCGCGAACAGATCGTGTTGCGCGGCGAGGTCGGTCGCCGCGTGCTGACTTGTGCCTGCACGACCTTACCCGGCGATGATGTGAACGCGGCGGGTTACGTTATCGTATTCGACGACATCACCGCGCTGTTGCAAGCACAGCGCGATGCGGCCTGGGGCGAGGTTGCCCGCCGGCTCGCTCACGAGATCAAGAATCCCCTGACACCGATTCAGCTATCCGCTGAACGTATGCGCCGCAAGTACCTCAAGACGATGGACGAGGAGGAAGCGCAGGTTCTTGATCGAGCGACGCACACCATCGTGCAGCAGGTTGAATCGATGAAAGAGATGGTAAACGCATTTAGCGACTACGCGCGTGCGCCCGACATGGACATCAACAGTTTCGATCTCGACAAGCTCGCGCATGAGGTCGTCGATTTGTACCGGGCGCAGGAAAGCGATGTCGAAATTATCCTGACATCCGATCCGATGATGCCACCGGTAGAAGGCGACATGGGCCGGATACGCCAGATCCTTCACAACCTGATTCGCAACGCTGTGGAGGCACTTGAAGGAAGCAGCGATGGTCGCATCGACGTTCAGGTCGGGGCTGCACAGTTCGATGCGATCGAAGTCGTGCAGATTCGCGTTGAGGACAACGGTCCGGGCTTTAAGACCGGCTCGGTGAGTCAGGTGTTCGATCCTTATGTTACGACCAAGCCGAAAGGTACGGGCCTCGGGCTGGCGATTGTAAAGAAGCTGGTGGAAGAGCACGTCGGCACGATTCGCGCCAGGAACCGAACCGATGGGGGAGCGATTATCAATATCCGCTTGCCGCTAAATGAAGCGGCCAGAGAAAAAATGATTGCAAAGGCGCCTGGGCGCGCCGACAAACGGAGGGAACAGGCATGAGCAGTCCTCATGTATTGGTCGTAGACGACGAGCAGGACATTCGCGCGTTGATACAGGACATTTTGTCCGATGAAGGTTACGGCGTAACGGCCGCAGCGAATGCTGCGGAGGCTCGAGCGGCGCGTGTGAATCGCAAGTTCGACCTTATTCTTCTGGACATCTGGATGCCGGATACCGATGGCATCACGTTGTTGCGCGAGTGGTCGGAAGGTGGGGATCTGAATTGCCCGGTGGTCATTATCTCCGGTCACGGCACCGTCGATACGGCGGTAGAGGCGACCCGACTCGGCGCCACCGATTTTGTCGAAAAGCCATTGTCGCTGGCAAAATTGCTGCGCACGGTCGAATCGGCGCTGGAATCTGCGGGAAGGCAATCCCGAGCTGCACGCTATTTGTTGCCGTCGTTGCTTGCGCCGGTTGGTCGTAGCGAAATCATGCAGACGCTGCGAGAACGTGTGCAGCAATACGCTCGGCACGACGGTCTCGTGTTGGTGAGTGGAGAGGCCGGTACCGGTCGCGGCGCGTTCGCGCGATACATGCATGCCTTAAGTCGTCGCGCGGACGAATCATTGACCACCCTTACAGCAGCCTCCATAACCGAAAGCAACGTCGAGGAGCAATTGTTAGGTCGCCAGAGTGGCGACGAAGTAACGCCAGGCGCGTTCGAGCGGGCATCAGAAGGAACGCTGGTTATCGACGAGCTGTCTGATCTAAGTAGCGCGGCGCAGAAAATACTACTGGGGGTCATCGAGGACGGTCAGTTTACGCGCGTCGGCGGCACCACGCTGGTCAAGGTTCGGGCGAGAATTGTCGCGACGGTTGGTGTGGATTACGAGCTTCTCATTGCGAACGGGCGATTACGCCGCGATCTCGTGGCACAGCTAAGCGAGCTGAGCTTGAGGGTCCCACCGCTGCGGGAGTACTCGGAAGACGTGCCGGAATTATTGGCCTACTACGTCGATAAACTGGTCGATGCTGAAGGGCTGACGTTCCGGCGTTTCAGCGTTGCAGCGCAGAACAGGTTGCGTAACTATCCGTGGCCGGACAACGTGCGCGAACTCAAACACCTTGTCAGGCGCCTGTTGCTGTCAGGTCGCGACGACGACATTGCACTCGATGAGGTTGAGGCGGAGATCACTGCTGCGACGGCGGTCGATGAACCGCTCGTCAAGCAAGACCTGCTGGCGCTACCGTTGCGCGAAGCGCGCGAACATTTCGAGCGCTCGTATCTGCAGCAGCAACTGGTTTTATGCAATGGCAAGGTCGGACAGTTGGCGAAGCGCGTCGGCATGGAGCGCACGCACTTGTATCGTAAGCTGCGCTCGCTCGGCGTCGATTTCAAATCAGTCGGGAGTGACGATTAGTCTCCCGGGAGTATTAGCGGGTGAAGTTCTACTTCGCCGCGCTCGATCGCCTGGATAGTACCGTCGGGATGAAAGCGTAACCCGGGCTGGCCGAAGTCGTCGATGCTCAGGCCGCGAATCAGGTTCAGTGCACGGTGCTTTTTGTCGATGCTCGGGCCGGCCGGCCGCAACTGCACCGTTGAGGTAATTTCGCCCTCGACAAAAACGCCGTTGCCGTCCAGCGTCGCTGTAAGGATCGGTGCCACTCCCTTTATTCCTGCAACACTGATGCCGTAGTAGGTCGCGAAGTTGCCGAGGCTGTAGGCGATCAGGCGATCTTTGTATCGCTCCATACCACGCACGACGTGCGGGCCGTGGCCGATGACAAGATCGGCGCCGGCATCAACAACGCCGCGCGCAAACCAGACAACATCGCCTCTGGGTTCGCCGAAGTACTCCTCTTCTGCGAACGGTATGCGTGTCCTGTCCGCACCTTCGGCACCGCCGTGAAAAGAAACAACGACAATGTCGTGTGTGGCGGCAAATTGAGCAACCGTCGCAAACGCGAGTTCGTAGTCGAGCATCATGTTGGAGTTTCTGGTAACCGCGTACGCGAGAAACGCAACCTTGAGGCCGTTCACTTCGAGGCGTGCGAAATCCCCCTCTCGGCCGGAGTGATACATGCCACGCGCCGCGATTGCGAGCATGCTGCTGTCGCGGCCTTGTTCGTCGAAATCGCGCGCATGGTTGTTGGCAAGGCTTAAGACGTCGAATCCCGCCGCCTTAAAGTGGTTGGCATATCGGGTAGGCGAGCGAAACAAATAACACGCGGCGGGATTGCTGCATGTCTTGCCGGGCAAGCCGCCATCGAGCAGCACACCTTCGAGGTTACCAAAGCCGATATCGGCCGCTGAAATGACGTTGCTTACGTTCGCCAGGAAACTGACGCCGTCGTCGTCAGGCAGGTGGTTTTCCGGATAATCCGTGCCGAGCATCATGTCGCCGACCGATGCGATACTGATGCGAAAATCCGATTTGTCCGGTGGCGGTGGCGGTGCGGCGGGCTCCGGCGCCGCTACCGGCGGTTCTTCGGTCACAGGTTCGAGTGTCGGTTTTGGCGGCGTATTCGTGCATGCCGCAAGCAGCAGCGCGAGTATCGGAATCAACCTTGTTGGATGACTAGTCACCGAGTCGAATAAGCATGATGTCAATCTTCGCAGCCCGCAAGCGGCTGCGAGTCATGTTCAGTTCATCGAGGTCGTCAATCGGACCAATGTAGATTCGATAGAAATCCCGGTTATTGACCTTCGCCCGTTGCACCCGCGATTCGATACCGTGCAGGGCGAGTTCGGCACGGCGTCGGTCGGCATCGTTATGAGTAGAAAATGACCCGGCCTGTAACAAGAATAATCCCGGTTCGTCGACTGCCTGTGGTGTGACGTCTGCAGCGACATCCGGCTCGTCTTCGTCAATGATAATCTCGAACGCTGGCAACAAGTCGTAGAAATCGAAGCGATTCCTGGGAGGGTCTTCGGGTGCTACAGCGTCCGCAATATTCTCGCCGCTGTTGTCGAGAACACCCTGTAGACTCGCTGCCTGCTGCTGTGTCGCAGCAACTTCCAGCGGTGGTTCGCGATCCTTTACATAGACGGCGAAGGCGACAGACAGGCCGATTGTCAGGCCGAATATCATCCACACCCAACCGGGGTATTCGTTGCGTTGCTGCTGGCTTCGAGAGCGTCTTTTTCTGCGTTTTGCCATTACATTTCTTCCGGCGCGGATACGCCGAGAATCGTCAGACCATTGGCGACGACGATTTTCACGGCCGCGTACAGTGCGAGCCTGGCGTCGCGAAGACTCGCATCGTCACCCAATACTTTGTGCGCGCTGTAGCTGGAATGGAAGTCGCTGACCAGATCGCGAAGGTAATGCACCAGCGTTTGCGGTGCGCGGTTTCTGGCGGCGAGTTCGATGATCTCTGGATAACGGCTCATCGCGGACAGCAGGGACTTTTCCTGCTTGGCGTTCAATCTGTCAAGGTTGGCGTTGGCATTGTCCGGATTCCAGCCAAGCCCCAGCTCCGTCGCTTTGCGGAAAACGCGGGCGATGCGTGCGTGTGCGTACTGAATGTAATACACCGGGTTGTCGTTTGACTGCGATGTCGCGATATCGAGGTCGAAATCGAGATGCTGATCGTTTGAGCGCATTACGTAATAAAACCGCGCGGCATCGTTGCCCACTTCGGCTCGCAGTTGTCGCAAGGTGTCGAATTGCCCGGAGCGCGTAGACATCTGCATTTTTTCGCCAGCACGATAAAGCGCTACGAACTGTACCAACTCGACTTCGAGATCATCACCCTGATAGCCCATCGCCTCAAGACCGGCACGCAGTCGCGCGATATATCCATGGTGGTCGGCTCCGAGAATGTCGATCAAAAGATCGAAACCCCGCTCGCGCTTGTCGAAATGATAGGCGATGTCCGAAGCGAAGTAAGTCTTGACGCCGTTTTCGCGAACGACAACCCGGTCTTTTTCGTCACCGAAGTCGCTGGCCGGAAACCAGGTAGCGCCGTCTTTCTTGTACAGGACGCCGCGTTTTTCGAGAACGGCCAGAGCATCGTCGACGCGACCGGTTCGGGCCAGGCTCTGCTCCGAATACCACCGGTCGAAGGTGACGCCGAATTGTGCAAGGTCGTCTTCTATGTCGCTGCGAATAGACTCCAGTGATTGCTGTCGAATACGGTCAAAACCGTCCTCGCCCTGCAGCTGTTTTGCTTTCGCGATCAGCGCCTCGACATAGGCGTCTTCGTCTCCCGACTGTTGCTCTGGCAAGTCGTCGAGGATTGCGCCGGCATCGGGTACGGTGAGGCCGTCGGTATCGATTTCTCCGGCAATGTCTCGTATGTATTCGCCCCGGTAGCCGGCAGCCGGAAACGGCATATTGATGGCGTGTGTTTCCAGCCAGCGCACCCAGACGCTCGCACCGAGAATATCCATCTGTCGGCCAGCGTCGTTTACGTAGTATTCGCGGTGTACCGAATACCCGACCGCCTCCAGGAGATTGCCCACACACGCGCCGTACGCGGCAAGGCGCCCATGGCCGACGTGCAACGGACCGGTCGGATTGGCCGAAATGAACTCGAGCAGGATTTTCGGCCGCTCTTTGCTCTTCTGTCGCCCGTAAGTATCGCGCTGACTTAGAATGGTTTTCAGTTGCGCGTGAAACGCGGTCGCGCTCATGTGGAAGTTAATGAACCCGGGTCCGGCGACTTCAACTTTATCAACCTGCTCGTCGTCACCCAGAGCATCGACGACGCTGTTCGCAATTTCGCGCGGGTTCTTGCCGGCAAGCTTGGCCAGTCGCATTGCGACATTGCAGGCGAAGTCGCCGTGACTGGCGTCGCGCGTGCGTTCAATCGTAGTCTCCACGACTAGGCCAGCCGCCGCTTCTTTGAGGTCCGGCAGTTTGGCAAGCGCGTCGTCTACTAGTTTTGCAACAGTGTGCTTCATCGGGCGTTCTGGTCTGATTCCGGCAAGCGGGCAATTCTACCGGGATAACGCTGGCTGTATAGACCCGTGTATGCGCATCTTAGTAATGCCCAGTTCCTGCCAGGAGTCTAAGCGGCAGAAACAACCGTCGCGCGAAAGTGCCACAGCAAGGCCAGTTTTTCGTTTTGCGGCTTACCGTTGCTGCCCATCATTGCACACCACTCCAGCAATCAACACGTACTTATCGTCTCATCAACGTGTTATCAGCAGTAGTTTTGCGACAGAATAGACCCAAATTGGGACGCTCACAGTTTTTCGCAAGAATACGAATTTCACCACTAATACGCTGTCATTGGCGGCAAACTGACGTCACCGACAGTCTCATATATCTCCTACTATGAAGTTCAACTCACGATGAGGTTTTAATGTTTGTAAGAGTTCTAAGACGACGAATGCGTCTTTCCCAGGAGCAACTTGCAGAATCTTCCGGTCTCAGCCTTCGTACAGTTCAACGGGTAGAGGGCGGTCATCGAGTGAGCTATTCCTCGTTGCGAGCCCTCGCCGACGTATTTGACATTGATGTAGACAAACTTGAACTGGAGCTATACGCGATGGATAAAGCGGGTACAGATTATAGAGAGCTGCCATTATGGGTACGGCTCATTTTGGGTCGCGGGTGGTACTCGTCGAGCCGACGCGAGCTCCTTTTCACGGAAATTATCTTAGTTCTAGTAGGCTCCGTTTCTGGTGTGCTATCGGCAGTGAATCTATTCTGGCCGCTGATTTACGATCCAAAAGGTAGTGCTTTGTACACGAGCCTGATCATGTTCCTGTTTGCCTGCTTGGTTTCGGCGTGCATTCGAGTTGGCGATAAGTATGCTGTTTGGCCATTGCTCGGGCAATCGCAACCTCGTAAGTTCTTCGGGTTTGTCGAAAAGAATTAGAATGTCTGCATTTTGCGTTGCAGGCCCATCTTGCTTGGGCTAGAAAAGCTCGACCGGATCGACATCGATGGACCAGCGAACCTTGCGTGCTGCTGTGTCGTTCTCGAGTATCGGGCGAAGATTTCTCAACACGCGGTGCAGCGTGGATCGTTCGCTGCTTTGTAACAGCAGTTGTGCCCGGTAACGACCCGCCTTGCGCGCCATTGGTGCGTCTACGGGGCCGAGAATTCGCAAAGATCCGCTGGCCTCGCTATTGAGGTGATGTCTCGCCACATCGAGAAGGCGGTGTGCGTCAGCTTTCTTGTGGGCCGCTGATCGTAGCAATGCCAGACGTGTGAACGGCGGCCAGCGCGTGATCTCTCTTTCCGCGAGCGCTTCGTCCGATATCTGCCGGTAACCGCCTTCGAGCAGGGTTTTCCAAAAGCCGTTTTCCGGGAACGCGGTCTGAATCAGAACTTCGCCCTCCTGCCGCTCGCGTCCGGCGCGCCCCGAAACCTGAATAATCGACTGTGCCATGCGCTCGCTGCTGCGAAAATCGGTGCCGAACAAACCCTGATCTGCATTGACGATGCCGACCAGGGTCAGGCCTGGAAAGTGATGCCCCTTCGACAACATCTGGGTACCGACGAGAATATTTGCGTGACCCAGCGTGGCGCTTTGCAGCGCGTCGTGCATTGCGCCCTTCAGTTGTGTGCTGTCGCTGTCGATTCTACTGATCACCGCATCCGGGAACCGGGTTGTCAGCGATTCCTCCAGACGTTGCGTGCCCTCGCCCAGCGGCATGACCGTCTCACCGCATTCGTCGCATTGCTCTGTGAGCGGGCGGCATGCACCGCAATGGTGACAACGCAGTTGCTGTTCGCGCGCATGCACGGTCATGCGTGAGTCACAACGCTCGCAAGCGGCGACGTACCCGCACTGCCGGCAAATCAATGTCGGGGCGAAGCCGCGACGGTTCAGAAATACCAATACCTGATTGCCATCATCCAGATGTCTTCGCATGGCCTCGGCAAGCGGTTCGCTGATGCCGTCGCTGGCGGGTGAGCGCATCGTATCGATGAGTCCGAGTTTGGGCGGTTTTGCCTCGCCAGCCCGCTCCGGTAGAACGATATGTTGATACGAACCGTTGCGGCAGTGCTGCAGTATCTCGAGCGATGGCGTTGCACTGCCGAGGATGACCGGAATATCCAGATGCTTTGCTTTGGCGATGGCCAGATCGCGAGCGGAGTACCGCAGTCCTTCCTGTTGTTTGAACGAGTGATCGTGTTCCTCATCGACAATGATCAGACCGGGATTTTTCAGCGGTGTAAAAATGGCGGAGCGTGTGCCGACGATAAGCCGGGCCGCGCCGGAACGGGCGGCACGCCAGGCCGCCAGGCGCGCGGTATCGCTCAGGCCGGAATGCAGCAGGGCCGGCTTGAGGCCCAGTCTTTCGCTTAGCCTCGACACCAGCTGCGGCGTGAGGCCGATTTCGGGAACAAGAAACAACGCTTGCCTGCCGTCATCGAGAACATCCTGTACCCGTTGCAGGTAGACCTCGGTCTTGCCGCTGCCGGTGACGCCATCGAGCAAGAACGCGCCATATCGGTCGCTGCGTCGTAACGCAGACAGCGCGCGGTCCTGATCGCCGTTAAGTGTCGGACCTGTCTGTGGTTCTTGGCTAAGTTTTTCGTCGAAATCCTCGGCGCGCCTTGCAGATATTGAGATCAGCCCCTTCTTCAGCAGGGCGCTGGCTGCTCTGCGCCATGTCGGCAGGGTTTTGGTCAACAGGTCCGGGTCCAGGCTGTGAGCCTGGGTATTCTTGAGCGCGACCAGCAACTCTGCCTGCCTGCGTGCGCGTTTCGACAGCGCCTCAAGGTCGAACGCCGCGCCAGTCTCGGTGATCGTGATTCGCTCGACACTCGGATGCAGCGACTTACCCTGGCGCAGCAGCGAAGGCAGTGCGGCAGCGACGACTTCGCCGATGGGGTGGTGGTAGTACTCGCTGGTGAAGCGGATTAGCCACAGGTCTTCAGGAGACAGCAGGGGTGTTTCGTCCAGAACCTCCTCGCAGCGTCGAATCCTGGCTTCGGGTAGCGCGGATTTGCTGGTTAACGCCATAACTACGCCGATTTGCTGGCGCCGACCGAATGGCACGAGCACCCGAGCGCCAATCGCCGGCGATGGGCCAGAGGTAGGCGCGAGGTAGTCGAACTCCCTTGATAACGGGACGTTCACGGCAATTTTTAGAATGGGGGTATCGCTCACAACTCTTTACATAATCTGCTGGTTTTCGGTCCGTTGTTTGTCAACTTCGGCGCAACTTCGGCGTTATTCTGAGGAGACAACTTAGATTACCGACTGGTGGAGTCAAGGAATATGACCGCAGGCACTGCATATTTTACGGTATCGTGCACCGTACCGTCGACAGGAGCACGAACACTGCAAAAGGAACGGCAACTTGACCAGTTTCTGGCTGAGGTTGAGCGGCGAGCACTGCGAATCGCCGAAATCGGTGTGCGCGACCGGGACGAAGCGCTGGATTTGGTGCAAGACGCGATGATCAAGCTGGTGAAGAACTACAGTTCTCGTGACGAGGGCGAATGGGCGCCGCTTTTTTATCGGATACTGCAAAACGGGGTGCGTGACTGGCATCGGCGGCAGGCGGTTCGAAACCGGGTCATGGTGTGGTTTAAGAAAACCAGGACTGACGACGATGACTATGACGTTATTGCGGCGGCGCCGGACCCCGCGGGCCGTTCGCCGGACGAGGAGTTGCAAAACTCCGAAGCGATGCAGGACATGGAGTCCGCCGTGCATGATTTGCCGAGACGGCAGCGAGAGGCATTCATGCTCAGAACGTTCGAATGTCTTGATGTCGCTGCAACCGCCGTCGCGATGGGCTGCAGTGAAGGCAGCGTCAAGACACACTACTTCCGCGCGGTGCATACGCTTCGGGACAGGTTGGGAGAGCACTGGCAATGAATCAGAAAGACGATCAATTTGAGCGGCAGCTGGCAGAGCGCGCAAAGCAGGCGTTCGATGAGTCTGTCGAGGGCCTTGATGCTGCAACGCTGTCGAGGCTGAATCGCAGCCGGCAGGCGGCGTTAGCCTCAGCGGCTCGCCCGAACACACAATGGTTGCGATGGATGCCCGCGACCGGAGTTGCGGCTGCCGTGTTGCTGGCTGTGGTTACGATACGCGGGCCGGCGGATCTGGACGTCATTTCGGCGCCGGCATCCGATCTCGAAATACTGTTGAGTGAGGAAAGTATAGAGATGTTCGAGGATCTCGAGTTTTACAGTTGGCTCACCACGCAGGACCTGGATGGCGAAGGCGATTTTGGCTAAATACGGACTACAGACGATCGTTTGCGGGTTCGCGCTGTGCGTGACAGCAAACGCGATGGCTGAAGAGGATGAGGTCCCGGACGGTGAGTTTCTTGAATACCTGGGATTGTGGGAAGAGTCGGATGAAGAATGGTTGCTGCTGACCGATGAGGTGGTTGCCGATAATGAAGAGCGGAGCGATCCCGTACCGAAAGGTGAAGAATCCACGGAGACAGAAGATGAAAGCTAGACACATCGTTGCAATTGCCTGTTTGCTACTGGTCAGCTCAGTGTCAACAGCGGATGACAGCATTAGCTGGGACAGACTGGACGCCTCGCAGCGAGAAGTCCTTGCACAGTTCTCCCAGGATTGGGACAAGATGCCGGCGCCGCGCCGCGAACGTCTGCTAAGAGGTGCTGATCACTGGGCTGACATGACGCCCGAGCAGCGCAACAACGCGAAGAATCGTTTCGTGGACTGGCGCCGCTTGTCGAATGAACGCAAAGACCGTATTCGTGAACGCTACCAAACCTACCGCAGCTTATCGCCCGCTGAACAACGACGTATCCGCGAAAATTTTCATCGATTCAAGCGCATGAACCGGGATCATAGGAACAGGATGCGAGATCGATATCGTAAGATGACGCCAGAACAACGTCAGCGTGCGCGTGATCGGATGCGCGATCGGCCAAGGCCCAGCAGACCCCACGACTAGCCGCTCATCGGCCAGGGCACTGTTTATTTTGTGCCGGTAGACCAGCTCCGTTAAACTGCCGCAGTCCAAACGGAGGGATCTGTATGAAGATCGGTGTACCGAGAGAAATTCACGCGGGTGAACGGCGAGTCGCAACGACGCCGGACGTCGCCACTGA
>VAPL010059805.1_pt1 | contig 30799 bp, 14 predicted proteins | sample 3395061 | NCBI WGS metagenome assembly VAPL01 (sample SAMN08290444, study PRJNA428436) | hydrothermal vent metagenome | isolation source: Deep-sea hydrothermal vent chimney 2 | place: Pacific Ocean: Juan De Fuca Ridge | depth 2182 m m | reverse complement strand
ACCCCATTATAGATTTTTGCGGCTGTGGTGGAATTGGTAGACACGCTAGACTTAGGATCTAGTGCCGCAAGGTGTGGGGGTTCGACTCCCTTCAGCCGCACTTAAAGCTCATAGCTCGCTATGAGCTTTTTTTATTATAAAAGTTTTATTTGTTTTACGAATGAAAAACTGAAGGAGGAGAAGTTTATCTTGAGCTTGGTCGAAAGGACTCCCTTCAGCCGCACTGTTTAAAACCCTTCCCTTTTGGTGAAGGGTTTTTGTTTGTTTCAGGAAGTCAAATCGGCCCGCACCAGCTGGCCTTTCGCTAAAAAAGGTCTATCAGACCTTTTTCGATCGCTCAATCCCCCTTAAGCCACACAAAGACCCATCTTAATTGAAGGGTCTTTTTTTATTTTACAATTGGATCGTATATAAAAGATACACTAAAAGGAAAGAGTTGTGAGAAGTTTCTTGAGCATAGTAAATTCTTTATGGCTGTCAACGACCATCAGGCTCTTTCACTAAATAAGTCTACCAGACTTATTTTTAACGCTCAGTGCCCTTTAGTCGTACTAAAAACTCTCAAGAAATGGAGATTTTTTATTGGTTTTTCTATTTTAGAAAGCATGTTGACTTATTTATTTTCAGTTCAAAGATCTTAAATAAATTTTTTTTATAAATATTTTGAGGAATTTTTAACGTTCAGTTGTTTTATAATAAGAAGGGTGAAGATTCCTGAATTAAATGAAATAATGATTAGTTATAAAAAATTAAAATTATGAAATCGAAAATCACAATTAGTATGAGGAATATTTTAAAATACGCCTTGCTATTCTTACCATTATTGCTATTTACTTTTTGCCAAAATCTTGGAGAAGATTTGGTATTTATTGAAGAAGCTAAAGTTACTAAAGATTCAAAAATAGTTTCATTGATGATTGAAGCTGTTAAAAGTAATACTGATAAGACATTTGCTAAGAGTGATGATGATGAACAATGTACTAGACTTTTATATCCTATAACGTTTGATATATTTTTTGGTGATGATCCAACACCAATACAAAAAATTATTAATAATGATGATGAGTTGATTGCGTTTTTATCTACGTTAACTTCAAATACAGGATTCTATATTCTTTTTCCAATAACACTGGTTGATGTAGACGGAGTAGAAACTATTATTAATGATTTAACTGAATTTGAAGGTACGCTACAGATGTTAGTTGATGCATGTCAAGGTGGAGACGACGATGATGATGATTCAGATGACGATGATGATTCAAATGGAGAATATGATTTTTGTCACGATAATAATAAAAAAGTTTATATCTGTCATAAGGGTCAAACAATTTGTGTAAGCATTAATGCTATATGGGGTCATTTAAACCAGCACGAAGAAGATTTTCTTGGAGAATGTGATTAAACAATAAACGATATAAAAAGGGAATTCGACTTGAATTTTAGTCGTACAAAAAAGGCTCCTCATCTGATGAGAAGCCTTTTTTGTTTTTTTTAAATAAACGACTTTAACTTCTTTTTTAGAAATAACTTTGTATAAACTAAATCTAGAGGATCTTTAATAACATCTGTAACAAGAAAATCTGTGGCTGAAACACTCAAATGGTATACTCATCGATAAATTAAAGACATCTACAATAATTTTGACTTTGAGAGCATATAATATTTTAGATTTATATGATTAGAATCTTGCTTGTATTCAATTAGCTATTTAAATTTTACCTGATTATAGCTTTTGGAATTAGTAAAAAAAATCAATTTTTATAGTTAGAAGAAGCTTTTAATTTATAAGGGTCTTTTTAAAATCTTATTGTATCTTGTTCTTTTATTGTCGCCATACATACTCATTTATAAATCAATAAAATACAATAACAAATAAAGTATATGAAACGAGCATGTTAAATTTTTCACACCCAAGGGAATGATTAATAGCGAACAACATGCCTGCGTACCGAAATGCCGTCACTACGGCATGCAGGCATGTGACCGTTAAAAAACAATAAATATAAACACATGAAAAAGTATTTTGTTCAAAAGATAAAGAATTTTTCAAAAACCAAAACCACGATACCTTGGAAGCAAGCAAAAAAGCTGAAAGATTTTTCTTATCCTTGGTTAGAGGAGGAGCCAAAAGAAACTAGTTTTAAAGCATTGTATGATACTAATTATCTATATGTACAATTTGTTGTGAAAGATAGCAATATACATATCTATTATAAAGATGGTAATAAAAGAGAAGTTGCGGAATCTGACAGAGTGGAGCTATTTTTTAGAAGGGATAAAGACCTAGAACCTTACTATTGTCTTGAAATAGACCCTAACGGAAAGGTATTAGATTATAGGGCGATGTACTACCGAAAATTTGAGGACGCTTGGAGTTGGCCTAAAGGGCATTTATTTGTTAAGACGGATGTAAAAACAGATGGCTATTGTGTAGAGGTGAAAATAAGCTTAGAGTCATTAAAAAGACTTGGATTACTTTCTGAAAATAAAATACAAACAGGTATTTTTAGAGGAGATTGTATTGCTTTACCTAAAGGGAATAACAAAGAATCAACTATAAAATGGATTTCTTGGATTGACCCTAAAACAAAGAGTCCTGATTTTCATGTCCCTTCTTCGTTTGGAATTTTAGAGCTCACATCCTAATTCCTAGTATTTTGAGGTTTTGGGTGGTAGATTTTTTCAAAATTCATAACGAGTTAATTCGCTATATTTTTATAAATATTTTATGTTTAAAAAGCCAATAAGTTAAATACCACAATAAAAATAATGTGGTCATACTTGTGATAATTGAAGTAGGCAACTCTCCAAATTTTTCAAATATTCCAAAAGAGAAAGGCTTTATTATATGAGAAATAAACCTCCCTCCACCAATGTGAGCAAATAAGTAAATAAATAATGGGTTTACCCCAACTATAACAGCAAATTTTATCCATTTTTTATAGTTTCTCATATCAATTATCCAATAAAATAAAGCAAAAGTAAGTAAAGACCAACCTCCACTTACAAAAACAAAAGAACTTGTAGATATTCGTTTAATTATTGGTGTGACAGGATTTAAACCATATCCAATTAATAGTCCTACTAAACCACTTATAATCATAAGTTTTAATATGTTTTTCTTTGAGGTGTTGTTTAAAATTATTTTACCAATAATTACTCCCCAAACAGTATGAGCAATAGTAGGAATTGCATTAAAAGAAACCCAATGTCCAGAAGATAATTCACCAGATATTAATAGGTCTACATAGGCTCCAAAATTATGGTCAGCAACAAATGGTTGATTAAAACCTTCAACGGAAAAGGTTCTATAAAGAAGTTCGGTAACAACAATGCATAAGATGCTTATTATAAATTGGAAAAAGATAGGTTTATTTCTCAGTAAAAAAGCAACTAAATATGTAATTGATAATTGTGCTAATACATTTTGGAATAAAAAGGTAATCTTTCCAGCATCAATACAATATAATGCCCATCCAAATAGTAACAATAATCCAGAACGAATTAGGGCATGTTTCGTTACTTTTTTATTACTACTTCCTTTTAAAATTCTATTTTTTTCAGAAAAGGGAATTGCTACACCTACAATAAACATAAAATATGGTTGAACTAAATCCCAAAAATGAAGTCCATTCCATGTATGATGATGCAGTTGATTACCTATAAAGTTTAGTATTGTTCCTTTAAAACTCGGATCTAAAAAATATTGAAAAAGTTGAGTGAATTCAGCGATTAATAAAAACATTGTAAATCCTCGAAATGCATCTAAAGATAATAATCGGTCGTTTTTTACAATTGAGCTACTTTTCATATTTTTCATTGATTAAAGCTTCAATTTCAGGTCAAAGAAAAAAGGATGTTTTAACCTATTTATTTATCCATATAAGAACTGAAATTTTCAGAGTTGACTATGTCAATAGGTAATAGTTTTTGCTTGGGAATATCTTTATTAAAAAGAAAGTGCTCTACCAAATTTGCCAAGCTAAAATAAGTTTGTCCCTTAGGGTTTTGATTGATTAAAAAATGTATTTTTCCTTCGTTTAAGAAATTAATATTTTCATCTAGCAAATCATATCCAATAAGTTTGACGTTATTCATTTTTATAGATTTGGCTACCTTAAACACTTTAGAGGTGGTAACAAAAACTCCAGTAATTTTAGAGCTTTCACTTATTAAATTATAAATAGCCTCCTTAAAACCAGGTTCTTTTATCTTATGAGTTATAATTTTATATTCACTTGTATTTAATTCGTCAAAATAACTTCTAAACCCTTTTTCTTTTTCTTGCATATGGGTTGCATTATTAAAAATTTCATCAAAATGAATGATGAAAATTTTAGATGCATTGGGAGTAATCATATCCATTAACCTAGCTGCCACTCTACCGCTTTTGTATAAATCTTGACCAACAAAACTCTTAACTTGTGTAGTATTTATTTGATTATTAAATGTACTTACAATAATATTCAGTAATGAATATTTGTCGATAATTTCTAGGGTTTCTTTATAGAATAGCGGAGTTAGAAGCACAGCGTCAGGAACCAATTCTAAAATGGTTTTATTAACATCTAGAAAAGATTGAGTACTATTTGGGCTGAAATAAAAGGTTTGAATAAAAATTCCTAAAGGCTTAAATTCTGCAATAGCATCATTAATACCATCAACACAATATTGCCAGTAAGGATCTTCATTAGGGTCAGGAATTAAAGCACAAATATGGTATGTTTTGTTGTTTTTTAAATTTCTAGCAATAAGGTTTGGTTGATAATCAATTTCTTTGAGAACATTGTTAATTGCATCGAGTGCTTTTTGAGATACTTTTCCTCTTTTATGTAATACTCTATCAACGGTTCCTTTTGAAACTCCTGCCAATGCTGCAATATCCTTAATAGTGTACTTTCTCTCTTTCATAAATATATATGATAATTTTCTTAATTGTGGTATCTTAAAATGAATTTATTTAACTGGTAGATAAGTGTTTAATAGATTCGATTGCAAGTTACAATAAAATTAATAGTTTTATAAAACGAATTACAAAGATGAAATTCCTATTACTCCATTAGTAACTACTCAATAAATATTTAATAATAGAGACCATTATCTTTGATTTTTTTTATTGAATCCTTTTCATGTTTCATTGCTTTATCTAGATGTTTTTTTACCATTATATTTTTTACCCCAATATAATTAATGTTAACTTTTTTTAATATTTCATTAAAAATTAATTGGACTCTTTCTAAATGAAAATTAGACGTTATAATTATTAGTTTTTGATATGAAATATTTGCTATGATTTTTTTTATTTTGACAGCATCTTCAACTGTGTTATTGGATAATGCAAAGGGTAAAAAGGAAGAATTTGAAATTTCTTTTTTTAGTAAATAGTTCTTTGTATACAGTGCATGAGGATTTTTTGAGGTATTAAAATGATCTCCCCAGCCTCCTGTGCACAAAATTAAATCTCCTGTAACAAATAGTTTATAGCATGCGTTTATTCTTTCTATGGCTGTATTACTCAATTTACCATATGCAGAATTAGTTGCACCTAAGATTACAAGAATTCTTTTACTCATTTGTTAAACTAAAAAGTATCTTTTATCCAATTATAAGGTTTTCTTTTTATCCACATGCCTCTAGTAAAATCTGGAAAATCTTGCGGGTCACCATTATTTTCTATAGATAATTCAGAAAGTGGAGTTATTGCACTCCAAGCTGCGGCATCATATACATCTAATGGTGGTGCTATATTTTGTTTTGCAGATTCTACAAAAGCATGAATTACAAAGAAATCCATACCACCATGACCAGCACCATTAGCATGTTCTCCATATTTTTTCCATAGAGGATGATCGTATTTTTTTAACCATTCATCAGCATTATCCCAATGATGAGGTTTAGATACGCCTTCAATATACATACGATTGCCATCAACCTCCCATAGGCCATTTGCTCCTTGCACTCTAAACCCTAAAGAGTATGGTCTTGGCAAGTTGCAATCGTGTGTTAGTATCATGGTTTCTCCATTGGCTGTTTCAATTGTTGTAGTAATGACATCACCCTGTTTAAATTTTAATTTTGCGTTGGGATGTTCTTTTCCTCCATTCTTTACAATGTAATTATTCAATCCAATGCCTTTTGTTGCATTTGATGACAGCGATGTAAATCTATTTCCTCTATTTATATTGTCCATTACAGCAATGGGTCCTAAGCCATGTGTTGGGTATACATCTGCATTTCTTAACAATGAATGTTGTGTTCTCCAAGCTGATTCTGAGATGCCTTTATCTCCAAACTCTACTCCTTTACCATAAGCGGTTTTACCATCATTGAATTTAACATGACGTAAATCATGTTGATATCCACCTCTAAAGTGTACCAATTCACCAAAAACATTTTGTCGTACCATATTAAGCACAGCCATAACGTCTCTTCTATAATTTACATTTTCTAAAATCATTAAATGCGTACCAGTTTGCTCGTGCATATTTACTAGATCCCAGCATTCTTCTAGGGTATTTGCTGCTGACACTTCAATGCCTGTATATTTACCAGCCTGCATAGCATCTTTGGCCATACGCGTATGCCATAACCAAGGTGTTGATATGATGACAGCATCAACTTCTTTTAAGGCTAATAAATTTCTATAATCATAGTCATTTTTACCAAAAATTCGAGGTTTTGATTGTCCTTTTTTCTGAATATGGTCTAGCGCAATTTTTATTCGGTTATCATCAATATCACAAATAGCTGTAACATTAACATCATCTCTGTTTAATACATTTACTACATGATGAGTGCCTCGTAAGCCTACACCTATAAAACCTACATTGAGTTTTTTAGCTTTTGATGAAGTTGTCATTCCAAAGGTAAATTTAGGAAGTACTGAAATTCCAGCTCCTAATACAGCCGTTTTTTTGATAAAATTTCTTCTAGAATTATGATGTTTCATATTTGTTACTTTTAAAATGATGTTTAATAATACGGAATCTTTTTAAAACTGATACCTTCTAAATGCTTCCATAGCGGCATAATCTGCTAAGCCGAGTGTGTTGTATTTTTGAGCAGTATCTCTATTACGTTCTTCTGCTCGCATCCAGAATTCTCTAGCATCTTCTCCTTGAAACATTACACCATCTTTTTGCGATTGATGGCAAAAAATTGCATGTCGTTTTTTTAATACTTGATCAGGACTCATTGGGACTGCCATTTCAATTTCGTGAGAATCCCATTCGTGCCAAGCACCTCTATATAGCCATATCCAACAATCTTTTATATAAGGTTTGTTTTTTAGTTGCTCTATAGCTTCAAATAGGGCATCTAAACATATTTTATGTGTCCCGTGTGGATCTTCTAAATCACCAGCAGCATAAATTTGATGAGGTCTTATATCATTTATAATAGTACACATCATGCTAATATCTGTTTCAGACAATTTATTCTTTTTGATGGTTCCTGTTTCATAAAACGGTAAGTCTAGAAAATGTACAAATTCATCTTTTAATCCTACATATCTTGTAGCAGCATACGATTCACTTCTTCTAATCAATCCTTTTAATGATCTCACATCTGGAGTGTCAACAGTATTCTCTTTTTTTGCTAATAGGTGTTCTATAATTTGTTGTGCATTAGTTGATGTTGGGTTTATTTTTTTAGCAATTTCGGCAAATTTCAATGCCTCTTGGTCAGAAACTGCAATATTTCCTGAGGTTTGATAAACAACATGTACTTCGTGTCCTTGTTCTACCAACCTATCAAAAGTACCTCCCATTGAAATAACATCATCATCTGGGTGCGGACTAAAAATAATCACTCTTTTTTTTGTAGGTACAGCACGTTCAGGTCTGTGGCTATCGTCTGCATTTGGTTTGCCACCGGGCCACCCTGTAATTGTATGCTGTAGTTTATTGAACATTTCGAGATTTAAATCATATGCAGAACCTTCTTGAGCCAACAAGTCAGACATGCCATTATCATTATAATCTTTGTCCGTAAGGTTTAGAATTGTTTTAGTAGTTTGATTACATAGCCAAATAATGGCTTTGCTTTTTAATGTACTTGTCCAATTACAAGATTGTACTAACCAAGGTGTCTTATTTCTAGTTAATTCGCTTGCTGCTTCCGTATCTAAAATAAAGGTAGTATTTGTATGTTCTTGTAGGTAGGATGCCGGTACTTGAGAGACAATTTCACCTTCTATTGTTGCTTTTAGGATTGATGATTTGTTTTGGCCCCAAGCTAAGAGTACAATTCTCTTAGCGCTTTTTACAGTGCCAATACCCATAGTAATAGCTTTTTTAGGAACGTTATCAATTCCTAAAAATGCAGGGGCAGCATCTATTCTAGTTACGTGATCTAAGGTAATATTTCTAGTGCCTGAATTGAAATGAGAACCTGGCTCATTAAAGCCAATATGTCCAGTTCTACCAATACCTAAAAGTTGAAAATCGAGCCCGTCATAGTCTTTAATTTTTTGGTCATAATCAATGCAGTATTGATGTAATTTTTTTTTTGAAACGGTTCCACTAGGGATATTTATATTTTCTAATGGAATATCAATATGATTAAATAAATGTTGATGCATAAAATAATAATAGCTTTGCATGTTCTTTTTATCCATAGGATAATATTCGTCAAGATTAAATGTGATAACATTATAAAAAGATAATCCTTCTTCCTTATGAATTCGAACTAATTCATCATATACTTTAATAGGGGAAGAGCCAGTAGCGAGACCCAGAATACATGTTGTTCCTTTTGCTTGTTTTTCTTTAATTAAATCAGCAATTTCATGCGCAACTCTTATAGACCCTTCTTCGGCATTATCGAATACAACATTGTGAATTTTCTCAAATCTAGTTTCTTCAAATTGACCTGCCGGTTTATAACTTAAATTTACGAATTTATTTTCTACTTGTACAGCCATGTTCATGTATTAGTTGCCTATTTCTATGATATCAAACTCTTGAGAGAAGCTGTCTAACAATTTAAATTGATTTTTTGCCCGATCAAAATTATGTTCCTTATATGTTATTTTATAATAAATATCTCCATTTAAATAATCAGTTAAAAAGCGTAATGCCATAATAAATATTATTGTTTTTGCCCCAAGTGGAAGATATTTTAATTCTAAAGGAGAAAGTGTTGTTTCGGTTTTTTCTAAAAACCCTTTTAAGTATGCTTTATAATAAACAAGATTAAAATTTACTAAATCTAAATTTTTTTCATCTTCAGTAGCTGTATTACAGATGGTTCTAATGGCATCTCCAAAATCGTAATGAATAATTCCAGGCATTACAGTATCTGTGTCAATAACACAAAGCCCTTTATCATTAGAATCGAATAATGCATTTGATATTTTTGTATCGTTATGTGTAACCCTTAAAGGTATTTTACCTGCTTCTTTCAGGTGTTGAAGAATATGCATTTCTTCTTTTAAGTTTTTAACTTTCTCTATATAAAGTTTGGCTTGATTAATTCTTTCAATTGATGCAATGCTGAGTGCCTTTTCAAATTGTGAATATCTAGAAGACATATCGTGAAAATTAGGAATTACTTCTTTTAATTGAGTGGCATCAAAATCTCTAGTAAGGTGTAAAAATTCACCGAATAACTTCCCTCCTTCATAAGCCACTTTCTCATGAGTTACAATTTCAAAGGTTTTGCTATTATCAATATAGAGCATCATGTTCCAAAAATTACCATCACTATCAACATAATACATATCTCCTTTTTCTATACCTATAAAAGAAATTACACGACGTTTAATTTCTTTTTCTGGCAGATGAGATAATTTTTTTTGTAGATAACGACTCACTTTCACTTTATTTGCAACAAGATCCGGAACGCACTTAAAAATCTCATGATTTATACGTTGCAGAATAAAATAAGGCTTAGTTTCTGTTTTTATAAGATAGGTGTCATTAATATGACCCGAAGCTAATTCTTTATAAGAAACAAATTTAGCATTGTGTTCAAACTGATTAAATATATATTTAAGTTGAGTTACAATCATATTACCAAAGTTTTGATGGGTATTTTTTTTGATTTTTTAATTGTGTTATTTCTTGTTGCACCATTTCTTTATCTTCCTTATAGGTAACACCAAACCATTTAGCATTAGATTGCAATACTTTTACCGAGGCGGTACTCGATTTTAATATTTCACTAACCACGAGTGGAATAAAAAATTCAGCTTTAGGGTTATTGCTATTATTTTTTAGAAATTCTTCAAAAAGGGCATCAATAAAGTCAAAGCATTTGGGTGTAAATCCCCAAAAATTCATCGAAACAATAGTATTTTCACTAATAGGCACGAAGTTAGCATGTTCATCTTTATACATGAGTTGTCCATATATTTTTTCTATATGTGTACGCTCAGTAATATCAGTTAGGTATCCTTTTTTATTTACTTGACATTCACCACGGGAAACAAAGCCATATGCAGAGATAGTATTTTTTAACAAATATGAAATCATATTAAAATTACACGAAGTTTTGTCTGTTTCTAGTAATGAATCTGCCATTATTTTAAAGGCTTCTTTGCCATAAAAATCATCGGCATTTATGATGGCAAAATTCTCAGTAACTACATCTTTTATCATAAGCAATGCATGCCCAGTGCCCCAAGGTTTTTTTCTAGTTGAGTCTTGATATTTTTCAGGAATATATTCCACTTCTTGAAAAGCATAATCAACAGCTATTTTCCCTTTTAATTTTTTATTGAAAGTTTCTTTAAATTCTTTCTCTATGTTTTTACGAATGATAAAAACAACTTTTCCAAATCCTGCTTCAATAGCATCATAGATAGAAAAATCCATGATGGTATCACCTTTAGGTGAAAAAGTATCTAGTTGTTTTAGTCCTCCATAACGACTACCGATACCTGCAGCTAAAATTACAAGTGTTGGTTTATTTTTATTCATTAATTTATTATCAGGATCTAACAATTTCATATTATTTTTAAATCATCATTAAGTATTATTTGATTTAATATAAATCAGCCATATAGAGAGGTGTCAAGTTGCTTAAAATAGCACTTAATATTACGAAATTAAGGAATAAATCTTGTATTAACAAGGAAATATTCAAATAATGTGTACGAGCACATGAATTTGTGTATTTTTATGATTTAAAGCTTTGAATTGCTGGTCTAAAAGATAATGCCGTGGCTTTAAGCCACGGCATTATCAAAAATAACTAAACCCAATTTATTTTATTTAGTCTGTTATGAAAAGTGTTTTCATTATGTTAGTATGATTTGTTGTTATTAATACTTTGTATAAACCTGTTTGTAATTTAGATAGGTTAAATTGATCTGTTTTTGGAGGATTGGCATATTCTTTTTGGAATATTTTTGCTCCCAGCATGTTGTAAATAGTTACTGACTTTACATCAGTATTACCAAATTTTATATCAAAATTTCCTTGATTTGGATTTGGATAAAGTACATACTCTCCAGTAATATATGGTTTGGCAGTAAACTTAGCAGTATTAGCTAATGTATACGATAACATTGCTCCAGATGAAGGAATTGAAGAAACTGTATCCCAATTGCTATCTAAGTCTTGAGCACTAATAGTGATTGTTGAGTTAGGACTTAGTAAAGATTTTAAAATACTTATCTCAACAACAGATGAATTTTTAACATATACAATACCCGTTGTCCCTTGATGTTGCCAATCATTCCAATCATTAGAGTTTGCAGTAGCTATATAAAGCTCATCATTTTCAATCATATCGTCTTGACCAGAAGTAGTCCAGTCGTCATGTTCATACCCCGTATTAGCATCATTGTCTGAGTTTATAAATACTTCTGTATTTTCTGAAATACCACTACCTTCTAATAAAACATATATATGTGTTGGGCTATCTGCCACTTTCATACTTGTTATAGCTTGTCCTGTTTCCGTAGCAATTGTATTTATAGTACTCCAATCTGAAGCGTTACCGTCTACTGTAATGGTTGGACTACCACCGCCAGCGCTTTGTGTGGTAGCAGATGTTGTAGCAGACCAACTAGAACTCCCTGCTGTATTTGTAGCGCTTACTCTATAATGATAGGTTGTGTTAGTGTTAAGACCTGTATCAAAATAGGATGTGCTATTTTCATTTACAGTAACTACGGTAGACCAGCCACCAGTACCTGTTAATGATTGTTGAACCTCAAAATTATCTTCATCTGTAGCATTATCAGTCCAGTTTAAATCAATCTGACTTGTTGATGTTGCTGATGCTGTAAGTGCACTAGGAGCATTTGGAATTGCTTGTGCTGTTGTAGCAGATGTTGAGTCTGTATAGATAGAAGCACCGGCAGCATTTGTAGCTCTTACTCTATAATGATAGGTTGTATTAGCCGTAAGGCCTGTATTAGAATAGGATATACTATTTTCATTTAAGGTAGCTATGGTAGACCAATTGCTGGTTCCTGTAGATGATTGTTGAACTTCAAAGTTGGTTTCGTCTGTAGTATTATCAGTCCAAGTTAAATCAATCTGACTTGTTGATACTGCTGATGCTGCAAGTACACTAGGTGCATTAGGAATTGTTGGGCCGCCAACACTACCACCTAAGGTGTAAGTAATAAAGCTACTACCTGTAGGAATTAAAGAAACCGTGTCCCAATTAGGGTCATCCAAATCTTGTGCAGCAATAGTAATAGTAGCATTAGGATTTATGTTGGTTTTTAAAATACTAATTTCTACAACAGATGCATTTTTAGCATATTCAATACCAGTATCACCATCAAATTGCCAATCCCAACCAGAAGTGTTGCTTGTTGCTGTATATTGCTCATTATCTTCAATCATATAATCAGCACCAGAAGTTGTCCAATCTTCATGTTGATGACCTGTACTTGCATTATTATCTGCGTTTATAAATACTTGAGTATGTAGAGAGATACCAGAACCTTGTAATAGAACAAATAAATGTGTAGCATTATCAGTTACTTTCATGCTTGTTATTGTTTGTCCTGTTTCTGTTGCAATAGCGCTTATTCCGCTCCAATCAGAAGCGTTACCATCAACAGTGATTGAAACACTAGCACTTTGCGTTGTAGCAGATGTTGAGTTTGTATACCCTGAAGCACCTGCCGTATTTGTTGTTCTTATTCTATAATGATAGGTAGTATTAGCTGTAAGACCTGTATTAGAATAAGATGTGCTATTTTCATTTACAGTAGCTATGGTAGACCAATTACCAGTTCCTGTAGCTGATTGTTGAATTTCAAAATTGGTTTCATTGGTAGCGTTATCAGTCCAAGTTAAATCAATCTGACTTGTTGATATTACTGACGCCATAAGAGCGCTAGGTACATTAGGAATCGTTATTCCGTTAGCACCTGTTAATGCATATACAGCCATTCCTCCAACAGCAGGAAGTTTAGATACTAATCCCCAAGGAGTAGCACCATTATAATCTATTACTCCAACAGTTATTGATGTGTTAGGATTGATATCTGTTTTTAAAAGACCTATTTCAATAGTATTCGCATTTTTAACATACTGAACTACTGCGCTTGTTTGTTCTTGCCAACCCCAAACAGTTGTGTTTGTTGTTGATTTGAATAAGACACCATTATTAAGTAAATAATCCATGCCAGCATTAGACCAAATTGCTGATTGATAACCAGTAGCAGTATTATTATCAGTGTTCATAAATAGTTGAGTGTTTGGTCCGAGTGCAGCACCTTCAATTAAAAAATAGAGATGTGTACCGCTATCAGTTACTCGCATACTTGTCATACTTTGCCCGCTTGCTATAGTTACAGCATTGATACCACCCCAATCAGTACCATTACCATCAACAAGAATTGAACCACCACCTCCAGCAGTTTGCGTAGTGGCAGAGACTGAGTTTGTATAGGTAGAAGCACCATTAGCATTTATGGCTCTTAGCCTATAATGATAGGTTGTAGTGGCGTTAAGGTCTGTAATAGTATGAGATGTGCTATTAGCAGCTACTGTAACTATGTTAGACCAATTATTAGTGCCTGTTAAAGATTGTTGAATTTCAAAGTTAGATTCATTGGCAGCATTGTCAGTCCAAGTTAAAGCAATTTGACCTGTCGATGCAGCAGAAGCTACTGGTGCACTAGGAGCAATAGGAGGTGATGATGTGTTAGCACCCGTTAATGTATAAATAGCCATTTCTCCAGCCGCAGGAAGTTTAGAAATTAATCCCCAAGGAACAGCATTATTATAATCTATTACGCCAACAGTTATTGTTGTATTGGGGTTGATATCTGTTTTTAAAAGACTTATCTCAATGGTAGATGCGTTTTTAACATATTGAACTACTGCAGCAGTTTGTTCTTGCCAGCCCCAGGTAGTTGTGTTTGTTGTTGATTTGAATAAGGCATTATTATTAAGTAAATAATCCATACCTCCATTCGTCCAAGTTGCTGATTGATATCCAGTAGCTGTATTATTATCAGTATTTAAAAATAGTTGTGTATTTGGACCTAATGCAGCACCTTCAATTAAAAAATAGAGATGTGTACCACTATCAGTTACTCGCATACTTGTCATACTTTGTCCGTTAGCAATGGCAACCGTACTAATACCATTCCAATCAGCACTATTTCCATCAACGATAATCGAACCACCACCACCACCAGTTGGTGTTGTAGCAGATGCTACCGTAGTATAACTAGAATTACCAATTGCATTGGTTGTTCTTATTCTATAATGACGGGTTGTATTAGCAGAAAGTCCTGAATTCGAATAGGACGTGCTGTTTTCAGTTACAGTAGTTAAGGCTAACCAATTGCCAGTTCCTGTTGGTGAATATTGAATTTCGAAATTGGTTTCATTGGTAGCATTATCGGTCCAACTTAAATCAATTTGGCTTGATGAAAAAGCCGTAGCTACTAAGTTGCTAGGTGCATTAGGAACTGTGCCTGGCGTAGTATCTGATGCAGTATTTGACCAATTAGAAATGCCAATTGTATTGGTTGCTCTTACTCTATAAAAATATTGAATACCTGAAGCAATATTGATATTTGAGTAGCTCGTTGCATTTGCATTCACAGTTGCTATTATCTGCCAAGCATTGGTACCTGTTGGTGATCGTTGAATATCAAAACTGTCTTCGTTAGATGCATTGTCTGTCCAGCTCAAATTAATTTGAGTTGATGAAAATGTTGTTGCTGACATATTACTAGGTGAACTTGGTGCGGTTGGTAAACTTCCACCGCCAAGTATGTACGAAGCCATTCCTCCAACTGCTGGAACTTTTGCAGCTTCTACATTGTTTATTAGTTTTCTATAGCCAACATGTATGGTTGCGTTTGCAGGAAGACTAGGGTTTGTGAAAAGTGTTTTTGAAATGGCTATTTCATGCGTTCCGTTGTCAACTGGTATTTGAGAGGTAATTGCACCTACTAATGTCCAAGCCCAAGTATTAGCTCCACCACCTGTTGTTGGGTCATGCTTGAATAGATTATTATTTAAGATGACATAATCAGCACCCATATCTGGCCAAATTGTATTATCAACCAAGCCTGTTGTTGTGTTGTTATCTGTATTAAAAAACAGTTGAGAAACCGTACCGATGGCTCCTTTTACTAAAAGATGAAGACTGGTAGCGTCATCAAATATTTTTAATATTTTCAAATCACCATCATTACTAGATGCAGGGGCTAAATATAGCCAGTCTACAGAATTACCATCTGTAACAATATTTACAGCAGGTCTTGGTACTGATACCGGAAAATTTAAAGTATAGGCATGTAAACCTGATGCTGGTATTGTATTTTGTACGGCACCACCTTGCAAATCATTATAACTAAATTTCACGGTTTCGCTTAAGCCATATAAAGCGGTCTTAGGAACTAATACTTCTGTTACAGTACCGTTATGAACAACTTGTAATGTAGCCATAATTTGAATCCAAGATTCTCCAAATTCATGGCGGAATAAATTGCCATTTTCTATTTTATAATCTGCACCTTGAGCAGCACCTGAATAACCAGTAAATGATTTTCCATCAGCATCAATAAATACGGTGTATCCATCTCCTAATGTTCCTTGGGCAATAAAATAAATGCTATTTGCATCGTCATAGCTTTTTAGAGTTTGAACGGTACCACCACCAACACTTAAATTATCAACATTTTGCCAATCTGCAGCATTACCATCTACAATAATGTTTGGTGTGCCAGAACCTGTTTGCGTTAAAACGTTAATGGTTGTATTTAGGTTATTATACCCTTTTGCAGCATTCCAAATACCTTGATTTGCAAATTGGATGCTATATCTAGGATCTGTACCAATAGATGACGAAGCATCGGGTAAATTTAATGCTAATGTGTAAGAACCTACGGGAATGTTAGCAGGGATGGTTACGCTTTCATTTATGGTATGATTACCTGGTAACCAAAAACGAACATCAGAAGAATTGTTTTCTAAATCTATTTTAAATTCTTGATTGGTAACAGTATTGGTTAGTATTAATTCTAATGATCTTTTGTTATAAGGTGCAGCAAAACCACTGTTATTAATATCAATACTTACTGATAGTGCTTTGCCTGCATTTACAGAACTCTGTATCCTAGATTCGGTAAGGCGAAATCTATAACCCAATCGTTTAGACATTTCAGAATAACAGCCATCCGCTATCCACTTGTCTATAACTTCTCCTCGATAATCAGTATTCATATAGGTATAATGATGTGCTGCCATTCTTGCCAATGAATTAGTACATCCATTTTGATCGTTAGGAATACAAGATTCGCCACCTACAGCTACAAACCTAGAGTCGGTTGATTGGTAGGCAATTTCACCTGTATTGAGAAAAGTACCTACGTCGTCAATAGCATCTGTTGTGCTAGGCGTAATTGTCATTCCAGGAGCGGCAATGGGTGTCCAGGTAGTATTTGGATAAGTATTTAAAACACCATCTTTCAATAATAAATCAGCGCCAGAACTTGTCCATTTACCTGTACTCTCTATCCAACCTGTTGTATTATTATTGTCAGTATTAAGGTAGAGTTCGTAAGTTGAAGCATTTGTATAGCCACTTTCACCTACATGTATATAAACATTATTAGCATCATCTGCCACTTTCAAGGCTAGCATAAATCCAAAAGGGAAGACTAGGTTTGTGGTATTATCCCAATTAACAACACCACCAGTTACGGTATTAGCTCCCATAGTATATGAAGCCATTGGTTGAGCAGGAACAGGTAACTGTCTTTGGTTAAGAGGCGCTACTGTATCTGGAAATACTCTATACCCAACGGTAATTGCAGCAGCTGGATTAACGAGTAGTGATTTAGGAATTTTAATGGTTTTAAATTTATTGTCTGGTGTAGACAAGAAACAATCGTTATGATGACCTAAACGTGCTTTTGCCAATGAAGGATTGTATGCTTCTGATTCATTTAAAGCACTAGAAGATTCGCCAATATGTTGTAAGTATCTAGTTTTGTATGATGGAGAACGTAATTGTACCATAATACTTGAAGGTACATTTTGTAGTAGTGCTGAAATGACACCATATCTTTTTATCCATTCTTGATTATTGATTTGCCCAGCATCACCAAAATTATTGGTGTAATACCATTCTCCCCATGCACCAACAAGACCTGCTTGAACAGCGGTAATAACATCTTTATTAGCTTCTAAAATGGGTTTTACATCAGCTAAATGATTTTGAATTCTAGCTAAGGTGATACCATTATCTTTAGAGTTTGCTGAATTAGAATAGGCAAAACGAATAAAAGCTTTCATTCCGTTAGCTCTTAATGCTTGAAAATCAGCAGTCATTTTGTTTAGGTAGGCTTGATCTATATGATCTGCATTTGCAAATTCGTGAATATAAAACAAACGTAAAATCAACGTGTTTCCTCCATTTCTATACCCTGTTAATTGTGCTTGTGTAAGAAGTTCATAAGGTTGTTGCCCTGTTAAGGGGCCTGATGTTGCATCGTGTGTAGTGGTATGCTTGTAAAAACCTCTTTCAGGATTTGTAATGGTCCCTGTATTTTCTGTAAACTGTACAGTAGATACTTGTGCAAACGACCATAGCGTTATAAATAATAAGATAGCTAAGATCAAATATTTTTGTTGTTTCATGATAGTAGTAAGTTTAGTTTTTGTGAACTTTTTAAGTGTTTATCTTTTGTGTTTAACAGACTCTCTTTATGAGATAGGTGATTCGATTAATTTAGCTTTTGCTAAATAAGAATTCGATTATGATTTTCGCGACATTAATTATGATTAAAAAGCTTATAATAAGATGATTAAATACACTCCTTACATTTAATACTGATCAAATTTAGGAATTTATTTTTAGTAAACAAAGAAAAAGTGAATAAAATGTGCTCGAACACATAATATTAATGTTATCGAGCACATTTATATGTATAAAAGATATATTGTGTAGAATTGTATTATTTAAAATAAGATTAATATGTTTAGGATTCTAGTAAAGGAGGTCAAATAAAAAAAAGAGGATTTAACTTTCAGCCCAATAATTATGGGTTGTTAATAACTTGTAGATTTAATCATAATATCCCAAATACCATCACTTATAATATGTTCTGATTTGAGTCCAGCCAACACCTTTTTATTCTTGTTAAAGAATGCCATTATTAATTGACTCTTTTGGTCTTCTTTTTTGCTTAGAAGTTCAATTGTTGAAGTAAGTTCTTCTTTTTTGGATAATTTTCTTAAAGATAACAACCCATATAAGTGATTTATGCTTGATTTCTCGAGATGACTATTTGTATAATCAGTAATGTTATTTAAGAATTTTTCTTGATTGTTTTTTTTATTACTTTTTTCATAGCACACTGCTAGTAAAAAATCTTGTAGTCTAGTATCTACATCATAAGGTTTTCCTACACCTAAATTTTCTGGCCATTCTTTAGATTTTTCTATAATCTCTATGGCTTTTAAATACTTTTTTTGCTGTATATATTGATTTGCTAAGAGGAGGGAGGCTTCATAATATATGGTCCTACTTCTACTTGATAGTTCTGAAGGTAATATCTTTATATTTTTTAAAACGTTTAAGCATTCTGAGTATTTTTTCACACGGATCAATGCCATACTATACCCTAATGCAATTTCATAATTATCAGGAAATTTTTTAAATGCTTTTTTTGCTTCTGTATAGGTTAAATTATGATTGTTGTTTTTCAAATTGAATTGGATGAATTCATTCCATATTAAAGGGTCAACATCATTTAATTGCAAGGCCTTTTGGTAATCGTTAAGTCTATTTTGATAGCTTTCATTTGATAATGTTTTTGCTCTAAAAACATAAAAAGGAGCTGAATTAGGAGTGTTACCAGATGCTTTTAAAAGTTGTTCTCCTTTTTCTTTTTTACCTATTGCTAAATAATTTAGAGCTAAATAGTAGTTAAACTTCCAATGTGAATCTTTTTGGATTGCCCATTCTAAAATAGGAATTGTTTCTCTTCTATATGGGAAGACAAAATCAGTTGAAAGTGATTTCATAGCATGTACTAATGTTTTGCTTTGTAAAACATCAGTATCTTTTAATAAGTAGGCTGTCCATAATTTTATTTTTACATCTTCTGGTTTTAAAGACAACATATACAAAGCCTCATCATATAACCCCAACGTATAATATTTAAGTGCCAATTCAAGAATTGTTTCAGCCGAAAATTCATTTTGAATAGAAGAAATTATTTTCTTTTTAGCATCAGAGTTGTTATTTAGTAGTGCCATTTCAATACTTGCAAAATGATGTAAAGGGTCAATAGCTAAAAGTTCTTTTGCTTGTTTATTAAATTCTTCAGGATTGTTTTGTTTTCTTGAGAGGATAAGTAATACCTGTCGTGCATTTATATTATACGTATTATAGTCTAATGCTTTTTGTGCATATTTTGTTGCGTTTACATTGTTGTTTTGTGACATAAAAATTTCTGCCATTTGTGCATAAGACACAGACCTGTATTTTATATCTCTTGCTGCCCAACCTAAAGACTCTAATGCATTAAGGTTATCTTTTATAGCATAATATAAAATTCCTGCCACATAATTAGCATCAGCATTGTATGTGTCTATTTTTAAAACCCTGTTTACATATGTTAATCCTTTTGTATAATTGGTTTTTCTATATGCTAACTCTGCTAGTTTAACCAAAGCTTCTTGATGAGATGGATCTAGAATTATTAATTCAGATAATTTTTGAAATGCCTTATCATATTCTCTATATTTTAATGCTTCCCAGCCATCTTTATATAACTGATTGGGTTTAGATATTTTTAAATTTTTATTGGACTGAAAAGGTCTTTTTAAAAGAGTTTTGGATGCAGTTGTATATTTCAATTTATCGCCTACAAAAACTTCTAGTTTACCCATTTTTTCAAGAGGAATGTCATTTGAGAAAACTTCCATTGGTTTTAAGGCAATGAGTGTATTAAAAATTTCAGAACCGTTTGAAAAAACAGTAACTTTTTCATTTAATGTCTGTAGCGCATTGATTCCGATATAGACCGTATCGTTTTTTTGCTCAACGTTTAACACTCCATATTTTGAAGCATCAACCATTCCTTTAATTTCTTTATACGGAAACCATATCTCACTCCACTTATCCATTACATAAGGGTCAAAATTTGCCTGCGTAATAGGTGTAATGCTATCGTTAGGAAAGTATTGGTTAAACAAACGTCCTGCTTGAAATTCTATATATTGCCCATCTGTATCTGTAAGTAGATCTTCCCAGATACCACCAGCTCTAGACAAAGCCCATAACCATAATTTTTGACCAGGCATTTCTTCGTATAGAGCCCAATGTCCAAAACCAACATTAGTGTTGTGATAATAACCTCCAAAAAAATTACTATAATCACCAACTACATGATACGATTTGTGTGAGCTAAAATTATTATTTTTGTAAAATGAAAGTTCTCTCCCTTGTTTATCAATTGGCCATTGTCTATTTTCTCCGTTATGTTCTAAAAACTGATTACCAGAAATAAAAAACTCTAAATCTTCAGTAGCAACAGCGGCAGCCGTCATCCAATTATAATAAGATTGGTTCAATGGTGTTGCATTATACCAAGAAGCTTTAGTTTCAAAATATGCTTTGTCTTTTTGTAAGTTAATCTCTACTCTCCATGGTGTTCTTGAAGGTAAATCTAGCGTTCCAACAATACAACTTACACTACCATCATCATTATTTTTAATGATATAATCTACTGGTGTCGCTGTGGCTGGAGTATGACCAATAATACCAAAATTAAATTCTATGCCTCCGGAAGTCCAAGGACCGCGCATTGCAATGTCTCTAAACTTTATGACTTCATTTTTATATATAAATTCTGCACCTGTTTGCTTTTCTATGGCTCCCCATATTTTACCTCCTATTTCTGGTAAAACAAATAACTTAATATACTCATTTTCTAGTGTAATAACTTTCCAATTCTTTTTTTTTGCTGTGTGCTTATATCCTTTAAATGTAAAATATGGATAAATTTTAGGATTGTCTGTTAGTGTTGCTATTGGATTTGGCTCATCAAAAAAATAAGTATCGATTGACATTATTTTTTCTGTAATTGTAGCAGATTGCGAGGATACATAATACGATTGTAGAAGTATCAGTGCTATACTTAAAAAGTTACAGAATCTCATAGTTATAAAATTTATAGTCGTTGACTAAGGGATGATTTCTTTATTTATCTTAAATATCTGTGCATTTGTATTATTCTTTATAAAAACCATATAATCAGAACCTTTTGATTTTAATGTAATAATATCTCTTACTTCTCCATTACTATTTAAACCACTATATAAATTGGTTATCGGTGTAAAATTTCCTTTTCCATCTCCAAGAAGTAAGGTTCCTTTATTTGCATCGTAACGACCATACTTTACTCTTGAACCAAAGAAATTACCTCCCAATACAAGGTCTATATTTCCATCGCCATTAAAATCTGTAGGAAGGATACCATAGATAGGAGAAAATTGCACATTTCTTGGTAAAGAGGAGAGTCTAAATTTGTTGCCTCCTAAATTTTCCAAATAGCTAGTATCGAAATTAACTGCTTTTAATATTTGAGTATCGTCAAGTTCTTCTTTGGTGAAAATGTCTGTTATTTTTTGATCGGCGTAATCGGCATAATTCACATATTTTGGTTTAAGGTAGCTTAATTGGCTTAACAAATCGTCTTTTGAAAAAACAGGATAGCTTTCTCCTAAAATATAGGAGCACAATATAGGGTCTATAGCCCCATTATTATCAAAATCTTTTGCGTAAAGTGTTACGGGTTCTGTAATAGAGGCTTTGAGTTGAGAGTTTTGTCCAAAATTTCCGATAATATAGTCTTGATCACCATCGTTATCTATATCAGTGGCTACAATTCTATTCCACCATCCTTGAGAATCTCCAGTTCCACATCCCTCTGTAATCTCTGTTAATTTTCCTTTGATATTATTAAAGATTCTTATATTCATCCACTCACCAACAACTAATAGGTCTATAAACCCATCAGAATCATAATCACTCCAAATAGCGTCTGTTACCATTCCTAGATGTTCTAAGTCGGGGTTTGTTTGGTTGGTGATGTCTTTAAAATTTCCAGTACCATTATTTTCTAAAATATAACTTTTTGGAGTGGTTGGATATCTACCAGGCACAGATCTTCCTCCAATAAAGAGGTCTAGATCGCCGTCATTGTCTAAATCACCTGCTTTAACACAAGAGCCGCTTGTAATCATTTGAGGAATTAATTGTTGACCTTTCTTAAAATACCCCTTACCATTATTTATATACAATCTGTCTTGTAATTCAGGAGAATCAGTATTAAAATCACTACCTCCGCTTACTACATATAAATCTAAATCGTTATCGTTATCAGCATCAAAGAAAAGGACGCCAATGTCTTCAGACAACTTGTCTGATTCAAAAACACTGGTATTGGTTGTTAAAAATTTTCCTTCTTTATTTTGCAGGAATAATTTTCCTGAACTTCCTTTAGCTCCACCAATATAAACATCTTCGAGACCATCATTATTTACATCACCTTTTGTAATTCTGGGACCTTGTGTTGATAATTTATGAGGCAATAAGATTTCTCTTCTAAAATCTACAAAGTCGTTTTCATTATGGTAAAATGAAAAAATACTATCTTGAGTTATATCTGTAAAGAAATAGTTTTTTTCAGTCTTGTTAGAATCGTTCGTTAAAAGAGTTGCTTCATTTTGATTTAATGTGATGGTTTGGTTTGTTTTTATATTTTTAAGAATTTGGACTTTTGAATCTGGCCAAGTAATTCTAATTTTTGGAATAGTAGTTTGCTCACCTAAACCAAACACTAACGTATAATCTCCTGACGATTGAAAACCTCTTGAAGGGATAAGCTCTTGCGTTATGGTTTGATTATTTATATAAAGCTCTATTTTTGAACCAATGCCAAAGGTATTTTTAGTGTTACCTTCGAGTTTAATTCTTAGGTGATGGTTTTTTGTGTGTATTTCTGAATTGTTTCTGTAAATAAAAGCTTCTTGACCAATATTGTTAACAACAAGGTCTAAATCACCATCATTGTCTAGATCTGCATAAGCGGTTCCATTAGAAAGTGATTTTTGATTTAATCCCCAATCTGTATTTACCTTAGTAAAAGTTAAATTAGTATTGTTGTGATACATATAATTCTCAACAACGGTAGAAGGAATTCTTCTTAGAAATTCTTCTATGATTTCTTTTTTACTAGTACTTTTTTTTTCATTTAGACGTTCTTGTACGGTAAAATTGATAAAATCCATATTGGTATAGTCTCTCTTATATCCATTACTTATATAGATGTCTTTATACCCATCATTATCTAAATCGGCTATTAGTGGAGACCAGCTCCAATCGGTATTAGAAATTCCAGAGAATTGACCTATTTCTGAGAATGATTGTCCGTTATTATTGAGTTGAAGCATGTTTCTCATGGTTTGATTGTAAAACCCTGATTTTGCTAATAGACTATGTTTGTCATAATTATCTGGACCAGACACCATTTTTTGACGATAATTGCTTTCTGGTAGCATATCTAATGCTACAATATCTGTGTAGCCATCATTATTAATATCGCCTACATCAGAACCCATAGAGTAGAGGGGAACATGTTCTATAAATTTTTCTAAGCTTTCCGTAAACGTACCATCATGATTATTAATGTATAGGTAATCTTGCTCGTTATAGTCATTAGAGATATAAATATCTAACCAATGATCATTATTAATGTCAGACACAGCAATTCCTAAACCAAAACCTAGTACATTGTTAATGAGACCTGCTTTATCACTTACATCTATAAATTTTCCATTATCATTTCTGTATAGTTTATCACCAGAATCATTGTTTTTACGATGTTTTAGTTTTGATGTGATTTGCCCAAAGCCTGCGTATTCTTGTGTTGAATGATTGAGTACGTATAAGTCAAGGTCTCCATCATTGTCATAATCAAAAAATGAGCTTTGAGTAGAATAGCCCGTATCGCCAATGCCGTATTCATCGGCTTTTTCAGTAAAGGTAACTTGTCCTGAGCCTGACGAAGGACCATTATTAATAAATAATAGATTTTTTCTTTTATTGGCATCTTTTGCTGCAGACCGGCACACATAAATATCTAAGAAACCATCGCCGTTTACGTCTGCCATAGTAGTTCCTGTATTCCATAAACCTTCTGCAAAAACACCTGCTTTTTCGGCGATTTCTTCAAACTCAAAATTTCCTTTGTTAAGATACAATCTACTTCCTACTAAATTTCCGGTAAAATAGATATCAGGTAAACCATCGTTATTAACATCACCCACAGAGACACCACCTCCGTTATACAAATAACCATACTCAAGAACATTAAAATTTTCGGTTTCTTTAATTGGATTTTTAAATTTAACATTGGTCTTTCTGGAAGAAAGTAAGGAAAACATCTTTTTGTTATTCGTTTTTGTACACGAAAATAGGAAAGGGACTAGAAAAAGTATTAAAAGTTTAGAGTAGAACTTCATAAAATGAAGGGTTTTTATTTTTGAATTGTTATAATTTTATGTTGATAGAGGTAAAAAACAACTTATTAAAATAGGTGTATAAAGTTAATTTTAAAAAAAATACCAATGAAATAATTCCATTGGTATTTTTAACTAACTCAAATGAATATTTATGAAACTAATTTTTATCCCACCAAAGTTTTGTACTTCCTTTATCTCCACCAGACATTTCAGATAAGCCAACGGCTGCATTAACAGCCTCAGTATTATTATCATATTCAGCTGTAACAAAGGTAACTCTTCGCATCACCATGTCAGTAGGTACATTAGGATTATCAGAATTTAATCTAGCATATAATTTTGGATAACCTGTTCTGCGAACATCTGTCCATGCCTCCCAACTGTCAGGATACAATGCTAACCATTTTTGAGTAATAATTTGTTCTAATTTTCTTTCATTTGAACCTGTATTATCAAATTGGACAGGAATATCTGATAAAGCCGGTGTATTATGTACATCACCAACGGGTGCCGGCGTATTTAGACTGCTAGCATAAGATGCATCAGGAACTCCGTATTCAGTTAAAGACATATTAATGCCACTTTCATACATGTCTTGAGCGGCACCTCCCATATTCCATCCTTCTAGAGCCCCTTCCGCTCTTAGGAAAAAGGCTTCTGCGGCTCTCATTACTTTGATTGGTGTACCATCAGCTAATGCATCTGGCCTCCATTGTGATCCCATATCAGAATTTGATCCGTTAAAATCTAGTGAAGCATTCCCTTTATCTCCTTTAGATTGACCATTTCTCATCCCTTCATAAGGAATGCCATCTCCGTCTGAATCTCCGTTAGCAGCAGGTGTATAGTATACTGACATTCTTGGGTCGTCATAGCCTTTTAATACACTTTCCATGGCAGCGCTCATTCTAAATTCACCCCATGCTGTAATTACATTATAACCATTTTTAGAGCTAGGACTTGTAGCTAATAAGGCATTGTCACCATTACTTTCTATAACACCATCTGTAATTGCTTTTTCAGCTTGAGTTTTGGCTAATGCAGGGTCTACATTCTTAATATGTATGGCAAGACGTAAACGCAAAGTGTTTGCGAATTTTAACCATTTCTCAACATCCCCATTATAAATGCCATCATTATTACCCAAGATAGTAGTACCACTGGTATTTGATTTTAAAACTGCAACAGCTTCATCTAAGGTTGTGAAAGCTGCATTATAAATAGATTCTTGAGAATCATAAGCTACTGAAGTCTCTCCATTACCAAATTGTGAAAATGGAATTGGACCATAAAAATCAGTAATACGATTATAAGCAAAAGTTTTCCAAACTTTGGCAATAGCATTTTCAATAGGTAAATTATTTTCTGCAGTAAAATCTTCAAAGAATTTTATCTGAGGAGCAGAATGTGAATAGAATCCATCCCAAGTAGCAGCATTCCATCCTCCTACAATTACATTTTTATCTGAATCGAAATTTGCTGCTGTAGTGGCAAAATATTGCACATAAATATCAGAAAACAATGATTGAGATGTTTGAAAACGCCAAGGAAAAAAAGATACGGGTCCAATTGGTGTATGCAACATAGCACTGTGTTGTGATTGTGCAAATACTAAACCAATAGTTGTTAAATCCACACTTGCTTCTGTTAAATTTGTAGGATCTGTATTTAGTTCGTCAAAACTATCAGTGCAACTACTAAACCAAATTGTAATAGCAAGTGATAAGATTATATATTTTATGTTTTTCATAATTATATTTTTTAAATGTTAAAATCCAAATTTAATATTAAACCCAATAGATCTAGTTGGAGGTGGTGCAAATGATTCAAAACCGTCAGTTTCATTACCACTTCTAGTAGTTATACCATTTGTTACTTCAGGATCTATATCTCCAGCACTATTCGAGAAAAAGAATAAATTTCTACCTACAATTGAAAAACTAGCTGTTTCAAAAGGTAATTTTTTTAGTATTGATTCAGACAATGAATATCCAAATACTAATTCTCTTAAGCGCACGTTAGAGGCATCTCTAACAAAAGCCTCTCCTACGGGTGCATTTCGCCCCCCTAAAGCTTGCCATAAAACCTGAGAACTTACCTGTATATCATTAGGTGTGCCATCTTCTTTTACGGCGGTTTCATTGGTGAATACATTTTCTCCAAATACCGCTGAACCATCTCTACCTACCAATGTTTCAGTGGTAGCTCCATCTGCTCCTAATACTGCATTAGTAAAAGAAACTACAGAACCTCCTTGACGAATGTCAATCAAAAAGCTCAGATTAAAATCTTTATATGAAATAGAATTTCTAATACCTCCAAGCCAATCTGGGTTAAAGTTTGCTACTTTTACAGAAAAACCTGGTGTAACTAATGGTATACCATTAGCCCCAACAATTACTCTACCTTGAGTGTCTCGTTGATAACCTCTAGAATAAACATTACCGAAAGGACTCCCTACTTCTATACGAAACCTACGTAAGAAATCACGTCCTGGTAATTCGATAGAATTGAAACCTTCAGCTATCTTAAGTACTTCACTCTTGTTATCAGCATAATTAAAATCAATGTTCCAAGTAAAATTTTCTGTCTTTATAGGTATTAAATTTAATATAATTTCTACTCCTGTATTTTGAACGTCTGCTCCATTTTGAAACACACTTGATGCACCAGATGCACTTGGTACTGGAGTAGGAAATAATTGATCAGTTGTATTTGATTTATAATATGTAAAATCTAAGCCAATTCTATTATCTAAAAATCGTAAATCTAAGCCGAATTCTGTTGAACTTGTTTGTTCAGGTCTTAAATCTTTTACTGGTAAAACTGGAGATATTTGAACAACCCCATTAGCACTACCTAATCCTAAATTTGCCGCTCTATCTAGTAAAAATGGATCTGTATCGCTTCCCACTTCTGCCCAAGAACCTCTTAATTTTGCATAACTTATAAATTCTGGAAATTCCATTAAATCACTGAGTACTGCAGTAAGACCTACGGAAGGATAAAAATATGATCTATTTGCTGCAGGCAAAGTAGAACTCCAATCATTACGTCCAGTTAGGTCTAAAAATACAGCATTTTTATATGATAATTGACCAAAACCATAAAGAGAATTTACTTTTTTCGGAAAAATTGTTTGAGTTACACTAATACCAACGGCATTATTTACAGCAAATAAATTAGCAACATTTAATCCGTTATTTCTAGTATTAACAGATTTAACTTCAATTTGATTATAACTAGCTCCAAAATTCACATCAAACTTCCAATCATCATTAATTTCTTTTTTATAAGTTAATAATACATCTCCATTAAATTCTTGTCCCTGAGAATTTCTAGTAAAATAATCTCCATTATCAGCAATAATATAAGAATCATTATACCATTTTGTTTCTTTAGATTCGACCAGTTTATCTATTGAGGCTCTTACTTGAACTGTTAAATTAGGCATTAATTCATAATTTAAAGAAGCAGATGCCAATATTCTGTCTTTTACCAGTTCACTAAGGTTTCTATTAATAGTCCAATATGGGTTTGCACCACCATTATCATTTGGTTTCCAATAGTGTTGTTTTACATTACCTGTTGCATCTACAAACTCAAATTGTCTGGCATCAACGGTTCTAATATTTCTAGGAAGTCTTAATGCGTGTCTTATAGGATTAGAAAAACTTTCTCCTTGATCTAACTCATTATCAATAGTTTGTCTGATATAATTTAATTTACCATCAACTCTAAATTTATCTGCTATTTTTGAACTCACACGAACATTAAAGTTATGCCCTTTAAGCTCATTGTTAGGAACAATACCTGCAGCATTCGTATTTGTATAGGAAAAATAGGTGCTCGTGGTTTCATTATTTGTTGATATAGATATATTACTCGCTAGATTAAATCCGGTTTGAAAGAAATCTTCAACATTATTTGGCTGTGGGCTTAAATTATATTGGGTTAACCCAGAATTCGGATCATTTGACCAATGTACAGCTGAACTACCATCTAATGCTGGTCCCCATGAATTTGTTGTATTAGCACTATAAATACCATCTACGCCTTGTCCGAAAGAATTTTGATAATCTGTTAGTATATTTACTGTTTCAGAAGTAATAGTACTACTAATATTAACTGTGAACTTTTTACCAATACTTTGTCCTGATTTTGTAGTTATAACAATAGCACCATTATTTGCTCTACTACCATAAAGAGCAGCCGCATTAGGTCCTCTTAGCACATCAATAGATTCAATATCATCGGGACTAATATTTTCAATACCATTTCCAACAACAACGCCATCTACTACATAGATAGGTTGACTACTACCATTTATTGACCTGCTACCTCTCAAGATTACTTTAGATGAACCTCCAACTCCTGAACCACTTCTAGTGACAGAAATACCAGCAACTTTTCCTGAAAGACTGTTAACTACATTTAAGGGCCTTGCCTTGGCTATTTCATCAGTACCTACTTTTTGAGTGGCATAAGTAAGTGATCTTTTTTGCCTTTTAATCCCTAAAGCTGTAACTACCACTTCGTCTAGGCTAGCACTGTCTTCTTCTAATGCGATATCATAAACATTAGATTCTCCAATGGTTATTGATTGAACTTTCATACCAATAAATGAAAAATTAAGGATATCTCCAGTTGAAACTTCAAGGGAATATTTTCCATCAAAATCTGTCTGAGTACCTTTTGTAGTACCTTGTACAATAACACTTACTCCAGGTAATGTGGTTCCATCGCTTTTAGATGTTACAATACCCGTAACTGTTTTGTTTTGAGCAAAAAGTGTGCTCGTACCCAAAATTAATAAAAAAAACACAATTAGTTTTTTGCACATAAATTTGATTTTTAAGTTAGTATTAAGATGAAATTGAGAATCTTAGAAATGAAACTGTTCGTCTCAAATTACAAAATCATACAACAAAAATAGAATATAAATTTAAATAAACAAGGAAAAACTAAAAAAAGTGCTCGAACACACATTTGTAATATTTCTTATATGAGCCTAATTACATGATATCTTTATAGGGAAATAGAATCATTAGAAACGAATACTATTAAGTACTTGTTTCTTTAGGATAATCCTGCTTTGCATTCCTTTTCGACGGTTGGAAATATTTAATTTAACTACCTGACGTTGAGGTGTTTTAAATGTATGAATCGAGGCGGTTTATTGTTCGTTAGATGAGATTAGTTACTAGTGCAAATGGTTACTAAAAGCTCCAATTCTTATAATTAGAATTCTTTTCTAACGTATTTTCTAAATCATCAGGTAAGGCAGGAAAGAAGTCTATAGAAGTAAGCGTTTCTATTTTGTCAATAGATACCACAAAAGTGTACAATGGTTCTTTAGACTCTTGATGTGGTATTAAAAAAGCAATCGTTTTTATTTCTGGTTTTGAATAATCAAGTAAAATTTTGTAAAACTGTTTAGGTACAGCAATTTTTTCGCTACCAATGGTTGATAGGTTATCATTTAAGACACCTCCGGTAATAACATATAATTGTCTCTCTTTACTCACCCAATAACGTATTTTTTGTTCTAATCGATTCCAAATTCCGGCATTAAAATCTAATTTTTGAGGTGATACATTAGAGGTTAAAAAAGTTTCATTAAAGGCATCTTCTGAAAATTTCCGATCTCCGGCAGGGCATAAATGACCTTTACTATATCCTGATTTTTTATAATTTCTATAATCAGCGGATTTGGTTCTTACTTTTTTGTCTCTTATAAAATATGGACGTTTTCTTTGTGTGCGCGTAAGATGTTCTTTTTTTAATTCATATGCTACCCATTCTGCTTGTTCTGCTTTTTCATT
>VAPL010047929.1_pt1 | contig 30823 bp, 33 predicted proteins | sample 3395061 | NCBI WGS metagenome assembly VAPL01 (sample SAMN08290444, study PRJNA428436) | hydrothermal vent metagenome | isolation source: Deep-sea hydrothermal vent chimney 2 | place: Pacific Ocean: Juan De Fuca Ridge | depth 2182 m m | reverse complement strand
CTCCTGGAAAGAAAACAATTATATGGTAAGCAAACTAACCTGGGTCACGGTTGCTGAAGGATTATTAAGCATATACTTTTTTGCGGGAATTGTATTCGGCCTGGCAATCGGAGATTATGGCCTTATCCTGTTTCATTTACTGCTTTCGGTTGGCTACGCCGGTATTTTTTATCTCTCAATTAAGCACTAATGCAAAGACATCTTCTTCTTATTATTACCATATTAATTTCACTGGATATGGCCAAATGCCAAACAAAGGATTACAAAGAAAAACTGGAATCGTTGTACAGCCATACAGTGCCTGTGATAAGTAGTCAAAATTTGTCGAACGAAATTGCTTCAAATAATCCAGTGGTGCTTTTAGATATCAGGTCAGAAGAAGAATATCAAGTCAGTCATTTGAAAGGCGCTAAATTGATAGACTATGATCATTTCAAAAAGAAAGATGTGCAGGAAATCCCTTTAAATTCCCAAGTAATAGTTTATTGCTCGGTCGGATACCGAAGCGAAAAGATCGGTGAGAAGTTGTTGAAGATGGGATATACAGATGTGAAGAATCTATATGGCGGCATATTTCAATGGAAAAATGAAGGGTATCATGTTGTCAATGACAAATCTCACGATACCGATAGCGTACATACCTACAACAAGAGTTGGTCAAGATGGTTGATTGATGGTATTAAGGTTTATTAAAAACAAAAAAGTGGCCAAAAGACCACTTTTTATAAACCGCTAAAATATTAATTTCCACTTAGTGCTTATGGAAATATGCTTTTTCGAAATCTGCGATTGTCGCACTTAATTTTTTTATAAACCCGAGGTCAGTCGTTTGTTTGCACTTCATTGAATACACCAACATTTTATGCAATAGCACCAAATTAGTCTGATACTTTCCATAAGCTTCCTTTTGTCCTTCATCTACAATTTTGATTCGCTGATGCAGAAAGTACTGGCTTACAATTTCCTGGATTTTTTTGGCATGTTCTTCTTTATTATTTACCCAACGAACCAACTGGTTATAATTTGGCGTTTCGCTTTGAGATATTTTCTCAATCTGATTCATGGATTTTTCAATGGTTTTGATATGTTCCTTGATCAATGTTATCCTGACAGAATCGGCATAGATACCACATGGTATCTCACAATGTGCAAATGTTTTCCCGTTCCCCAGACCAATTAACAAAATTATTAAGGATGCTGCTGTAACTGTTTTTTTGAATTTCATTTTCATCTGTATAAAATTTATTTGATAAGATATATTAAGTATAAAATTGATTTTAATCCATCATTTTAGTTTCTCCAATTCGATGATGCAAAAAAATAAATTGCATCAATAAAATTAGTTAAAACAAATACATTTTCATTGTTCACTCAAAAAATATTTAGGTATTCATTTTTTTTTATAATTTCACTATGCTTACTAAGTAATCACACAAATTATCATACACATAATTTCATCCTGAGTTGGTAAAAAGAATTAGATATTTCATTTTCTTGAAAGATGTGTTCATCATCTCTATTGGCGCATTTGGTGGACCATCTGTACATTTGGCCATGCTCTTAAAAAAAATGGTTAATGACAGAGCATATTTGACTGAGGAGGAATTAATGGAGTTATATGCTTTGTGTCAGATTCTTCCCGGACCGACTTCTACACAAACTATCACGGCCATCGGCTACAAAATTGGAGGCCCGATGCTTGCCTACCTCACACTGATTGTTTGGCTATTTCCGGCTTTTTGCATCATGGCAACTTTTGGAATAATGATGGCTCATTTTGATAAGATGAACAAATCCGTTGAATTTACCAGGTTTATCCAGCCAATGGCTGTTGGATTTGTAACCTATGCCGCATATATGATTAGCACCAAAATAGTCAAAACTTATGAAGCGGGATCAATAATGATCATATCGGCCATACTTTCATTTATGCTAAAATCGCCATATGTCTTTCCTGTTTTACTCCTTGGAAGTGGGGCACTGACAGCCATAAAATTTAACGAACAACCAAGAGAACCACATAAAAAATTAAAAATTGATTGGTCAAATTTTATTCTTTGGGCAGTTGTATTTATTGTTATTGCAGTCGTGGGACATTTTACCAAACTGCTACCGATAAGATTATTAGAAAATTTTTATCGCAACGGAAGTTTGATTTTTGGAGGAGGACAAGTATTAATTCCGCTACTCTATACTGAATTTGTTGAGTTTAAGCATTATTTGAGCTCCGAAGAATTTCTGACAGGATTTGCAGCTGCGCAGGCCGTGCCGGGACCCGTTTTTTCTTTTACAGCTTATATTGGTGCACTATCCATGAGGGAATATGGTACTTTCGGGGAAATATTAGGTAGCGTTCTCGCATCCATTGGCATATTTCTCCCAGGCACATTCTTCATATTTTTTGTAATCAAATTTTGGGGTCAGCTAAAAAAATACAGAATAGTTAGAGCATCGTTAGAAGGAATAAATGCTGCAAGTGCGGGAATGGTTATTGCCGCTGCTTTTTTACTTTTTCAACCATTGGAGCCCGATTTTATAAATATGGCTATGATAATATCAACATTTCTGGCCTTGATGTTTACCAAAATACCACCCCCCTTAATTATTTTTACCGGATTAATTGCTGGGTTTTTAATCAAATAAATCCAGCGTACTATTATTCTTGCCTACTGTCAAAATAGATTCAACACCGACAGGAAGCGCATAATTTTCTCTTGTGTGCCCGACCGGAAAATTAAATGCTTTGGGATAATTGTATTCTTTTGTGTGGGCATAAATAATTTGATACGCATCGGTACCAAATGGATCTTTATTGTCTTTCATATCTGAAAACTGACCTACAATCAAACCGGAAATTGATGCTAAAATCCCAGTCCTTTTTAGCTGCACCATCATGCGGTCAATGTGGTATAGTTGCTCGCCAACATCTTCTATAAAAAGTATTTGGCCTTTGGGGAATAGTTCAGATTTTGTTCCTATCGTATGGCAAATTATAGATAGATTTCCTCCAATTAATCTTCCTTTTACTTTACCCTCACTATTTAACTTATGGGGTTTTATGGTAAACCTTGATTTTTCTCCAAAGATTAACTTTTTGAACCATTGTAAAGATTCTCGGTCAATAGAATGAAAAAATGATGGCATTGGAGCATGGATACTTGCGATGCCTAAATTCCTTAATTGTAAATGTATGGCTGTGACATCGCTAAATCCGCAAATCCATTTTGGGTTGGATTTTAACGCATCAAATTTTATTTGGTCAATAATTCTTGTAGATCCATAACCACCTCTGGCTAAAAAAATTGCTTTAACCTCCGGATCATCGATCATTTTTTGAAAGTCATCCGCTCTTTGCTCGTCCGTCCCTGCAAATTGATAACTCGAATTGAAAAGATACTGACCGGAAATCACTTTCAAACCCCAGGATTTAAGGACGTTGATCCCATTGATTGTAGTGTCATTATCAACTTTTTTAGCCGTAGCCACAATACCAACTTTGTCTCCTGAAGTTAAAAATTCTGGAATAACCATGCGACGAATATAAAAAAACCTCTGCGTATGAGGCAGAGGTTCCAGTATTAAAAATTAGAATTTCATTAATTCTCTGCTGGCGGAGGCGGAGGTTCAATACCTAATTTCTTAAGTACAAGATTTGAAACATTATTTTCTTCATCAGCATAAAGCAATATATTCAATCCAACTTCAGGTTGACCGGAATTGATAATAAATTTATATCCGTTTTCCTTAGCTACTTCATCAATTGCCTTTTGGATTTTGTCAAATGCAGGCTGAAGCAGTTCACCCTGCTTTCTTTGCAAAGAAGTTTGGGCATCTTGCTGAAACTTTTGAATTGATTGTTGCAAGCTTTGTAATTCTTGCTCCTTATCTGCTCTTACTTCCGGAATCATATTTTCTGCGTTTCGCTGGTACTCTGCTACTTTAGTTTGAAAGTCTTTAGATTTCGACTCCAACTGAGTAGTCAATTGTTGCTCATATGATTTTAGCTCAGATTCTATTTCTTTTGCTTCCGGCATGTTGCTCAATACATATTCAGCATTGGTAAATCCTATTTTAATACCGCCATCTTGCGCTTGTGCAGCTACTGCTGTCATTAAAAATGCAAGAATAATAATCCATTTACTTTTCATTCGTTCAAAAATTAGTTAATTATTAATTATTTTATTGTATCATTTTCATCTCCATACCCCAGTTCTTCCAATACATAGTCAGTGTAATCATGAGTTGGATCGGTATAAATCATTACCATGTCAGCCGCTTTGTCAAACATAAATTGTAGCCTATGGGCTTTACATACTTTTTCGGTGGCTTCAAAAACGCTTTCCAATACCGGCTTCATCAATTCTTGTTTTTTTAAGAAAAACAAACCTTCATACCCAAATACTTTACTGTTGTACTCCTTTACTTCTTCTTCTTTTGTTTTAATCTCTGCTATCCGCTCACTTTTCATCTCTTCTGTGAGCAATACTTCTTCGGCTTGTAATTCATTATAATCACTTTCTATTTCCTTATACATTTGACGAATCTCGCTTTGCCAACTTTTAGACAATTGAGCAATTTCAGTATTCGCTTCTTTCGATTCAGGCATTTGAGAAAGGATATAATCTGTATCTACGTATCCAAATTTTTGTGCCTCAACTAATTGGCTTATTCCAAAAAAGAACAGCAAAAATAAAAATAAATTCCTCATTATTAAAATTACCTGATTTGTTGACCAATTGAAAAATGGAACTGCCCACCGCTTGGCTGGTTCGTTCCAGGAACTGTGTCGAAGCCATACCCCCAATCTATACCTAGAAGCCCAAAGGCTGGCATGAATATCCTCGCACCAAACCCCAGAGACCTGTAATTATCGAAAGGGTCAAAATCCTGCAAAGTGTGAAAATTATTCCCTGCCTCAGCAAATCCTAATACATAAATAGTAGAAGATGCTGCCATTGTGATTGGATATCTCAATTCAAAAACAAATTTATTATAGGCTACTCCTCCAGTTAAACCAAATTCATCAGGAAGTACCCTGCCGTATCCTGGAGGCGTTATTCTATTATCTTCATATCCTCTCAATGCAATCAAATCAAAGCCTACAATCCAATTATTGGCTCCGGATAATCCACTGCCTCCCATCTGGAAACGATCAAAAGGTCCAGTTGGTGCTTTTTCTGAATAGGTGCTGATAAAGCCCAGATGCGCCCTGGCACTGAACACCAGATTGCCAAACAGTTTCTGATAATAGTTTGCATCAAACATCCATTTATGATATTCTATCCATCCATATAGTTCTTCAGGTGAGGCATCATCATAGAATGATGGATCTCTGAATAATGAGTATGGCGGAGTGAGGTCGACACTCAAAGATATAGATGAGCCAGTGCGCGGGAACATTGGATTGTCAACACTATTTCTTGCTATGGTAAAATTATATTTCAAGTTTCTTGCAATCCCTGTATTAAATCCTATCTGGCTATTTCCACTGGATATAAAGTCATCAAATATATAATGAGTATAGGATAAGGAATTTGACATGGTGAAATAATCATCCGGCCATCTCAGCCTTTTTCCCAGCCCGGCGCTTACGGTGTTCAATATCATAGAGCCAATCTCTTGTTGAGTACGAAAATTCTGATTTCTGATTACTGATCTGTTTGCGCCGACAGTCAAAGAATTTGGTTTTTTACCTCCTAACCAGGGTTCTGTAAATGTTAAAGAATAATTTTGATAAATTCTCCCATTTGCCTGGACTCTCAAGGATAATCTTTGCCCATCACCAACTGGTAATGGTTTCCAAGCTTTAAGGTTTGCAATATTCCTAAGTGAAAAGTTATTGAAAACCAGTCCAACAGTTCCTACAAAACCATAAAATCCACCCCAACCTCCTGATAGCTCTACCTGATCGGACGGTCTTTCAACAAGTGAATATTCAATGTCAACTGTACCATCTGCTGGGTTTGGAATTGGATTAATTCCAATCTGCTCTGCATCGAAATAGCCAAGCTGAGAGAGTTCTCTTTGCGTTCTGATAAGTAGTGATCTATTGAAATACTGACCTGGTAATGTTCTGATCTCACGACGTATTACATGGTCATTTGTTCTGTCATTTCCAGTGATGATTATTTTATTAATTCGCGCCTGATCACCTTCAAAGATTCGCATTTCTACATCAATAGAATCATTATGAATTCTTACTTCTACAGGATTGACACTAAAAAATAAATACCCTCGATCCATATAAAGCGAACTGATATCCTCTCCATTTGGATTAAAAGTCAGTTTCTTTTGGATAAGCTCCATATCATAGACATCTCCTTTTTTTATTCCCAACACCCGGTTTAATAGACCGTCTTGATAAACGAAATTTCCATTCCATTTGATGTCTCCAAAGTAATACTTGTCTCCTTCTTCAATTCGAATATCAATGTTAATTTCATTGGCAGAAGCATCATATAGAGAGTCTGAAATTATACGAGCATCGCGATACCCCTTGGAATTATAGGAAGCAATGAGTTTCTTTTTATCTTCTTTAAATTCATCTTTCTTAAATTTAGATGATTTGAAGAAATTAATATTTACACTCTCGCCAAAATAATCCTTTATGTCTTGGGTAGAAACGTCATATGAATTAGAAAAAAACTGCCATGTGCTTTTAAAAGTTGCTTCTTTCACGACTCGAATACCATCCTGGAATACATCAAATCGCAACTTTTCATTTGTTTTCTTAAATTTCGATCTGAGCTTATCATCAGTAAAGTCCTTATTCCCATGAAAGGTGACACGGTTTATTCTAACTTTAGATCTTTTGTCAACATGAATATTTAATAAAACACCATTGGTAATGATTGTATCCTTTTTCTGTTCGATATTAACTTTTGTATTCAAAAACCCTTTATCTACAAAATAATCTTTTACTGTAAGCTCTGCATTTTTCAAAACTGCATCAGAAACAATTTTTCCTTTGATCAAATCAAGGTTTTCTTTGATGTCAGATTCCTGAGTTTTATTTACTCCTTTCAAGAAAATTCTTGTGAGACGTGGTCTTTCTGTAAGCTCCAATACTAACCAGGCTTTATTATTTTCTACTTTATCAATATACAAGGCGACATTTCCAATGATACCTCGATTCCATAGTTTGGTAATTACATTGCTGGTGGTTTGACTGGGGATTTTTATTTTATCTCCGACTTTTAATCCGGACAGGGAGATCAAAGCATTTTTATCTATTGTCTCAAGGCCCGTCACTTTTATTTCTGCTATTTCATATTCACGAGGATTGGCATAGCTCAAAGCAATTTTATCTTCGCTCGTATCACTTGATTTGTTATTGCTTCCTAAGCCTATTTTTAATTGTCCAAAAGCATTGCTGTGCAGCAATGGCAGTAGTAAGACGCAGGCAATAAGAACCTTGAATATTTTAATTCTTTCTATTAATAACTTTTCCAAACCTTCTTTCTCTTTTTTGATAAGCCACTATTGCATCATGAAAATGCTCTTTTCTAAAGTCCGGCCACAAAACATCTGTAACATATATTTCTGTATAAGCAATTTGCCAAAGAAGAAAATTACTGATCCTCATTTCTCCGCTTGTTCTAATCAACAGTTCTGGATCAGGGATATTTTGTGTACAAAGATAATCGGAAAATAAATCATTATTGATATCTTCAAGACCAATTGTATCATTTTTAACATCTTTTAACAAATGCTTTACCGCTTCTAATATTTCCCACCTTCCGCTATAGCTAAGGGCAAGAATCAAATTTAATCCATCATTGTTCTTTGTCAATTCTATACTTTCATTAAGCTCATTCTGACAATTGCCAGGCAGTGAAGCTATGTCGCCGATGGTAGTCAATCGCACATTATTTTTGTTGAGCGAAGATGTTTCTTTTTTTATTGTAGAAACTAAAAGCTCCATCAATCCTCTCACTTCCAATTTTGGCCTATTCCAATTTTCTGTAGAAAAAGTATATAATGTAAGATGTTTAATTCCTAGATCCGAACTTGCTTCTATCGTTTGTCTTACTGCCTTAAGCGCATTTCTATGACCAAATATTCGCTTCGCTCCCTGCTTTTTTGCCCAACGTCCATTTCCGTCCATAATAACGGCCACGTGCTTTGGTAAATTGCTTAAATCAATTTGACTATTCATTTATAAATGATCAAGGAGTAAAATCGGGTGCAAAGATCGTGGTTTTTTTCTTATTATAAAGCTTTATTTGCACACATTAATAAAAGTCGTAGGGACAAGGAATATCCCAAATGGTATAGCTAACGGTGAAGCCTATAAAATTGTACCAATCTTTATCGTACTTATTTCCATACTGATAGTTTTTATTGGTGATATCACCATCAGAATAGCCATCTAATTGATCAAAAAACAAGGCACGAATGCCTATTTCCAGGTTCAAAGTAATGCTGGGATTAATGGCATATTTAAATCCTCCACCAAATGGTAAGGCCAACTGTACCCTGCTGGCGCCATTGAGATCTTGGCCGCCTCCAATAAAAGCAAAACCACCGATTCCTACAAACATGTATGGTGACCAGCGAAATTGGATATGATCGGCTTTATAATCCAGAAAATTATACTCAAGCATTCCTGCTGCTTCTACTATTGTTGATTGAAAAGATGCACGCCTGTTAGCGGCAAATGGATCGATTGGGTTTGCGTCACTTCCACTGATTTGTCCGCCAGTTACACTTGCCCTGATGCTGAAAATATTATCAAGGTTCATTTTATAATAACCCAATATGCCGGGTTTCACATTTTCTATTTGATATCCTCTCATTAAGTCACCGGCATAATTAAATCCTCCAATTCCCAAACCAAATTCAGAAAATTGGGCATGGGATATATTGGCAACAGACAATAATAAAATTATGATAAAGGTTTTCAAGTTTAACTATTTAGATTACGACGACGTTTTTGGAACGATACTTCTTTTAACTAATTGGCAAAGATATAAGAAATTTTAAATGAAGTAATTGCTATCAGGTCGTTTCTCTCCCCACCCCTTAAAGCACCTTCGTGACCAAATCCTCTATAAACAGTATATGTTTTACCATCATATTTTGATTCATAAGTAAATTCTTGCGTGTAATCATCAATGACTTCCTTGTTTCTCAACTCGTTTTTTATCACGGCTATCTCTTCCTTTGATCTGTCAGATAACGTTTTGGCAAGTTCATTTTCGAATACTCCCAAATCGACATAAGAGCTACCAATGTCATCTATATAGTCTGACAATATGTATTGCAAGGAAATTTCTACACTGAAATCAAGTCTATAACCCAGTCTTACTCTTGCTCCAATTCCAAGAGGTACTCCCACTTGGATAGTGCTATATTTATTTCCGATATCTGGGTTATTTTGCCCTTCTGTACCCAATGGTCTTAATGCCACCCATTCGCCGGCATTTTCAAATGGATTGCCATCAATTGATTGTTCTGGAACTTTTGCCTTTGGATTGCTATAATAAATTGATAATCCTGTAAAAAAATAAATATTGTAATTCCTCCTCTTGAAATACTCGAAAGGGTCATGAAAAATATTATAATTTCCTGTCACTGACAAACCAAGCAAATCGTTTCTGAAGCTGAGATTTCTCACATATTTTCTTCTCGAACTACCTTCTGCATATGGTGAAGTATTGAAATCATCTCCTGTAATCCGCCCATAAATCAGCTCTCCTTTAAAAAAAAATGATTTAGAAAAATTATAATTTACAAAAGCAGATATGCTAGGTCGAGTAACTTTAATTGCATCCTTTAATATATTTTCCGCAGGAGTGGCATCGCCAAAATAATTGAGCAGATTAAACCCTATTCCCCCCGAAAAATATCGAGAGTATTGAATTGCATTTTTATATCCTTGATCCAGCGTATGGTTTTTTCTTAAATATCTATACTCCGATTGTTGCGCATACGATTCAATCGAATTAAAAATAAGTGCTATTACAATTATTGTGTTCCTAATATTCATACTTTAAAAAAAAATTCTAAATCGACAAATATTTTCGAGCATTAATCTGTCAAACTGTGAGCCTCCCCGCAAAGGTATATTCTTATTTCGCTCCAGTCATGCCGGTCTAATTTGATTTAGATTTATTTAGTACATATGAGATTTTAAAACTAGTTACCAAATATGTGTCGTTACTTGATCCGCCGCGTTTTGCATTTTCACTTTCCTGACCAAAGCCCTGAAAGACTGTATACCTATTCCCATCATACTTAGATGTGTAAGTGATCTCCTGGGTATTTGATAAGATTAATTCATCATCCCTTTCCGCACCAGTCATAGCAGCATTTTCTTCTTGCGAACGATCTGACATAGATTTTGCGAGCTCACTATCCAAAGATCCCAGATCGACATACTTGCCACTCACATCGTCGATGTAGTCCGTCAATAAAATTCTGTAGTTAATTTCAAAAGAAAAATCCAGCCTTTCATTTAGACGGAAATTAAATCCTCCGCCAAAAGGAATAGAAAATTGAATTTTACTATATGGGCTATTATCATAATATTGGCTGAATTGCCCCTCCGTACCCAATGGTCTCAATGCTACCCATTCCCCTGCATTTGGATATCTTTCTCCACTGATTTTAAAATCAGGAACTTTGCCCATTGGATTGTGATAAAAAATGCTAACTCCGCCATTGAAATAAATATTAAAAAATTTTCTTTGCCGATAATCAAGATAATTTTTAAAAACATATATCTGCGACATCAATGACAAATCGATGATATCATTTTTAAAACTCAAATTTCTAATATATCTGCTCCTCGATAAATCTTCATTGGGACCGGCAGAGCTAAAATCATCTCCTGTAAGTCTGCCGTATAGCAATTCCGCTTTCAAACTCATTCGCGGTCCATATCGATATTGGACAAATGCGCTAATTCCCGGTTTTATGAGGCTAAACTCTGTGCTGAGAACTTTATTGGCTGGCGCCAAATCGCCAAAATAGGTGAGAAAATTGAAACTTCCACCTGCTGAGAAATACCTGTGCTTTTTAAAATCCTTTTTCTTGACTCTGAAATTTTCCATTTTAGAACTATACCTCTCTTTCTTTTTTGGTTTTTCATTTTGGCCAAAAACTGCGAGAGGCATGATCAAGAAAATTAGATATAAATAAAACTTTATTAGCATGGAAAAAATATGACTTTAATTTCTGACGTCAAGACCCCAATTCAATTTTTTTCTTAAGGTATTAACGAAGCTGTAACCTTCAAATTTTATTAATTTCGCTGTAAAGTCTTCTTTTTTGATCTTTAGCTTCAATCCTGATTTTACAATACTTGACCTCGAATCAAGAGAAACCATAAAATAGTTACTCCGGCTCTCAACCTCTATTGCTATGTTGCTGGAACTCGATACAACTAATGGTCTCACATTCAAATTATGTGGACTAACCGGCGTCAATATTAAGTTGTCGGAATGCGGCATTACTACCGGGCCACCACAACTAAGGGAATATCCGGTTGATCCGGTGGGTGTGGCAATGATTAGTCCATCTGCCCAATAGGAATTGAGAAATTCATCATTGATATAGGTATGCACAACAATCATCGAGGATGTATCTTGCTTCAATACAGTAATTTCATTTAGGCAAAAATTTAATCCGTTAAAAATAGCTTCTGAAGATTCAACTTTTAATAGCATTCTTGAATCAATTTCATAGTCTTTGTTTTCGATACATTCCAAGGCTTCAGCAATCATATCCTTGTTGGTAGTAGCCAAAAAACCCAGACGACCGGTATTTACACCCAATATGGGTGCCTCCGACTTTCCCACATGCGTAATCGTTTCCAATAATGTGCCATCACCTCCAATACTTATTACCAAATCGTAGGAATCAAATGCTGATCCGGGATGGTAAATGCCACAATTTTCCAAATTGATCCCGCTTGCCAAAGCCTGATCATAAAATGAATTAGATAGATAAAAATCGTATTTTTTTCTCTTTAAAAGATCTAATGTGTAATCAATAACAGGGAGTGTATTTTCAGGAAATACTTTACCATGGATCGCTACTTTCATAAGATTATTATTTCTGTACGCTGCAAATGACTGGAGATTTTATTCATTCTTTTCTCTGCAAATTACTCATTCACTTTGATTTGTTCCGATCAAGCCTACCTTGCCAACAATTCAGGGTAGATTCAATATCTAGGTTGATAAAAATTAAATGTTAAGAAAATTCATAAGGTTATCTAGCCTTTCCTGTTCTGAACCAATATTAGTGCTTTCATAGAATTTTGCAATGATATTATATTCAAATCGTTCCAGGGTTGCAACTACCGTAGTCAGATCTTTTTTGTTGATCTTTAATGTTAAAAAAACTGAATTTGCATCTTTTTGATCCTGACTAAGATATGACCCCAGGATTTTTGCGTCATCAGACTCTATCAACCTGCTGATCTCAGACATCGAATAGTCAATATATCTCATTGCCAAAACAAGTATGCCTCCCTGTCCCTGGACAGCAAGCGTACTGGAAAAAGCACTCATGGTATCTTCATGTCTTGATACACCAATAAATTCATCATTACTATTTACAATGGCTACCAATTCAGCATTGCATTCTTTTGCCAACCTTATTACGTCAAAAAGATGCTGATCTTCATTGACAAAGCATTGCTCAGAAATAAGTTGGAAGTTTCCTATTTCTCTATCAAGATCATTGGACTCCAATATAATGTCTTCAGAAATCAGGCCTTTAAATTTTAGGCCATCTATCACCGGCAATTGGTTGGTTTTCATCTCCTCCATCCAAAGGATTGCCTTATCGGCAGTATCGCTAAGTTTTAGCGCCGGTATCATCTGATTTATAAGCTCTGAAGCTTTCATGACAACACAGTTTCATTTAGTAAGAATTCACTCATGATATCATTAAATTTTTCCGGCTGTTCCATCATTGGAGCATGGCAACATTTATCAACAAATCTTAAGGTAGAATTTGGAATTAAGCGATTAAATTCGTGCGCCACGATGGGTGGAGTTATGGTATCGTTTAAGCCCCAAATTAATAAGGTAGGAATTTTTATTTCTGAAATTTCATTGGCCATATTGTGTCTTTGCGCTGATTTAGCTATAGCTACAATATTCAGGCATTTATGAATGCTCTTGGTAGTTTCAAAAATTTCTAAGATATACTCCTCAGAAATACTCTTAGGGTCATAAAAAGTATATTCTGCTCTCTCCTTGATATATTCATAGCTACCGCGCCTTGGAAAAGAACCTCCCATTGCATTTTCGAACAATCCAGAACTGCCGGTTAAAATTAATTTCTGAACTTTTTGTTGCCATTTCAAGGCATAGATCAAGGCGACATGCCCACCCAGAGAATTGCCCATCAGATTAAGCTTATCGAGCTTTTTTAATTCAAAAAATCCTTCTATATGATCGACCAACGCATCGAGGCCAACTTTTCTAAATGGCAATTCGTAAATCGGCAACAGCGGAATTATTATCTTGAACCTATTTTTAAATCTGTCGATCACCGAATCCCAGTTGCTCAATGCTCCAAACAAGCCATGAAGAAGAACGAGATTTTCTCCTGTTCCTTCCTGAATATATTTGTACTTCCCTATTTCTTTAATTTCAAAAGGCATAATATCTTTATATTCAAACGTTTCGATTGAAAAATAGTCTTAATTTATAAATAATTCAATTGGATACGGAATTAATATTTATCCAATTCCTTAAAATGTCTAATCCGAATTGTGTCAGTTCGGCCTCCGGATGAAATTGAAGACCAAAAATCGGCAAACTTTTATGCCTTACCGCCATGATTTCTCCAATATCAGTTTTAGCCAATACTTGCATTTGGTCTGAGAGCTTATTGCATATGAGAGAATGATATCTTACCACATTAAAATTTGAAGGGACATTGGCAAACAATTCATCTCCATTATGATAAACCATTGATATTTTCCCATGCATGGGCTTTTGCGCTTTTGCAATTTCTCCCGTGAAAAATTGGCAAATCGCCTGATGCCCAAGACAAATTCCCAAAACAGGTATTTTATCATGGCAATAATCCAGTACCTGCATTAAGTTTCCTGCATTTGCCGGTTTTCCAGGGCCGGGAGAAAGTACTAGAGCATTGTATCTATCTGCGCACAATTTGTCTAAAGAAACATCATTTCTATGTACCTCCACATCGATACCTAACTGGTGAAAATAATCAACCAGATTAAATGTAAAAGAATCGTAGTTGTCGATAACAAGTATCAAGATGTGAAGGTTTCAAATAATTCTTCCAGGGTTTTAATAAAACTATCAAATGAAGGGAAAATGGCAGATATAAAATTACCTACCTGCGAGGCGAAATCAGAAACAAGAGGCAATATCTTCGAATTTTTTGTGATATAATTGGGCATATTAATGTCGAGGCTCGACATCACCCAAAGTAATATACTGATCGCCAGCGCAAACTTTGCAGCTCCCAATATGGCGCCTGCAAAATTATCTAAAATACCCAGTGGAGTCCAATCTATTAATTTTTTCAGAATCTTGCCTATCATGTTTACGACAATCAAAATCAGCACAAAAAGAACTATAAACGCCACAAATGGCAGTAAATTTCCAAAACCATCATACATTTTAGATATATATTCCATACCGAAGTGGAGTAGTTTAAACCCTCCTAAAATCGCAAGAATAAATGCAGCAATAGCAATTAGTTCAAGAATAAGTCCCTTTTTAAAGCCACTATATGCGCCAAGGATGAGGAATACAATGATGATAATATCTGCTGTACTCAATTTCTAAATGTAAAAATTTACGATTGGAATTTTATATAATAATAATTGCTTTCCCATGAACCTACCAGTGAGGCGAATGTCAATAAGTTAAGCTCCGTCACTGGAGACTTCAATAAGAAATGGCTTTCCCGAAAAAACGGGATAGGCTGTGCCTTGCAATGACGCACCGGCTTAACTAATTGATATTGACCAGTGAGGCAGATAGGCGACTCCTGAATTCTGTGTTTTATAACAAAAGCTTTTTTACAACGATAGATATAGATTTCCCATCAGCTTTGCCGGCCAGCTCTTTACTTGCCATACCCATCACTTTGCCCATGTCTCGCATGGAGCTAGCTCCTGTTTTACTAATAATATCGGCCACAATATTTTCAACCTCCTGTTCCGACATTTGCTCAGGAAGATATCTTTTTATCACGTCCAATTCAGCTTGTTCTATTTCGGCAAGGTCGTTTCTATTCTGTTCCTTATAGAGCGTTAAGCTATCTGCCCGTTGCTTGGCAGCTTTTTGCAAAATTTTCAATTCTGTATCAGGGCTCAGGTTTTCCCCGGCACCTTTGTCTGTTTGGGCAAGAAGAATCATTGATTTGATTGCTCGAAGAGCTCGCAAATCATCTTTGTTCTTTTCAAGCATGGCTTTTTTCATGCCTGCCTCGATTTGTTCTTTTAAACTCATAATTAATATCCTTATCTTGCCGCAAAGTTATTGTTTTTACTGACAAAAAATGGCCAAGTTAAGTGTAAATATAAATAAGATTGCAACCCTCAGAAACGCCAGAGGCCATGACATGCCCAATGTGGCGCAAATGGCCATTGACTGTGAGAAATTTGGCGCCGAAGGAATTACCGTACATCCAAGGCCAGACGAAAGACATATCAGGTATCAAGACGTGATGGATTTAAAGAACGTTGTGTCAACCGAATTTAATATTGAAGGATATCCCGATGAAAGATATTTGGAATTGGTGAGTAAAGTGAAGCCACACCAAGCCACGCTGGTTCCAGATCCTCCAGAGGCAATTACTTCCAATGCCGGATGGGATACTATTAAGCATCAGGAGTTTCTCAAAAAAACCATAAGCCAATTAAAAAATGAAGGGATAAGGACTTCGATATTTGTAGAGCCAAAAATAAAAATAATTGAAGCTGCAAAAGAAATTGGTGCCGATCGCATTGAGTTGTACACAGAACCGTATGCGACCAATTATAAATCCAACAAAGAAGAAGCGATCAGGGATTTTGTTGATGCCGCAAAAAGAGCAAAAGAATTAGGTATTGGTATCAATGCCGGCCATGATTTAAGTCTGGAAAATCTCCAATATCTGATAGAACGGATTCCATACATAGATGAAGTATCTATCGGTCATGCATTAATTTGTGATGCATTGTATTATGGAATCCAAAACACAATTCAGATGTACAAAAGGAAATTAATAAAAAATTAATATTATTTATGAATAAGTCAATGACAGGATACGGGCAGGCCCGTTTTGAAGATGAAACCTATACGATCTCAGCTGAAGTAAAATCTCTAAATTCAAAATTCTTAGATATATCTTTTCGGCTGCCCAGATACTTCAATGACAAGGAAATTCCGTTGAGGAATTATGTCAGCGAGCAAATGGGGAGAGGGAAGGTTAGCATTACTTTTGAGTTTTCTAATAAAAAAGAAAACACAACTAAAGTAGAGATTGACGAAGCCTTGTTTAATGAATATTATAAAAAGCTCAAGCATCTTTCAGGCGGTGTTGAATCAGACAGCAATGAGATTTTTAAATTGGCCATTCAATTTCCAGATGTAATTTCGAACATTGACAGTGAAAATGATAGAGATGAGGAGTGGGATATAATTTTTCCGGTGATTAAAGAAGCCATAGCTAGTTGTGATGATTTTAGAGTGCAAGAGGGTGCAGTGCTGACTGAAAATCTGAAAAGTTACATTAAATCCATAGAAAATAATCTTGAAGAAGTATTGAAACTCGACCCGAGTCGGATAGAAAGAGTAAAGTCAAGACTCAACAATAACTTACGAGAATTTGTCAAACGAGAGGATCTTGATGTGAACAGGCTTGAGCAAGAACTCATATACTATATAGAAAAACTTGATATCAGTGAAGAAAAAGTCAGATTATCCAGTCATCTGAATTATTTTATGGAGATACTCAACCATGAAGAATCTCTGGGGAAAAAGATGAGTTTTATCGCTCAGGAAATCGGTCGGGAAATAAACACCATCGGCTCAAAGGCCAATGATGCCGCTATGCAAAAGCTGGTCGTGAACATGAAAGAAGAACTCGAAAAAATTAAAGAACAGGTGTTGAATATTATGTAAATTTTCTGATTATAAAACCTTGCCTCTTAAACCAAAGATGCCTTTTGATCTAAAGGGTTGGCTGCTATCTGCAATTGCCGGACCTTGCCTGCCCCGATTCTTTTTGCCCGACTGCTCGCTATCTAAAATCACCGGATTTTCCAGTATCTGTCTGAGGTTTGCAAGCATATATCTAAAGCATACCCTTCAAAAACCCAGCAATGAAAAAGTCTATCATTCCCCCAGGATCATTTGATGGGATGAATTGTTCGGAAAATTTGGCTGTTGCTTTTGTCCACGCAGGGTCTCTTACAAAGGACCCTGCGAAAGAGGTAGATCGAATGACAGAAGACCCTGCTACGACTGAAGATTTGGATTTTGGCGTACAATTGCACACGTATTCCATGCAAAGAAGAACGCATATTTTTTCATGAAAATGGAAAACAGATATTTTACTGATTTTGGAGAAATAATAATGGCAAAATCAAGCTAGTACTTAGTTTTTTGAAACTGAATTAGCTTGGTAATCCAGAAAACTAAATGGAAAGACGATGGAATTTATGCCACTTTTTCAGTAAAGTGGGCAAGTTCATACTTCAAAAAACCTCTTAAACTCAAGTCCTCATCAATATCTGGCCAATAGATACCAATACCGTCATTTTCAAAATTATCCAATTGGGTTTTAGATGCACTTTTGAGCCTGCTAAAATCTGAGATTGGTCGTTTAATAATTTTTTTGTTATTCAGTAATACCACAAGTAAGTCAAGGTCTTGATCAAACCATAAAGTCTTTATCCTTAGCCTACCATCAAATATGAGTCGGTCTATTGGATCTGTAGCTCGCTTATCAATGATTTTATTTGAAGTATTCATCCCATTTTTGAATTAGATACTCATAATGCTCTTCAACAATATTACGTATTTTACGTTTTTCCTGTTCGGTAAACCCGTAATAGTAGTTTTCCTCAATTTCAGGGTTAAGCCAAATTTTGCCCCTTGCTCCTCCTTTTTTGATATGAATATGGCAAGGCTCACTGCCCTCATCTGAGAAAAAGAAAAACCTGAACCCGTCTATTAATAATATTGTCGGCATTGAGTAAGTAAAGTTAGTAATATTATTTTGAGGAATGATGTGTTTTTATTGCTTCTTTGAGTTATTTAACAAATAGCTGGCCTGCATCATTCGGTTCATAAGAATCTACCCACACCATACCCTTCAAAAACCCAACAATGAAAAAAGTCTATCATTTTCCCAGCAGCATCCATTGGGTATATATTTTCGTCCACGCAGGGTCTCTTACAAAGGACCCTGCGAAAGAGGTAGATCGAATGAAAGAAGACCCTCCTACGACTGAAGATTTGGCTATTGCTATTTATTGGTTTTGTTTGAGTTATTGGGCTTTCCCTCTTTATCTAATAAATAAACCTCATCGAAACCCATATCTTTCAACTTATCGAATTGTGTAGCGGCATCTCCCGCAATCACATATATCATCTTATCAGGGGTGATATATTTCTGTGCCAATTCTTTATGCTGCTCCAGCGTCAAATTTCGTATGATGTCTTCATCATCTTTAATATAGGTGACATCCCAATGATAATTGCTCATCGTTCTGAGGATATCCATTTTCGACCAAAGCGTTTCCATTGCCCTGGCGTTTGATTTGATCATTGAATTTTTAGTGAATTTCAAATCTTCTTCACTTATGCCTTCCCTGTATTTTTTCATTTCTTCCTTAAATATCTCAACAGATTCGTAGGTGACATTGGTTCTGACACTCGACGAAGCTGTAAAAGGGCCTTTTATTTTAGATCCGGCAAAATATGTTCTGGCTCCATAGGTATATCCTTTCTCTTCTCTTAATATTAAATTTATGTTTCCACTAAATGATCCGCCAAGTTTGTAATTCATAACTTTTGAAGGGTAAAAATCCGGATCTTCTCTTGACATCGCCAGATAACCAATATTGATAACAGACTGTTTGGCATTGGGAATATCAACAAAATACAATGCATTATTCGTTGGTCTATCCAGATTGGGAAATGATGGAATTTCAACTTCATTTTGTTCCCATCTGTTGCCCAAACCAGCCAATGCCTCTAGCGCTTCATCCTTCGTAATATTTCCAACGACATGAATTCGCGTGAGATTTGGACTATAATAATTTGTATAAAAAGTTTTTAAATTATCAATGGTAATCGATTCAATAGTTTCGGGAGTTCCTGAAGTAGGCAGACTCATTATATTATCTTCACCGTAAATTTTTTCACTGAAAACAAGATGAGAAATGTAGCCGGGATAAGCCTGGCTTCTTTTTAAATCATTGATAGTTTTCGTTTTGATTCTGTCAAACTCCTCCTCCTCCCACCTCGGTTCGAGCATCAATTCTTCAATAAGTTTAATCGTTTTCTCAAAGTTTCTTGAAAGCGAACTGGCTCTTACACTTATGCTTAATTTACCAGTACTCATGGATATTCTGGAACCCAACAAATCTATTTCTTCTTCAAGCTCTTCGGGAGTCTTGGTGGCTGTTCCTTCCATCATAATATCTGTCATAAGATTTGCTACTCCATTTTTCTCCGGCGTGTCAAACTGATGACCACCATCCAATACAAGTGCAAACTCTACCAAAGGCAATTCGCGATTTTCAATTCCTAAAACCATTAGTCCGTTATCCAGTGTGGCAGTCCAGGTTTGTGGTAAGTTTAAACCTGGAGGAGCTGTTTCTGCTGGCTTTAATGACCTATCAAACGCTGAAGGTGTTTTTTCGATTTCCTTTTCATCTTTTGAGACTTCATCAACTTCATTATTCTCTTTTATCACTTCTTCTACAACATCGGCTTTTACCGAACCATCAACTATAAAATCAAGCTGATCTTTTGGTACAAAACTCGTAACAACATAAGGCTTACCTTTGATATATTTATTATAAACCCGCCAAATATCTTCAACCGACACAGCTCTTATTCTATCAATGTCGCGTTGCACATATCCCGGATCACCAACAAAAGTATTGTACATGGCCAGTTGAAACGATTTATTAAGAATACTCTGTAGCCCATTATAAAAACCATTTTCTAATCCAGCTTTCACACGCTCAACGTCAACATTTGAAATACTGTCTTTTTCCAATCTTTGGAAAGATTCAAATATTGCTTTTTCGATATCATCCAGACTTTTACCTTGATTGGCCGTAATTGATATTCTGAATATTCCCGCCAACTCCATAGCGTGATTATAGGCTGTTGTTCTGGAGGTAAGCTCTTTTTCTTTTACTATAACTTTGTATAATTGTGCCTTCTTTCCATCAGATAATATCTTGGCCAAAAAGTTTAATGCGTAAGCATCGTCACTGTATTGCTCGGCCGATGGCCAAACCATATTTAATTGAGAGACTGTCGCAAAATTATCTTCGTGATACAATTTTTTGGTTGCATCAAGAGACACGGTCTGAACATCCATCGGAAGAACATCTCTCCCTTTTTTTATTTCTCCAAAATACTTTTCAACCAATGCCTTGGTGGGCTCTGATTCAAAATCACCCGCGATAACTATTGTGGCATTATTTGGACCATAAAAATTATCATAAAACTCAATAACATCTTCAACGGTAGCATTTTTTAAATCTTCCATTTCTCCAATCACTTGCCAATTGTAAGGATGATCTTTGGGAAATATTGCTTTATGAATTACATAATTTGTATGGCCGTACGGGTTATTATCTACTCTTTGTCTTTTTTCATTGAGCACGACATCTTGTTGATTGGCAAATCCACTTTCAGTGATCGTGTTCTTAAAAAATCCCATACGATCAGATTCCAGCCACATAATTGTTTCAATAGCACTCTTTGGTACAACTTCATAATAGGCCGTACCATCTTCAAAAGTAAATCCATTTAATGTGCCGCCTGCATCCTGAATAATCTTAAAGAATTGATCTTCGCCAACATTCTCAGATTTTTGGAAAAGCATATGTTCAAAGAGGTGTGCAAACCCTGTACGGCCTACTTTTTCTCTATTCGAGCCAACATGATAAACAACAGCTAGTGAAACAATGGGATCGGAATGATCCTGATGCAAAATGACCTGAAGACCATTTTCAAGTTTATACTTTTCAAAATCTATTGACAATGATGTTTCTTGTTGCTCTTTATCAATGTTGCAACTACCTGTTATAATAATAAGTAATGTTGCAACTACCAAGAGTTGGATTTTTGAAGTTTTCATAGTAGGGGTCGATTAAGTTATCTGTGTTAATTGTTTAAATTTTCTAAAAACTAAAATTGCCCTCAATGTATGGCAATAGAAAGATTTACTGAAATTAAAAATTTCAACTTAATCAATCAAATTATTAAGATTTTTTAACATTTGCTTACCGAAACTTTCAAATTTTAGATAGCTTTTTTCTTTTGTCTTTCAAAGACATATCTTAGCGACCTGATCTATTTATAATATGAGAGAAGACTATTTAAGTGGTGAATTGCCAGATGAGAATCCTGTAGAAAAAGAATTTGAAAAAGCCCTGAGACCTCAAACTTTTGAAGACTTTTTTGGCCAGGAAAAAGTTATTGACAACATAAAAATTTTTGTTCAGGCAGCACTGCAAAGAAATGAACCTCTTGACCATGTGTTGCTTCATGGCCCTCCTGGTCTTGGGAAAACGACACTTTCTCATATTATATCCAATGAACTAAAATCAAATTTAAAAATAACTTCAGGTCCCGTACTGGACAAACCGGGTGATTTGGCAGGCTTACTCACCAACCTGGATACCGGTGATGTATTGTTCATTGACGAAATCCATAGATTAAATCCAGTAGTGGAGGAATATCTATACTCTGCTATGGAAGATTATAAAATTGATATTATGCTGGATTCCGGGCCCAATGCCAGGTCAGTTCAAATCAGCTTAAACCCATTCACCTTGATGGGGGCAACAACACGTGCAGGATTACTGACTTCTCCCTTGAGGGCAAGGTTTGGAATCAATGCCAGACTGGAATACTACAATGCCGAGCTACTGACAAAAATCGTACATCGCTCTGCAAAAATTCTTGATTGCCCCACAAATGATGATGCAGCAATAGAGATCGCCAGAAGAAGCCGAGGCACGCCAAGAATCGTGAATAATTTACTCCGTCGAACGAGAGATTTTGCTCAAATAAAAGGTGATGGAACCATTACAAAAAAAATTGCTGAGATGGCGTTAAAGGCCCTCAATGTAGATCAGCATGGACTGGACGATATGGACAATCGAATTTTGCGCACGATAATAGAAAAATTTAGTGGCGGGCCGGTAGGCATTTCTACCATTGCAACAGCATGTGGCGAAGAAGGTGAAACAATCGAAGAGGTTTACGAACCATTCCTGATCCAGGAAGGATATATCAAGCGCACGTCAAGGGGAAGAGAAACTACGGCATTGGCATATAAACACCTTGGATTAGAAATGCCCGGAAAGACCGGAGCACTTTTCAATTGATGTGAAATACTCCTCGTCAGAAAAACACACTTTGCTCTTAAAGCAAAAAGCCGCTGAACTTGGTTTTGATTATTGTGGTATTTCAAAAGCTGAGAAACTTGAAGGTGAGGAACCAAAATTAGAAGCATGGCTTTCCAAAGGGTTTCATGGAAAAATGGCATACATGGATAACCATTTTGACCTTCGGCTTGATCCAACAAAATTGGTTTCCGGAGCCAAATCAGTAGTGTCCCTATCTTACAATTATTATCCCGGGCAGGAAGATAATTCTAAGTATAAAATAGCGAAATACGCTTTTGGAAGGGACTATCATTTTGTTATAAAAGATAAGTTAAAGACCTTCTTCAACTACCTGATTGAAAATATTGGAGATATAAATGGCAGAGTTTTTGTCGATTCTGCACCGGTAATGGAAAGGCAGTGGGCGGCCAAGAGCGGGCTTGGCTGGATTGGTAAAAATACCCTCTTGATCAATAAAAACCAGGGCAGCTTCTTTTTTTTGGCCGAACTTATTATTGATTTAGAACTGGAGTATGATGGACCGATTAAAGACTATTGCGGAACGTGCACCAAATGTCTTGACGCCTGCCCGACAGATGCTTTTGTTGATGAGGGAATTTTAGATAGCAGCAAATGCATTTCGTATTTAACCATAGAATTGAAAAAAGCAATTCCCAAAGAATTTATTGGCAAATTTGATAACTGGATATTTGGGTGTGACATCTGCCAGGATGTTTGTCCATGGAATAGGTTTTCGAAAAAGCATAAAGAACCTGCTTTTATAAAAGGAAAAGGAGTAGATGATTTGACAAAGGGCAATTGGGAAGAAATTACAGAGGAAATATTTAAAAAGGTACTAAAGGATTCCCCAATAAAGCGAACAAAATATCAGGGGCTGATGCGCAATATTGAATTTGTACAAAAAACGCCTAATGAAAAACCCCGCAATGTGCAGGGTTTGGATTTTTAATTTAAATGCAGTTTAAAGCACCTGTTGATGAGCGTACTATATAACTTGCCGAAATTCTCATGGCACCAATTTTTGAGGTCATTGATTTCACCGGGAATAAGCAATTTAATTGCCTTTTTCAGTTCCTTCTCAAAAAGTCGTGCGTCAAAACTAACTTTTGTTAAAATTTCTTTAGCATACTTTAGCATGGAATAAAATTGGTTAAGGAGATTAAAAATTATTCTTCAAAATACAAAATATTGTCGTAACTGACCTATTCATTTTTCAATTAAATTTCCTCTTATCATACCTTTCTAATAAATTTGCAGTTTTTAAACTAATAATAAATGCTGAGTCATTATAATTTTTAAAAAAATGAATATGATTGGGAAACGCTTTCTTATATCTATTACGATAATTTTAATATTTTGTGCTAAAAACTATGCCCAAAATATTAAAATTATTTTGGGCCCAAACAAGATCGCTCTGAATCAGGCATTTACAATAACTATTGAAGCACAAAATGAAAGAATAAAAAGTATTGATAACTTTCCAGAGGTCCAAGGATTCAATAGAGTAGGGCAATCAACCTCTTCATCTACAAATATTATCAATGGTCAATATTCCACTACGCAAAGCATTATCCAAAACTATGTGCCTGTCCAGGAGGGAGTTGTGGTAATCAAACCATTTAAGATTAGAGTTAATGATAAACCTATCAATTCTCCAGGGAAGAGAGTTACAGTTGGCCCGGCCATTCAACAACAAAAAAGGTACGACCCTTTTTCATACGATCCATTTGAAGAATTTTTTGGTAGAAGAAAACCTCAGGAGTTTATAGAAATAAAGGAAGACGCTTTTCTTGCTTTAACAATTGATAAAAATGAAGTTTTTGTCGGAGAAGGATTTACGGTGACACTTGGGTTTTATGTCTCATCAACAAATCAAGCTGATTTGGATTGGCCAAATGATATTTCTGAGCAGCTGGCAGAAATAAAGAAAAAGATAACCCCTGCAAATTGCTGGGAAGAAAATTTTAAAATAACCAACCTCAATCGCGAGACTGTTGAAATTGGCAATAAGCAATATGGACATTTCAAGCTTTTTCAAGCTTCTTTTTTCCCTTTGAATAATGAGCCTATTAGATTTCCTTCTGTGCAATTAAATATGATCAAGTACAAAGTCGCCAAAAACCCATCATTTTTTGGCAGATCCAGACAAGCTCAAAGCAAAATATTTACCACAAAAGCAAAAACAGTCTCGATTAAAGACCTACCTCCACATCCACTGAAAGATCGGGTGGCAGTAGGAAAGTATTTTTTAAACGAAGAAATTTCTGGCAAATCGTTAAATACCGGACAAAGTTTTACTTATCAATTTACAGTTCAGGGAGAAGGCAACATCTCTGCAATTGACAATCCACTTGTTGTAGAATCATCCAATTTTGATTTTTATTCACCCAATATCCGTCAAAACATCAGAAGAAGTAATAATAAAGTAAGGGGATCAAAAAGCTTTAATTATTATGCAATACCAAAAGAACCGGGAACATTCGATCTTGGTGATTACATATCCATGATTTACTTTGATCCTTATGAAGAAAAATATGATACTTTGGTATCAAACATTAATGTTGTGGTATCAGGAGAAAGCAAAAAAAATGTATCTATTTCTTCCAATGATTTGGGGTCATTTTATAATATCATTGACATTGAAAACAATAAATTGGAAAATGTAAACAAGGAGGGCATTGTGAAACTGATAGCCAATATTTTTATTGCAGTAATGTTGATCCTTACAATATTCTTTATTTTTAAAAAATAATGGGAAACACCTACGGAACAAAATTCAGGATTACAACTTTTGGAGAATCTCACGGCAAAGCAATTGGCGTTGCGATTGATGGTTGCCCTTCCGGCCTGGAAATTGATGAAAGTTTTATTCAAAAAGAATTAGACCGACGTAAGCCGGGCCAATCGAAAATAACTACGCAACGCCAGGAAGGTGATAAGATGGAAATTCTTTCCGGTGTTTTTGAAGGAAAATCAACCGGAACACCAATAGCCATTGTCATCCATAATGAAGATCAAAAAAGCAATGACTATTCGCATATAGCCGAAAAATTCAGACCCTCACACGCAGACTATACCTATCAGGAAAAATATGGCAATCGTGACTATCGGGGAGGAGGAAGAAGCTCAGCAAGAGAAACTGCTGCAAGAGTCGCTGCCGGGGCCATTGCCAAATTATTTTTAAATCACATTGGCGTTGAGATCAATGCCTACGTTTCTCAGGCGGGAAATATAAAGCTCCAAAAGGCATACAACGAGCTGGATTTATCCATGACCGAAAGCAATATTGTCAGATGCCCGGATGAGCAAATAGCGAACAAGATGATTGAGTTAATCGATCAAACAAGAAGAAATCAGGATACGATTGGAGGTATGGTGAGTTGCGTGATCAAAGGAACACCTGTCGGCTTGGGAGAACCAGTATTTGACAAGCTTCATGCCGAATTGGGCAAAGCGATGCTCAGCATCAATGCCGTAAAAGGATTTGAATATGGCAGCGGTTTTGAAGGGGTGAAAATGTTGGGTTCTGAACACAACGATATTTTTGAAAACCAGGATGGGAAAATAGTTACCAAAACAAATCATTCCGGAGGTATTCAGGGAGGTATTTCCAATGGCCAGGATATTTATTTTAATGTCGCCTTCAAGCCTGTGGCTACAATAATGAAAGACCAGGAAAGTATCGACAAGGATGGGAATAAAACAATTGTTTCAGGCAAAGGCCGACACGATCCTTGCGTAGTGCCCAGAGCTGTACCCATCGTAGAAGCCATGGCCGCTTTGGTAATTGCAGATTTTTATTTGTTGAATAAGTCTGCGAGTATTTAATTTAAAATATTTAAAAAGGAATCCATGCCTAAAAAAAGACTTCCTCTCCACACGAAAATAATGCTCGGATTAGTACTAGGCCTACTTTTTGGTCTGTTGTGCATATTTACCGGTATCCCAAATATTTTTGTAATTCATTATATCAAACCATTCGGAACCATTTTTGTCAATGCCCTAAAAATGGTGGCCATGCCATTGATTCTTGCAAGTTTGATAGTGGGAGTGTCCAACTTGGGCGACATATCCAAGCTTTCGAGAATGGGAGGAAAGACCATTGGCATTTATATGATTACTACCATCCTAGCTACCACGATAGGTCTTTTGATTGTGAACGCGATAGAGCCCGGAAAAATAATCACCGAAAGTACCAGGACAGAATTGATGGGTATGTTTGAGCAAGATGCCGTACAAAAGACAAATGTCGCCAATCAGTTCAAAGACGAAGGGCCGCTACAACCATTGGTAAATATAATTCCCGACAATCTATTTAATGCGGCTTCAAAGAATTCCAATATGTTGCAAATAGTATTCTTTGCCATCATATTCGGCATCGCCATTTTGCAAATAAAATCTGACAAGAAACATATTGTTGTTGGGTTTTTTCAGGGTTTGAATGATGTGGTTATCCAGATCATCCACTATATCATGATGATAGCTCCCTATGGAGTTTTTGCACTAATTTCTACCCTGATAGTTGAGATAGCCGGTAATGATCCTTCTAAAGCACTGGAGATTTTAAGCGCCTTGATGCTCTATGCCCTTACAGTCGTGATTGGCTTGTTGATCATGATCTTGATCGTGTACCCAACCATACTAAAAATCTTTACAAAAGTCAGCTACAAAGTTTTTTTCAAAGGAATCAGAGATGCCCAATTACTGGGTTTTAGCACAAGTAGTAGCTCGGCGACGCTTCCGGTAACTATGGAGTGTGTAGAAAAAAAACTTAATGTTTCTGAGGAGGTTAGCAGTTTTGTGTTGCCTTTGGGCGCAACCATCAATATGGATGGCACGAGTTTGTATCAAAGTGTAGCAGCAGTTTTTATTGCTCATGCCATGGGGTTAGAGCTTAGTTTAGTGAGTCAACTTGCCATTGTAACTACGGCAGTTCTTGCCTCTATTGGTTCTGCGGGAGTACCGGGAGCCGGCATGGTCATGTTGGTAATTGTGCTGGAAGCAGCAGGAATCCCCGCAGCTGGATTAGCTTTGATTGTCGCACCTGACCGTCCGCTCGACATGTTGAGAACAGTAGTAAATATCACCGGAGATGCAACAGTTGCTATGACCGTAGCGAGCTCTGAAGGAGAACAAGTTGGGTGAAAAGGAGTTAATAACAATAAGTGACATCACACTAAAAATTTGAATTATTGATTTGGCAGAGAAGGCCTTAATTATAATTTTGCATAAAGTGATATAGAGAAATTATAGATAGAAAAGTAAGACATGGAAAATAAAACAATTAATATTTATATAGAAGCAAATCCAAACCCTAATTCATTGAAGTTCGTGGTGGATTATATGCTTGTACAACCGGGACAAAATTTTGATTTTCCGGATTTAGAAAGTGCAAAACATGCGCCATTAGCTACAGAATTGTTTGGTTATAGTTATGTGAGCAGGGTTTTTTATATGAGCAATTTTATAACCGTCACCAAAACTGAAGACAAGCAATGGCTGGAAATTCAGGATGAACTGAAGGAGCATATCAAAAATTATCTCCTTACCGGAAAACCAATATTAGAGGAATCTGCGATAGAAGAAAAGGCAGAAGAAACCGACATGGATATAAAAATCAGAGGTTTGCTTGATGAATATGTCAAGCCCGCAGTTGAGCAAGATGGTGGAGCTATAGAATATAAATCTTTCGAAGATGGAGTTGTAAAGGTATTTTTGCAAGGTGCTTGCAGCGGATGCCCCTCCGCAACCGTCACACTAAAATCCGGCATCGAAAACCTTCTAAAATCCATGATCCCTGAAGTGAAATCTGTTGAGGCTGAAGAAGTTTAACAAAGAACATTTTTGTTATTTGCATTTTTTAAGATGATAATATGACTATTCCCCAAAACCTGATATTGAGTGCAAAGTACACAGTATGTAGTACCAAGTATTCGAAGGCAAGGCCATATTTTTTCCTTGTATTATTTTTTATACCCTTAGTAAGCTTTGGGCAGTCCATTTTTTCTGAAGAAGATTTTTCTTATAAAAAATCATTTCTTCCATACGATGTCGCCAACACATTTTCACTGGGCAATAAGGAATTTATTATGCTTGCTGAGGTAAAAAAAAACAATATGAAACTTGGCAGGTACGATCAATATTTTTTCGAAAAGTGGGAAAAAACTATTGAATTTAATAAATATGAAAGTACACCGCAGGCGTTTGTCAAGGACGATAAATTCGTAACTTTTTGCATAACGACCATCGAAGAAAAAAAGCAGATCAGGGTAACCTTTAGATATTTTAGCCTAAATGATGGCACTGAGTCACCTGCTACCAATTATGTTTTCGGTATGGAGAAAAAAACAGGATTTTCTCCAAAATTATCTTTTAGTGAAGACAGATCTAAATTTGTGATTTATAATTACTTGGTAAATCACGACAATGATAAAAGTATAGCATTTCAGATATTTGAAATAGGAAATGAAACGCCTATTAATCAATACTATCTGCAACCTGAATTATTAGCCAATCCGAAATCGCACGCAATTCATCTGAGCAATGACGGTGATTTATTACTGGCTGTGACTGAGGCATCAAACTTCAAAACAGAGACTTATTTTTGGAGTGCCAACACCCAGGAAATGAGTAAGGTAAATAATAATTTTTTCTTTGAAAGACCTGTTGATAATATTGGAAATATTGAGATAATCAGACAAAGTGCCAGTTCATACTTCATTTCTTTTGCTGCATTGATTGATGAAGAGCTTATTGGATTTAATGTAACTGGTGTAAATGTGATATTGAAATCAGTAATGTTTTCTTATAATCAAAATTTCAGAAATAATGAGATTCAATCTTTATATGAAAATTATTATGTAACCACTCTAAATCAAAAAAAGAAGTACCTCAAAACTCCAGAGATATTGGATAAATTCAGACTGGTAAAAAGCATAGTAAATACTAAAAATGATGTGATATTACTTTTTGAAAATCTTGAAAAAACTACTGATTTTCATAAAAATTCGGTAAGCGAAAATTTACCCTGGGAGCACACACAAAATGAAGATAAATTTTATTTCGGGGGAGATATCTTACTTTATTGTTTCACAGAAAGTGGAGAACTAAAATGGAAAAAAAACATTCAAAAAACCCAGTTTAGTCAGGCAAATACTTTAGGGCTATCATTCATTCCTAAGTTAAATGAAGATACCCTAAAATTACTTATTCACGAAAATTCTAAAGGTGGAAATTTCTATATAATGGATATCAATACCATTGATGGGTCATTGATAAAAACTACCAACTTGCTGCCTGACAAAAAGTATGAATTCACTAAAAAATATTCCTGCTGGCTCAGTGACAATGCTGTCGTGATTTGTGGCATTGCTCCTGCAAATATCAAAAAAAGAACCCTGATGCTAGTTGAGTTTTAGGTAAAAATAGTGTGTCAATTACTAAATTCATTCACAATTTTTGCTTCAATTAATTGAATGATTGCATTTAAATATTTCTTATCAATTTCAGAAAAATCACTCAATTTTTCGCTGTCAATATCAAGGACTGCATAGACTTCTTCTTTGAGAAAAACAGGCAAAACAATTTCAGATCGGGATCGGGAGCTACACGCAATATGCCCCGGAAACTGGTCGACATCGGGTACAATAATTGCCTCTTTATCCAGCCAGGCTTTTCCGCAAACTCCCCTTCCTTTTTGAATTCTTGTGCAAGCCACCGTACCTTGAAATGGGCCAAGGACCAATTCACTTTCTTTTATGATATAAAACCCGATCCATAAAAACCCGAATGCTTCTTTCAGAACAGCAGAAACATTTGCCAGATTAGCGACTATGTCATTTTCTCCAGCAATCAGTGCATTGATTTGCGGGATAATCTCCTTGTAGATTTCTTCTCTGGATATCCCCCTGGATATTTTTAATCCTTCAGCCAATTTATTTCATTTTAGGTTTCTCATACTCAATTACAAATATCATTGGACAATTTCGGTAATTTATCAAATACCATCAAATCAATTATTATTTTAAAAGGGCACGATTAAAAATTAAATGAATAAGCGTATTGCGTTTTTTCGTACATTGGGATTCATACAATAAAACCCAATAAGTAATTTTTTAATCATGCCTTTAAGCTGGAATCAAATAAGAAAAAATGCTGTTGCCTATTCCAAAAAATGGAAAAATGAACAGCGCGAACGAGCAGAAAAAGATTCGTTTTGGAATGACTTCT
>VAPL010380982.1_pt1 | contig 30845 bp, 30 predicted proteins | sample 3395061 | NCBI WGS metagenome assembly VAPL01 (sample SAMN08290444, study PRJNA428436) | hydrothermal vent metagenome | isolation source: Deep-sea hydrothermal vent chimney 2 | place: Pacific Ocean: Juan De Fuca Ridge | depth 2182 m m | reverse complement strand
TGCCCCGAGCCTACCGACTGCGCCCAAATACGCCCCTTGTGAGCTTTTACGATCTCTTTTGCTACATAGAGACCTATACCTGAACCGAGTTTACTTTCTTCTCCTTTACTAAATTTTTTAAATAACTTTAATTTCATATCTTTACTAATCCCCATTCCAGTATCAGATATCGCGATTCTTATTTTTCTATTTTCCTTATTTTTTGAAAGAAGTATTTTTATAAAACCTTTCTCTGTATATTTTATAGCATTATTGATAATATTATATATCACTTGTTTTATTTTTGCATGATCAACACGCACATTAAAACTCTCTATACCTTCAACATTGATCTTTATTTCCAGCTTCTTTTCCTGTGCATTAGGCTTAATTTCATTTACCACCTCTTTAACAATGTCATGCAATTCTATCGTATTAAATTCATATTGCATACGCCCTTGTTCAATACGCGAAACCATTAAAAAATCCTCAATAATTACCACAAGAACCTGACTTGATTTAAATATTTTTTCAACCGCTTCTGATACTCCTTTCGATAATTCTCCAAATGATCCTTCAAGTAGCATCGACGCATACCCTTTAATAGCAGTAAGAGGGGTGCGCAACTGATGAGAAGCAATGGAAACAAATTCTGTTTTCTGTTTTTCTAATCGTCGTAATTTCTTATTGGCCATTGATATATCTCCAGCCAATTTTTCCACCCTCTCCCGTGCTTCAACCTCCTTCTTAACTCCACGTATAAGTATTATGCCAAATATACTAACTGAAATAAAAATAATTGACTTAAAAAGAAACTCGGTAAAGTAATTTGTTAAAAATATATTCAAAAATAATATAAATAATATAAGAGACACCAAAACCTCCGCAATAATTACTCTGAAATTCCAAAGACTATACCTTGTAATAGCATATCCAACAACCATAACCATCAAAATTGTAGTAATAGGCCCTAACCAAAATAATTGAAAAAATCCAAATGTTGGTAAAATCAAATTTGTAGTTACTCCTATGAGTGACGGGATTAAGACCCCAATAAATATATATTTTAATTGAGTTCTTAATAGTCCTGTATAATTTGAATATTTTTTAAATAAAACAATAAATCCAGCACTAAAATAACCAACAATATATAAAAGATATAATGAATAACCAGGTCCAAATATTATTTCCTTTGTAGAGTTAATCCCTTCATGAATTGACTCAATTACAATCCCAGGAATTAATGTCAACACAACCACGAGAGAATAAATACCCACGATAATACACAATTTTATTTTTGATAAAATTATTTTTTCAGTAAACAACACGATGGAAAGCATCAGAAAGAACAACGGTATAAAACTTGCACTCAAATAAAGAAACACTGATGACAAATGAACCAATTCAGCACCACTAACTTCTTCAAACATTGCTCGAGAAAAAGCCCATAAAGAAACGCTGATTGCAAATAATCCAAACAATACATTCCCTTTTTTATTGCGATCTTTTAAATACACGACGATACCAAATATTAAATTTGCAACGCCTGTAAAGACTAATAGTGCACTTTGTAATTTAAAATCTATAATCTGTTCTAAAAACATATTTATTCTATAGGTTTTCCCCAGCTCATAAGAGGTGCTAATTCAACTCCATATTTATCTGCAAGCTTTAAAATATAATCTACCTGATCTAACTTTACTTTCCCTATTGAAAAATCTTTTTCTATCCCTTCTGCCCCGAGTAGTATTGTTTCTGTAAAGCAAGCAAATGCAGTACCTCTTGGAATACCCATATTAAAATCATAGGTTACACTTGGTGGCAATTTCACAATCCCACCATCAACCACTAAAACATCTTCTCTTTCTTTTTTTATATTCTTGGATACATTTTGTGGTTGGGTTACATCATAAATAACGGCATCCTTTTTTAAATATTCAGGTTCTATTAACACCTCACTAGAACTTGTTGCTGTAATAATAATGTCAGCAGATTTAATATCAGATATTTTAGTAGACAAAACAACATCTACGTCTTTTTTTATTTTTTTTAATTTTTCTGCTAATTTTGTAATATTTGAAGGAGTTCTACCGATAATTATAATACGAGGAACTGAACAATCTCTTATTAATAGTTTACTGACAGCTTGACCAATAGAGCCAGTTGCCCCAACTACCGCAACTGTACTTTGAGAAAGCGTTATTCTTCTTCTTTTAGCTACGTCTCTTACTCCCATTAATGTTACCCCGGCAGTAAGTGCATTGCCATTGGTAACAAAAATTCCATATTTCCCTACAAGATCAACTCCTCCACTCATTACTGGTGATGAGAGTGAACCCAGTCCAATAACCCTTGCCCCTTTTCTTTTTGCAAGCTTTGTAGCATTTATAATTTTTCTGGAAGCATATTTTCTATCTTTTAACATCTGTTCTGCTGTCATTGTAATGCTAATTATATGGCCACGTACCTCCTTTTTACTCTTTTGAGATACTAAACCCTTTACTTTCACTAACGTCACGGGCCACATAAATACAATTATAGATTCTACTAAATTTTGTGGGAAATATTTTAAAAATTTGTATTTTCTATATACATCAGAAATATCTCTTGGGTGAACCAAAAAAGCAAACCCTTCACGTTTTTTAAACTGTGGGAGATACCTTATTATTAAATCAAAGATTGCAGAAAAAATAAGCGCTATTGTCTTCATTACTTAAATTTTATCAAAAATATGACAAAAATGCTACGAAATACTGTGAAAATGACCGTGTTCTATACTACAAAATATTTTATTTCAATCTGACATATTTATTCTATTAAAAAAGCGGTTACTGAAAAGTAACCGCTTAACATACACCAGAGAATGTTGATCACCAGATACCAGAAAATTCTTTTTGATCTCCAGAATAATATTCTTCTATACGACGTCTTGTGGCACTAGAAGTGTTCTGTGGAAGATTGTTTCTATTAAAAAAACCACTTTCTTTGATTTCCAAGCTCCATCTTTTCTTTGAACCCTCAATCCAATCTCCAGCAACAACTACAGTAACAGTATCGTTCTTACCTCCTTGGGTATTTTTATAAATACCCAAAACCCTTTCAAAGGTGTCAATTTTTATATTTGTTTCTTCGCCCACCTCCCTCTCTGCTGCTTTCTCTATTGGTTCTCCTTTTTTTACACCGCCTCCGGGAAAGACCCACAGATTACCATATCGATGTTTCACTAAAAATACTGAGTCAACTTTTTTTATTAAAACTCTTACCCCAAAAGTTTTAATTTTAAAAGTTCTCCAGTACCATTTTCTAACGCTGTGTAGTAGATTGAATATTTTTCTCATGATTCAACACCTCTTTTATAAAGCTATTACCTCTGGTTTCGAAATTCAAAAAATAATTACAACTTCCAGCTGCTGGAGAAAGAAGAACTATATCATTTTCTGATCCTAGTTTTATGGTTAGAGAAACTGCCTCACATAAATTAGACACTTGAAACAAAGGACAATCTAGTTTCTTGACTAACTTACTCATCTTATCAAAAATTGAACCTGGTAACAGTATAACTGATTTTACGTACATCGCAAAATATGTTTCTAATTTTACAAAATCCATATTTTTATCATCTCCACCAACAATGAGTATTATATTTTTTTTCTTTCCAAACACCTCAAGGGCCTTTTGGGTTGCATCAGGACTAGTAGATTTTGAATCATTGAAATACCTTATTCCATTTATGCTACTTACATATTCTATACGATGTGGTAATCCCTTGAAACTCTTTATCGTTATTTCATTTTTGCAGGATTCTATACTTAGTATTTTTAGTACAACAAAACTATATAATATATTATAAATATTATGATTGCCTATAAGTAATCTTTCGTTAATATTATCAAGTAAAATCTCATTAAAATCATCATCTATATACAGAACATGTCCGTCAACATCGACAAAAGCACCTTTTCCTATCGTTTTGATTTTTTCTTCTACTAAGCTAACGACTGTCACACAATCATTTCCGCGCAATTCAGGTAATACAAGTGATTGGATACCTTCATCATCTATACTGGTAATTACTTTTGTATATCCTTTTTTTATTAACTGTAATTTTGTTTTTGTATACTCATCAATACCACCTAGATAACGATCAAGATGGTTAGATGAAATATTTGTAATAATAGCTATATCAAAATAATGTCGTTCAGAAAAACATTCTAATAACGCACTTCCAACCTCAAGTATAATATATGTACCACCTTCTAAATTTTCATCTAACCAGCTTAACGGTGAAACTCCTATACTTCCGCCTAATTTTACTTTTAAATTATTCGCCTTTAACAACTCATAAATTAATGTTGCTGTTGTGCTTTTACCATTTGACCCTGTAATACCTATCGTAGTTCCTTTATTAGACCATTCTTCTAAAAATAAAGTTACATCATTATAAATCGGTATTTTAGATCTTTTTATATCAATAATAGGTTTTAACAGCGGAGATAGTCCGGGACTTAAGACAATGGCCTCATATTGTTCTAAATTATCTAAATATTTTTTCCCTAAAACAAAATTCGTCATATTTTTTATTTTTAATAATTCTGCTTTCTTTGTGACGTTGTTATTGTAATCCTTATCATGTATCGTAATATTGGCACCTTTTTTTAATAAATATTTTGCGGCAGATTGTCCAGTTAATCCAAAACCTATAATTCCAACATTTTTATTTTTAAAATTCATTTTTATTTAAATTATTTAAAAAACTATCACCTATCTTGTACACATCCCCCGCACCTATTGTCACAATAACTGTTTTAGTGTTTTTGTATTTATTAAGATATTTAATTATCTCAGAAAAATTATTTAAATATTTAATATTATTATTTTTTGAATTAATTTTTATCGAATTTATTACATCACCTATTGTTAAACTTTTCTTATCATTATTCGTATCTCCTAATGCCGGAACTAAATCTGTCAATATAATCTGATTAGCCACTTTAAAAGAATTGCCATATTCAGATAGAAAAGTTTTAATCAAGTGGTATTGTCTAGGCTGGAACACCGCGCATATATCGTGTTGAGGGAAAAATTGCTTAATACTGCTTAATAGGTTTTTTACTTGTGTAGGATGATGAGCAAAATCGTCTATTATAACTAGGTCACCAAATCCACCCTTAATATCAAATCTTCTTTTTATACCAGTAAATGTACCCCCTAATTGTTTTATCCCTTTTATTGGAATATTAAAATGATCAAAAAACGAGACAACGCTTGTATAATTATATATATTATATAAGCCTGGAATTTTTATACAAAAATCAGAAATTTTTTTACCATTATTATTTTTATATACCTCGAAATTACTAAAACCTGCATTAAAAACAATATTTTTAATTATATAATCATTATGCTCTTCTTGCCCAAAACTAATAACTTTACTTTTTGCCGAGTGTACGATTGTTTTTATAATACGATTGTCTCCATTCACTATTAATACACTATCCTTACTAAACTTTTCTACAAATTCTTTAAAAGCTGACACCATAATACTTTCTGTCTTATAGTATTCCATGTGGCTTTTTTCAATATTAGTTATTACCCCTACATCACTAATTAAATCATGAAATGATCGGTCATATTCGCACGCTTCTACAATAATATACTCCCCATTACCTAGTCTACAATAATCTCTCAATTCTTTTATATACGCACCACTAATTATAGTTGGGTCTTGTTTTACATACAATAACGCTAAGCCAAATAATGAGGTGGTTGTACTTTTACCATGACTTCCTGCAATAGAAATTTTTTTATAAGGCTTCATTAATAATCGCAAGAATTCAGACCTCTTAAGTATAGGAATGCCTAATTCATTAGATTTACAAAATTCCGGACACTTGTCAGAAATGACTGAGGATCTCACAACTATATCAATATCTTTATTTATATGAATTTCAGAATGACCTTTAAACACAGATGCCCCCGATTTAGCAATCGCACGAGTTTCTTCATTATCATTTATATCAGAACCAGTTACTTTGCAACCTTTCTCAAGGCAAATCTTTGCAATACCATTTAAACCCTTGCCACCTATTCCAATAAAGTGGATGCGAGTTCCATTCTCAATTATTAAATTTTTATAATTATTCATTAGATTTATATATTTATAACTGTTGATAATCATAAAATACTTAATTAGATTAGTCAACCCTCCCCCGTAATACCCCCCATAGTTTGGAATCACTTTAAGGTATGTACTCAAACATATGACATATATAACAAATTCAAATTTCTCCCGTGTCTATAGACAAGCAATCGAATTGATATGGAGGAATGAAATGCTAGAAAAGAAGCATTACACTTTGTATTTTCTCAAAGTGTGATAATAAGGTGAGACACAAAAGCAAAAAAGCATAGAACTATCCAAGAGAAATGTTTAGCTCGTGTCGCACACATATTCTCTTCATCTAAAAAGCACTCAAGTTATACTTGTCTTATTACAATAATGAGAATAATCACATGGATATTAATTACAAAACACCGCATGAAGTGATGTTTAGATTTTGACTCTTTTATACCTCCCGTATAACTAAAAACAAAAAAAAGCGGAGCAATTAATTGCTCCGCTTATACTTCTTTTTTTATTGAATTACGCCCTCCTTCGTGAGACTCCAACTATTCCGATAAGTCCTGTTCCAAACAACCATATTGCTGTAGGGATTGGAACCGCTGAAACAAGATACTCCTGACTTGCATCTAATGGATCTGGAGTCAATACATTCATAACCCCAGAAAAGTCAAAATTATCATAAGACCCACTTATCGCAGTATTATAAAACACCGTTGCAACAGAAGTCAAAGATGTTGACCCAGGAGACATTATTTCCCAGACAGCTAAGTTTATATCTGCTTGATTAGAAAAAGAAACACCGCCCAACAGACTAAAAAGATAGCCAACTTGACTGTATTTTTCAATTCCCAATGAAGCAAACTTCACAGGAGCCCCAGCTTGTATGTCAGCGTATGTAAACTCTGTTGCTTGCCATACATCCCCGATACTAACAGACGTAAGCCTGTCATCACACATCGCGTTTATGATGTCCAAACCATTGGTTTCAAGCTCATACAGGCCAGAATAGGCCCCGTAACGCACTTGTGAATCCCCAACTCCAACAAGCTCCACATTCACCATAGTTGCCGCGATTGCAGCACCAGCTGTCATTGATGTAAAAGCGAAGGACAAAATTACAAAGAACAAATTTTTTATTTTTTTCACCTATAATTCCTCTCTTGTTTTGATGTTTAACAAAAAAATAAACGACCTCATTTACTGAGCTCATTTAAAGTATATACCATATAGTATATTTTGTCAAATTATAAAATTAATCCACGCTCGGCAGTTCAAGCACACGTTTATGCAGTTCCATTGCATTTTCTTTATATTTTGACAGTAATTGTTCTTTCGATAAATTATTGTTGATTTTAATCTTGTAAGGCGTTCCAAATCTTATTATCACATTTCTTTTGCCAGAAAAAAGATCATTTTTAGTTAATTTATGCATATCTTCAATAAAAACAGGCACAATTGGTGCACCGGTATAATGAGAAAGAGCAATTACTCCAACCTTAAATTCTGATACTTTTCCGTCTTTAGAGCGCCCTCCTTCTGGGAAGAAAGTCACGCTACCACCATCTTTGATAATACGAATATGATTTCGTAATGATTCTTTATAATTTTTTAATCCATAATATATCGGATATGCACCAAAAAGTTTAAAAAAAGAACTACCGTATAAATACCCTCTTAACCCAAAATTTTTAGTCCGATAAAATTCTTTATCCATCCCAACATAAAACATTGGACCAAATCTAGACATCATTGGCATAACGGTACGAATAAGTGGCCCATCCCATTCGCTTGAATGATTTGATGCAAATATCACAGGTCCCGAGTATTCATCCAAGCCTGAGAGATTTTTAACTTTTAAATTACAAAAAGTTAAAAAAATAGTATTTACAATTATCCGAACAAACCACTGCGTCACAATTGCTGGTAAAAAATAAAATTTATTAAATTTACGCAAAAGTATTGAAGTCATTTTTAAAATAAATTAAATTTATACAATCAAGTTTATATTCCCTCATTTTTTAATTCTTCCACTACTTTCTCTGCTTTTCTTGATAATTTATTTGGCATATTAATATTCAAGGTAACAAGCAGGTCCCCTCTTTTTTTATCATCAATCGGTACCCCTTTTTCTCTTACTCGTAATATCTCACCAAAAGATGCACCTTTAGGAATTTTAAGCTTTAATTTACCATCAAGTGTCTCCAGTATATATTCACCTCCCAAAAGCGCATCGGTTAGTTTTATATTCAAATCTGTAACAAGATTATTCCCTTCTCTTCTTAGAGATGAGTGAGCACCAACGTGAATTTTTATATAAAGATCTCCTGCAATACCTTTCGGGATTGCCTCTCCTGCCCCTGACAAACGTATCATTTCACCACTACTAATACCAGCAGGTATCTTTACTTTGATCTCTGTTTCTTTTTTCAAAACTCCTGTTCCATGACAATTAACACATTTCTCTTTAGGAATTTCTCCTGCACCAAAACATTCTCCACATTCTACTGTATTTGTAAAAGTACCAAAAAAAGTCTTTTTTGTTTCGTGTACCCTTCCTTGTCCATTGCATACATTACATTTTTTCAAAATTGTACCTTTTTTTGCTCCACTTCCTTCACATGTATTGCATGCTGATGTCTTATTCAACAAAATCTTCCTGTCTGTGCCAAAAATAGATTCTTCAAAAGATACTTCAATATCTATAGAAATATCGCTCCCTCTTTTAGTTCTCCCCCTTCTTGAACCACCTCCAAAAAAATCACCGAAAATATCTCCGAGATCAACTCCTTCAAATCCTTGTCCACCCTGAAACCCAGAAAAGTCAAAGCCACCAGCACCTCCATACGGATTAGCACCTCCTCCGAATGTTTGCCCATAAGTATCATACTCTGCACGCTTTTTATCATCCGATAATATACCATAGGCTTCATTCACTTCTTTAAATTTTGACTCATCTCCTCCTTTTTTATCAGGATGATACTTATGAGCAAGTTTCCTGAAAGCTTTTTTAATTTCATCTTTTGATGCTCCTTTTTGGACACCTAAAACATTGTAAAAATCTTTTGACATATTACTATTATAACAATCTTAACCTAACCATTCAACAAAAGCCGCCTTCATGGCGGCTTTTGTTTTATTTATCGTCGTCTTTTTTGTTTTTATCTTCTTCTTCATATTCCGCATCTCTTACCTTTTCACTTTCCGAACCTTTATTCTCTTTCGAACCGCTGCCATCTTTTTCTTCTCCCTCTTCTGTTGTCTGCGACTTGCTCATCGCCTCTCCTATCTTTTGTATTTCGGTCGATAACTCCTCTGTTGCTTTTTTAATTTGTTCAATTTCAGCACCATCTTTTACTTTTTTGAGTTCCGAAACTTTTTCTTCAACTGACGTTTTTATATCAGATGAGATTTTATCACCAGCATCTTTTACTGATTTTTCTGCAGTATATATAAGCTGTTCTGCCATATTCTTTGCCTCCACCACTTCACGTTTCTTTTTATCTTCTTCCTCATGCATTTCTGCATCTTTTTTCATCTTTTCAATATCCTCATCAGTAAGACCACTACTTGCTTCTATTTTAACAGACTGTTCTTTACCGCTTACTTTATCTTTTGCTTTTACATTTAAAATTCCATTTGCATCAATATCAAATGAAACTTCTACTTGAGGAGTACCTCTAGGTGCCGGAGGGATTCCATCCAATACAAACCTTCCAAGAGTTTTGTTATCCGCAGCCATTTGCCTGTCACCTTGTACTACATTTATTTCTACTGATGTTTGATTATCAGCAGCAGTAGAGAATATCTGTGATTTTGATGCAGGTATTGTAGTATTACGTTCAATAAGTTTTGTTGAAACACCTCCCATTGTCTCAAGCCCTAATGATAATGGGGTAACATCAAGGAGTAAAATATCCTTTACATCCCCCTGAAGAATACCTGCCTGTATTGCCGCCCCCATAGCAACAACCTCGTCAGGATTAATAGATTTATTTGGCTCCTTCCCGAAAAAGTTTTTTACAGCTTGCGTTATTGCAGGCATTCTTGTTTGTCCTCCAACAAGAATAATTTCATCAATATCTTCAATTTTAAAAGGTGATGCTTCTATCGCACGTTTTGTAATTTCAATTGATTTATCAATATATTCACGTGCAAGATCTTCAAGCTGGGTTCTTGTTAATTTTAGTAGCAAATGTTTTGGTCCTGATGCATCAGATGTTATAAATGGAATATTTATTTCTGTCTCTACTGCACTAGATAGCTCATGCTTTGCTTTTTCTGCGGACTCCTTCAGGCGCTGTAATGCAAGAACATCCTTTGTAACATCAATTCCACTTTCTTTCTTAAACTCATTAGCAATCCATCTAACAACCTTCTGGTCAATATCCTCACCTCCCATATGAACATCACCATCTGTTGATTTTACTTCGATTACATCGTCAGCAACTTCCAATATAGAAATATCAAAAGTACCGCCACCAAAGTCATAAACAGCAATTTGTTCATCTTTCTTTTTATCAAATCCATATGCAAGTGCTGCAGCAGTAGGTTCATTTATAATACGCTTCACATCAAAACCAGCGATCTTACCAGCATCCTTGGTTGCTTTTCTTTGTGCATCGCTAAAATAAGCAGGTACTGTAATAACAGCTTCTGTTATTTTTTCTCCAACCTTTTCTTCAGCATCTTGCTTAAGTTTCTGTAGTATCATTGCAGAAATTTCTTCTGGACGATGAGTTTTATCTCCCATTTTTACCTTCACACCGCCATCATCAGATTTTTCTATCTTAAATGGAACTACCTCTTTGTCTCCCTGCACTCCGCTATCCTCAAACTTGTGTCCGATTAATCGCTTTATTCCAAATAATGTATTTTCTGGATTGGTAACAGCTTGTCTTTTTGCTAAAAGTCCAACAAGACGCTCTCCTGATTTAGACAACGTAACAACCGAAGGAGTAGTACGTACACCCTCAGTATTTTCTAATATTTTCGGCTCACCACCTTCTATTATCGCCATTGCCGAATTTGTTGTTCCAAGATCTATCCCTAATATTTTTGACATAATTTATTATTAAAATTATTACCAATAATTTATTACTATTTATACTGCGCAACTCGCACCTTCGCCGCTCGTATAACTTTACCGTTATGTTCATACCCTTTCTGTATAACACTCATCACAACACTATCGTCTTTCTTTTTGTCTGTATCAATCATTTCCATTGAAGTATGAAAACTTGGATTAAATTTCTCTCCTGTTGGGTCTATTTGTTTAAGACCGTTATTTTCAAGGATTGAAAGAAGTTGTGAATAAATATACTCAACTCCAATTCTCCAGTTCTTATCCACCTTCTCCCATGCCTCTTTATCAGCAAACGCCATTTCAAAACTATCTACAACAGGAAGTAATTCCTCTATAAACTCACCTGTGGCATATACGAAGGACTCTTTTACCTTGTTTTCATTTTCTTTCTTTGCATTTACAAAATCTGCTCTAGATCTTTGCCACCCTAAAAGATTTTCTCTATTTTCTTTTAGGCATTCATTCAGTTTTTCCTTTAATTTTTTTACTTTCCCTTCAACAGTTTCATTTTCCTCAATGATAATATCATCATTATACACATCTTCAAGCTCTTCTTCAATATCTTTCTTTTTTTCTTTTTTTGAAGCCATATATACAAAAATTTACAATTTAAAAAATTAACAAATCACGAATGTGTATTATCGTTGTAATTTGCAGTATAAGCTGATTAACGTATGTCTAGTTAATTTACTTAGTATATATTATCGTTTCGACCACTGTGGAGACTTTCTGGCCTTTTTTAAACCAAACTTTTTTCGTTCTTTCATTCTCGGATCACGCTTTAGAAATCCTAATTTTTTTAATTTACTTCTAAGTTCTTCGTCGTATGAAACAATCGCTCTTGTAACACCGTGTCTTAAAGCTTCTGCCTGTGCATGTATACCACCTCCTTTTACAAGAGCGCTTACGCTAAATTTAATAGATAGTTTAGACTTAGATAATGCATCACGTATAATTGCTCTTAATTCATCTGTAGGAAAATACACATCTGCATCTTTGTCATTTACTGTAAATTTTACCTTACTTGTTTCTGTTATTCTAACACGAGCAACAGCGGTCTTTCTTCTCCCGACCGCTTCTATGTATCGGTTTTTTTCTTTTTTTGTTGTTGTAGTATCCATAACAATAAACTATATAGTCACTTAGTCGTTAATTATTAAATTTTTCATCATTCCTTTCCTTAGTCTGTTTGCCGGAAGCATTCCATAGACAGCTTTTTCAAACACCTCACCATATCCTTTCTTGCTAATCACCTCTTCCATTGTTCTTGATTTAAGTCCACCCGGATATCCTGAATATCTCTGATACTCTTTCTCTTTCGTTTTCTTCTGAGATATTTTTGCCTTAGAAGCGTTTAGTATTATAACTTTTACTTCAGGGTTAACATTCCTTTGAAACTCCGGGGTATTTTTCCCCATCAAAAATATTGCCGCTTCTGATGCGACTCTTCCTATTGCCCTATTCGATGCGTCAATTTTGTATTCCATAAATAAAATAATTCTTCAAAATAATTAAATAAACTCGATCACAGCCATTTTACTACCATCCCCTGGTCTTGGTGATAATTTTACAATACGTGTATATCCACCATTCCTATCTTTGTATCGCACAGACAGGTCATCAACAAGTTTTTTGGTAACATCTTTATTTCCACCAAGCCTTGCCGAGATAAGCCTCATTGCAGAAACTGTTTCGCCACGTCCAGTTGTAACGAGTTTTTCAACAAAAGGTCTAAGCTCTTTTGCTTTCGCCTCTGTTGTCGTTATCTTACCGTGTTCTATTAGAGAAATAGCCAAAGAACGCAAGAGTGCTGTTCTCTGACTCCTAGTCCTGCCAAATTTTCTTATTGATTTATGGTGTTTCATGTTATCTTATCTATTTTTATTTTATTTCAATACGATACCAAAATTACTCAAGGCTCTTTTTATTTCTTGAATGCCTTTTTTTCCCAGCCCCTCTAAGTCCAATAGGTCATCTTCTTTTTTCTTTGCGAGTCCTCCAATAGTTCTTATGTTTGCATCAGATAATGCATTAAGTGTCCTTGTAGACATATCAAGAGTATCTATTCTTGTTTTCAAAATCTCGGAATCAACTTCTCCTTTCTCTTCTTCTCCTTTCTCTTCTTCTGTTACAACCTTCGGTAATTCTATCTCTTCTTCCTCTTCTTTGAATCCTACAATGGCCTTAAGTTGTTTTATCATAATCCCAATTGAATTTTCAAGTGCTTCTCGCGGTGTAATAGTACCGTCTGTCTCAATTGCTATTTTAAGACGATTGTAGTCAGTTCTATCACCAACACGCATTCCTTCAACCTCATAATTCACTCTTCTTATCGGAGCAAATGCAGCATCCAAACTTATCACACCAGTTTCAACTTTATCTTTTTGCAATACTTCTTTTGGAACATACCCAAGGCCTTTTTCTATTACCATCTCAATATTCAATTCTGTATTCTTGGTTGTTAATGATGCAATATGTTGATCTTTATTCAATACTTCAACTTGCCCTGATATTTTTATGTCTGCAGCAGTAATATCTTTTATCCCTTTAACTGATAGAGAAATTGTTTGTGGTTCATCAGTAGATAACGCAAATCTGATCTTTTTTAGATTTAAAAGCATTGTTATAACATCCTCTTTTATTCCATCAATAGTTGAAAATTCATGTGGAACACCATCAATCTTTACAGAGGTGATAGCAGCTCCAGGTAAAGAAGAAAGGATTATTCTTCTCAAAGAATTACCTAAAGTATGTCCATACCCAGGATAAAGCCCATCTATCTCATAAACACCGGTATATTCATCTTCGGATATAATCTTTGGCTTTGATGGTAAAATAATATTGTAATCAGGCATAATTTTACTATTTAGATATTAAAATAACTTTTAAAATATACATTATTTTTTCAAATTTGGCAAATAATAGATCAACTATCTACTATAGAATTCCAACACGGAAGTTATATTGAAGACTACATCTTCTTTATCAAGTTTTGGACTTCCTTGTATAACACCTTGTGCTTTTTTAAAATCAACTTTTATCCAAGCGGGTACATTTTGTTTTTCCAACCTAGGTAATATTTCATTAAACAACGCTTTGTCTTTACTACCTTCTCTTATTCCTAAAACATCCCCCTCTTTTATTTTATAAGATGGGATATCAACTTTTCTACCATTTACGGTAATGTGTCCATGTGAAACCATCTGTCGTGCCATTGATCTTGCAGGAGCAAACCCTACTCTAAACACAATACTATCTAATCTTGATTCCAAGTTCTCATACAGCCTATCAGCAGGATTTACACCATGTCTTGATGTCGCCTCTTTAACATAATTTGAAAATTGTTTTTCATTAACACCGTATATATTTTTTATTTTCTGTTTTTCTCTCAACTGGAGACCATATTCTGAAAAAGTCTTTCTGTGTTTCCTTGCAGAATCAGGCATACCTGGAGCATATGGTTTTTTTTCAAATGCACATTTAGGAGAAAAACACTTTTCTCCTTTTAGGAAAAGTTTCTTGTTTGCCCTTCTACATAATTTACATTTTTTATAATTCATATTTTTTACCGTTGTGATATTTAAAACTACAAAATCAATTTATACTCTTCTTGGTTTCTTCTGCCGTGGTCCATTGTGTGGAACAGGTGTCTTATCTTTTATTGACGAAAGTGTTGCACCTTTTGAAGAAAAAGCCCTTATTGAAGATTCTCTACCTGGGCCTATACCAATGACAACAACGTCTACCTCTTTAATGCCCATCATTTCAGCCTTTTCTCCTATTATTTCACCTACTTTAGCGGCTGCAAATGGTGTACCTTTTTTTGCTCCTTTAAATCCCAAAGAACCACTTGAAGACCATGCCAAAGCATCACCTTTCTTGTCTGCCAGAAGAAGTTTTGTATTATTGTATGTAGACTGTACATACAAAACACCAGAACCAACATTTTTCCTTGGAACACGAGAAAGTGATCGTGATACTTTTCCTTTATCAACTCCACCTCCTGATTTTTTTACAATTCGTTTTTTTCCCATGCTATTTTTTTACTTGCAATTCAAACTATTTATTAAATAAATTATTTTTTATCAACTTTAGTCCTACCGGACCCCATTGTTCTCCTTACATTTCCTCTTGTCGTCCTAGAATTTGTTTTCGTTCTCTGTCCTCTTAAAGGAAGTCTCTTAATATGTCTTGTACCTCTGTAACATAATATATCTTTCAATCTTTTTATGTTTCCAGCAACATCACGTTTAAGATCACCTTCAACTTTAAGTTCTTCTATGAATTTTCTTATCTTATTTTCCTCCTCTGTAGATATTTCTTTTGGTTTTTTGCCATGCTCAACTTCTGTATTGTCTAATATCTTTTTTGCCATAGGGCGACCAATACCATAAATGGTTGTTAGCCCAATCTCTAATCTTTTATTATCTGGTATTGTTATTCCTAAAATTCTCATATTAAAAAATTCTCATTAAGTTAAAATTACCCTTGACGTTGTTTATGTCTCGGATTCTCACATACCACAAACACACGCCCTTTTCTGCGGACCATCTTGCATTTTGCGCATATTTTCTTTACTGAAGCTCTAACTTTCATAAATACAAAATAAAAACGTGCCCTTACAGCACAATTAAAATATAAAGCCTTTGTTTATAACATCGTTAACAACAAAGAGGATTATATACTATTTACAACCGTTTGACAACCCTCCCTTTACCCCCATACGGGTCAAGCTTTACTGCAACCTTATCCCCAACTAGCACCTTAATTCTGTGTATACGCATTTTGCCAGAAAGATAAGCTATCTGCTCTACACCATCCTCAAGCTCTACCTTGAACATTGTATTTGGTAAAGCTTCTATAACGGTGCCACTTGCCACAATATCATTCTCCTGTGTATTATTTGTCATCAATGGAAGTATACTAACAAATTACTGATAATAAATCAACATTTAATCTAAAGAATTACTAGGTTTAATAATTTTGATTGTTATGTCTTCATTATTTTCAGGAAATATCTTTTTCCAAAAAGGACGAATTGTAGCCTTTGCTTTATCTACACTTGAATATTTTGAAATAATATCATTAAAATCCTCTTTATTTTTTCCGACAATACTATTCACGAGTAGTTCATTATCTACCTCCCATACAATATCTGCTATACCAGAAAATTCAAATCTTAATTCATTAGTATTTTTAGGATCAAATTTTTCCTGATCAATAATCTTAAATTCTAATTCATCTAAATTGCGCACAACAACATCTTCCCCTTCATAAGGGTTAATAAATTTCTCAGCTATATATTTACTCAGTTTAGTTTTATTGAATATTACACCGTATAATTTACCTTCTTCCGTGATAGAGATAGAGCCTTTTGCTGTTTCTTTTTGTGGAGTTACATCATCAAATTCAAAAAATACAGCTTTGTCGTATAAAATAAAATCATCTGGAACCTCTGAGCGTGCTTGGCTCAACAATACTTCTTTTAGAGAGTTCGCGATATCATCTAATGCATTTTCTACATCCTCGGATGAGGCGAACTTAATAACTCCAGAAAATCCCCCTTCTATCGGGGTCTTTGATCTAGCATAGAATTTACTAAATCTCGGATCACCTTTAAACCCAGGGACAGTAAAGTCAACTAGTCCTACGTTATACTCTTCTCCTGGAACATCAGCATACACCGTAACTTCAACACTACCTGGAACTATTTCACCATTTTGTACAGTTGTCCCTGGTACTATAACTGATTTTTTAATTCTATAAATTTCTCCAGTCGGAGTTTCGAATCTTGTTCTTACTATTAATTTTTGGCTTTTTGAACTATACGTATTATAAATAATAATATCACCAGACGCTTTTCTTTGTAGTTCTTTCTCTTCTGTAGCGGGAACTTCTGTAGAATCAGTGTTCTCTAAAATTATCATCTTAAATGACAACTCATTGCCCGAAGCATCTTTCTTTACTTTGAGTAATCCATCATTTAAAGAAACTTGTACCTGCACCGGAGCAACCTCAACGATAGTTCCTGAGAACACTGAAAGTAATACAAATAATAGAAAAAAAGATGAAGCAAGAGCAAGAAACCACATAATAAACTTTGATGACTTATTTTTCTTATTAGGCCCATATGTGATTTTTTGTATATTTTCAGAGATAATGTGTTTTGTTGTCTTGATTTCATTATCACGAAAACCTGATCTTCGTACATGCCGGTTGGATGTTATGATATCTTGTAGTATTTTTTTGGACATAATCGTATTATATCATATTTATTTTTCATCTTAAATGTGAACAACAGACAAGTTATATTATCCTTTCAGTAAACATAGCTTCAAGCATTATAAATGGATCTTTTGAAATATCATCACTTTTTATTGAACAAAATTTACTCATTAATTTTTCATTTAATATTTTTATTTCAAATTCATTATTTACAAGAGTAAACTGACCAAAATTTTCTTCATTTATAGCGCTCTTAAACCATTCTTGCACATCATTATCTGCCGTGATAAAAACGGAATAAGGAATAGAAAAATCTCTCGAAAAAAGATGTAAAACTTCGGCAAACGATGCTATCCATTCTTTTTTTGCTTCTGTGAGTATTTTATTCAATTTATCACTTGTGAGAGGGTCATTTTTACCTGCATTAAACATAGAAAACAAAGAACTGGCTTCTTCTACTGTAGTATTAAAACCACTTGCGATTCTTCTTATTAAAAAATTTCTACCGAGAGGAAAAGCAGTGTTTTTAATGAGTACATTATTTTTTACCATTGATACATCTGTTACTTCTCCTGTAATATCAATAGACAAAAAATTGCTTTCATTAAAAATATCTCTAATTGCCACAAAAGAAGCAAGAGAGAATGAACTAAACTCTATATTATTATGAAAAATTCTTAATACTTTATCCTCTATTAACTTAATTGTTTTTTCAGATCCAATACTTACAAAAAGTGTCACCTCAACGAGCTTAGTTTTTTTATTATAAGGATTACCTGTCTCATATCCATTTAATTTTGTTTGTATGTTCTGCACATCTATCACACGCGGAACTCCACCAACTATTTTCTTCCCTTTCACTATGTCGCTACTTATGACAGATACTTCTTTGTCTATAAGAGTATCTATCATTTTATGTGTGACAATAAAAGGAATCTTTTTCTCTATTTTTATAAAATGCGTCATGGAGGTATACCAAGGAGAAGAAAGAATACAAAACGTTCTTTTTGTGGATACTTTTGACACTTTTGAGAGCTCTGATAATACAGACTCAAGAGTATCTGACATTAAGGAAAGAAACCGAGAAAAGTTAACATCATCTTTCATTTTTATCTGTTTGCGAACACTATATAAAACTACCGGAGGGCTGTTTTTTTTAATTAAAACAATCGCACCACCGATACTAGCACTTCCAATATCTAAAATAATCACCGATTTTTCTTTTTTCATATTTAGAGATAATATAATATTTCTTCAATAAATATTATACCATTATATTGAAAGAATTTATGTGGAAATAAAAACCCGTGTTCGCCGCGGGTTTTTATTTTTCTATATTATTCCAACAATGCCTTAATGCGACGCACACCAGCTGAACTTGCACTTTCTTTTTTGATTCTGAAGTGCCCTAATTCTGAAGTGTTCTCAACATGAGGACCACCACAAATTTCTTTACTAAAACCTCCGATGGAATAGACTTTTACCTTTTCTCCATATTTATTTCCAAATACTCCAATCGCCCCACTCTCTTTTGCTTTCTCAACTGTCATTTCTTCCATCTTAACAAATAAGCCTTCTTTTATCTTTTCATTTACCAAATCTTCAACCTTTTGTTTTTCTTCATCTGTCATTTTTTCTGGATGAGAAAAATCAAAACGTAATCTCTCAGAATTTATATTACTTCCCTTTTGCTCCACATGATTACCTAATACTTCACGAAGAGCTTGGTTTAGAAGATGTGTAGCTGTATGTAACCTTGTAGAATTTTCATCATGTCCACCCAAACCACCCTTAAACTTTCCAACCGAAGCAGTTCGGGAAAGCTCTTGGTGTTTTTTCATTTCCTTGTTAAAATCAACACGCATTCCTCCTTCATCAACCAGAATATCTCTATTTTCCATTTCTTCAATTGTCATCTCGAAAGGAAACCCGTAAGTTTGAAATAAATTAAAAAAATCTTTTCCTCCTATTTCAACGATACCACCTGTATCATATCTGGAAAATAATTTTTCAAATTGTTTTAAACCATCTCTTAAAGTCTTTCTAAATTTTTCCTCCTCTTTTTGATTTTCACTTTTAATCTGCTCTGCATTATTTTTTACATTCTCATAAAATTCTCCATATTGCTCAATTACAATATTCACCAAATCAACCAAATTCCCTTTTTCAATACCTAACAAATCCATATGACGAACCGCTCGTCTGATCATTCTTCTCAAAACATAACCTCTGTCCGTATTAGAAGGGATCATACCATCGGAGATCATAAAGACTGCCGTTCGCACATGGTCAGCAATAATTCTTGTTGATTTTAAAATATCTTCTTTACTTCTAGCTTTTACTTCAGGATTTACAAGCTCATAATCAGGAGTAAGCTCTTTTATTTTATCCATCAACGGAGTGAACAAATCAGTTTCGTACACATTATCTTTCTCTTGCATCATCACAGTTAGTCTCTCCAGTCCCGCTCCTGTATCCACATTTTTTTGCGCAAGTTTTCCAATTATCTTCCCATCTTTCTTTTCATATTCCATAAACACATCATTCCACACCTCAATTATTTTCTGTTCACCATCAGCTTTTACAAACTCCGCTTTTGTCATTCCTTTGGTCAATTCTCCTGTAACATCATAAAACATTTCGGAATCAGTGCCACAAGGACCATTATCCCCTGGACTCCACCAGTTAGATTCTGCGGACATAGAAAAAATTCTTTTTTCTGGTTCAAGTCCCGCTTTTTCAAAAATCCCTTTCCAGATTTCAAAAGACTCTTCATCTTTTGGAGCATCTTCATTACCCTCAAAAATAGTCACATAAAGGCGAGCTGAATCAAGACCAAGCCCTTCTTCTTTGTCAGTTAAAAATTTATATGACCAATTAATTGCGTCTTTTTTAAAATAATTACCGAGTGACCAATTGCCAAGCATCTCAAAAAAAGTTAAGTGTGTATTATCTCCCACTTCTTCAATATCAGTTGTTCTCACGCATTTTTGTACATCAACAAGTTTTGTACCAGCTGGATGTTTTTCTCCTAATAAATATGGAACAAGTGGTTGCATACCAGCGGTGTTAAAAAGCACTGATGGATCATTTTCTGGCACCAGAGAAGCAGAGGGGATGACCACATGTCCTCTTTCTTTAAAAAATTTTAAAAATTTACTACGTATTTCTTCTGATTGCATATAGAAAGATACTCTACACTATTTTATACTGAATTACAAAACAGGCTTGCTATATAATTTAGATAATACTATTTTGCCAAATTAAAGGCTTTTTTAATTTCATCATCACTCCAGCCAGCATCTTTCAATTCTTTTTTTATCGTATCGTCATTTAAGTCTGAGGCTTTCGCATCTTTAACATATTTAATAAGGTCAGATTCAATCGAAGATATCGGCAATGCATCAGCACCACTACTATTTATCTTATCTCCACCAAATTCATCTTGATAATGATCCCTAACAACGATACCTTCAAGTTCTTTTAATTCTTTTTCTTCCATTTTTAGACGTTTTTTTAAAAAGATAATCACGGTAATAAAAACAAACGTAGCAATCACACCAATAACAATTATTATCCATACAATAAGATCCACATCTCTAATTCGCTCCATAAATTCATCCCATTTTGTATCAACAGACTGTCCACTTCTGATAAGTTCTTTACATTCATCAATATACATATCAACGTATTCATCAGCCTCAATAAATGAAAGTGTATTTTTTGCAGATTCAAATTTTATCGCTGCCTTACCACAATGACCTTGATTTTTTAGCCCCAATGCCTCTTTAAACAATATATTATAATTACCTTCCTTATTCTCGATTTCTATTTTATTAAGTGCTTCATTTATTACCAATGAAGGAATAACAAAAGCAAAATTATCGCCCTCGTTTGAGTCCGCAGTCTGAAAGCTAACAATACCTACAACTTCGCCATCTTTATTTACCATTGGCCCACCACTTGATCCTCCTGATATTTTTGCATCCACTTGCCACACTAACCCATCTCCCATTTTTTTCTTACTTCCTATTGAACCTGTGGTAAAAGTTGATTCCAAAAAATCATTAGACTCTGCTTGAGCATTTCCAGGAAATCCAATTACATATATTTTTGCACCGACGGTAAGGTCGTCAGACAACGAGATTGGCAATGCAGGGAATCCTTTATTTTTAATTTTTACAATTGCAATATCATCTGAATCTTTTCTATCACGAAAAAAATTATCATTTGAATATATAATGTCTACGGGGATACCATTATCAATAGCTTTTTTTATATCCTTATCTATTGATCTCGGGTCCACCATTGTGGTTTTATATTCCAGATCAAAAATGCTGTTTTCCATCAAATAAACATAAACTTCATCAGCAAAATCTTTTATCTCATCGTCGGTATACTTTTGTATTTTTTCAACATCTTCTTCTGAATTCTGAAGCATGCTTAGCATAAAACTAGCTGCTATTATATCTTTTAGTGTTTTACTTTTAATACTTTCTTTAGATACGACGTGAGCATTGGTTGCTATATATCCATTAGAATTAACAAAAAAACCACTACCAGTGTAATATTTATCCAATTCTATTTCGACAGTACTACCAGGGATAGATTTTAATTCTAATGTAAGTAAATCAATATCAGCATCAGCTAATATTATTTTACCTGTAATATGTTGTCCTAAACGAACAACTGCTGGTTTTACAAGATTTACAATATCTTCTTCCGTTAAGCTTTTTTTTATTTTGTTATTCAAATGCTCCGCAGAAACTGCAACAGGAAATACCGAAAGTATAAATAAGAAATATAAATTTAACAATTGTTTAGTCATAATTATCTTTTAATAATATCATGGATGTATTTTTAAACAGATGTGGAAAACACACAGACCTCAATATCAAATATAATCACAAAAAAAATAGGCTACTGCATAGTAGCCTATTTTCAAATTATTTCTTTTCATTCCGATCGTTAAACCCAGATGCACCACCATTGTTTATGTAATGAAGAGCCAACTCATTATCATCTTTCGGTTCACGTCCATATGCATGCCGAAAAAAATTCCTATTATCTTCCCCAAGTATCTCTTCCTTCTGTTTACTATTCCATCCCGAAAGATCTTCATGAGAAATATCACTATCTGTCATCACATCCTCCTTCTTTGTTTTTAGTCACAAAAAAAGCACCCAAATAACATTATGTTCTTTTAAAAAAATACGTCAAGAATTTTTAATATATTTTAAAATTCACTAAAAAACCATCTGAACTTTCAACGCACAATTATCAAATACCCAGACAGTATCAAATTCAGACATCTCCATTCTCTCGCTATTTAATATAAAATATTGCCTTGGTAAGCTGTCACTATTAATGACTATCGGCATTTGATTATCAATCCATTCATCCGGGCATATTCTTAATTTCTCATCGATAAAAACTTGTGGTGTTTTATTCTTAGTTCCATAAAAATATACATGAGAATAAACAACAAAAAATACGGTCAATCCAATAAGGGCAAGAAAATGTTTTCTTGTATTTTTAGTAATCATCGTCATCGTCTACACCTTCATGTTTAATTGAATATCCAGTAGATAATTCTTTTATCTTTTTCTCAACATACCACAACATTGTAAATATAAATAATGTCAATATTGTTACCAACACTGCTATCGCATAAAGCCCATAACCACATGCAACACCGACCCCAGCGGCAACCCAAAGACCAGCCGCTGTGGTAAGTCCACTTACTTTTGAATCCCTAAAAATTATCAACCCTGCACCAATAAAACCTATACCAACAATCACTTGTGACATAACACGCAATGGATCAAGAGATGTTCTCTCAAGATACACTTCCGTCACGATCATAGAAACTATTACAAAAAGTGCCGACCCCATTGAAACCAAAGCATATGTTCTCATGCCGGCAGTTTTTTGGGCCATTATCCTCTCAGCACCCAAAAGCATCCCGAGGAACATTGCAGTCGCAATCCTAGAAAATATTTCTACAGTATCTCCATAAGTAAGTAATAATTCCATATCTCTTTAATGGTATCAAAAAATATTTTAATTACCTACAGTAATTAAACTTCATGTTGTTCAATACTCCTAGAAACACCTCCACCACAAAGTAATCCTATCTCATCAATAACACTATCAATACTCTCTTCGCTCATACCAAGTTCTCTGAGAACATCTCTTCTTTTTATAAGATCCTTACACAACACAATACCTCTTTCAAATATTATTTTTTTCCTTTTTTTGTTTAATGTTGTTAGGCATGATATTGGATGAACTTTTGATTCTAATATCATGTCTTGCAAATTACCTTCCTTGGGATAATTCCAACCTATAACCTTAAGCCCTGAACACCTTCCATACTGACGTGCTTTTGAAGTTAATTTTGTGTTTGTTATAAGCCACCCTTCATGGATTATTGGCACAGATGATACTTCTTTTCTCTTGTGTATAGCTTTTAAATCATCAACTCGAGCCTTTACATAAAGTGATACTTTTAGGTCTGTCTTTATTCCGGGTTTATTGTGAAATTTTGCTTCAACAAAAATATGCTTATCACCTCTACTTGCCAAAACATCCACCTCATGAGTAACACAAAATCCATAGAGGACAATTCCTACCTTAACATCAAACCCCTGTGTTTTTAAAACCTCACCAAGAAATTTTTCAAAAGGAAATCCTGTCGGACCCAAATCCATTATTGCCTGTCTTAAGCTATAACGAATTGCCACTATTTTATCTTTTTTAATAAGTGAAAAAGCTCGATTATATATATTTTTTGTTGTCATTCCATCTCTTAAGTCTTTTCTAATCCTGTACACAACATTATCTATTATCTCTTTTGATGCACCTGAACGTTCAAGTGAATCACGCAATTTTCCCTCCGAAAATGCTTGTCTTTCTCCCGATGCTTTTATTATCTGAATTTCTTTTGTCATATCGATGATAGCCGATTTCTTAAATTTTTAAATGATTATTTCATTATCTCATATTTATACACCTTGCTCAATCCATGAAATGAAACATGCATAAACAATGAAACAAACTACAGAATAACACCCCCTCCAAGGCATTCATCTTTATTATAAAGAACAAGGGATTGTCCTGGATTTGCAATTTGAGGAATTTCAAATACAACTTTTATTTCACTTGAATCACTTACTGAAACGATTCTACATAATTGCAATGTTTGACGATACCGTACACGTGCTGTATATGTTTTATTTACATCAGGCAACTCATTTGATATCCAGTTTACATTATCCAAATTAATTTCCGTTCTACTTTGCGCAAGTTCACCACTTTCTTTCTTATGAGAAACAGTTATAGTATTCGCATCAATATTTTTATCTGATACAAAATAAGGAGCATCGTGTGTACCTTTCCCTGTAATGGTAAAGCCGTGTCTTTGTCCGAGTGTATAAAAATATACACCATCATGCCAACCAACAATTTTTCCTTCTTCGTCTAATACATCTCCCCTTTTCCCCGAAATAAATTCTTTCAAAAATTCTTTCATGTCCAACTTGCCAACAAAACACAACCCTTGACTGTCTTTCTTTTCTGCAGTCGAAAGCCCGAGCTTACGTGCCATATCTCTCACTTTTGATTTCTCGTATTCACCGATCGGAAATAATGCTTTTCGTAACTGTTTTTGCTTCAACATCCAAAGAAAATAACTTTGGTCTTTATTGCCATCAACTCCCGTAAGTAGTTTTGTTATGTTGTCTTTTTTCTCAAGGCGAGCATAATGACCTGTGGCAACATAGTCCGCTCCCATTTTTAGCGCACCTTCTAGAAAAGCACCGAATTTAATATATTTATTACACATTACATCTGGATTAGGTGTTCCTCCGGTTTTATATTCACGCACCATATAGTCCACGATCTCTTTTTTGTATTCTTTTTCAAGATCCATTGTAATAAAAGGAATATCAAGGTGAGCAGCAACACGCATTGCATCTAGTCTATCCTCCCTCCACGTGCAAGGCAAAAAATCAGGTTGCCATACTTTAATAAACACACCGGTCACATCAAACCCACGCTTTTGCAGAAGCGCCACAGTTACTGAAGAATCCACTCCTCCAGAAAGACCTACAAATACTTTTCCTTTTTTATTCATTTATATACCACTTACCCATATCTTACTTTAATTAAACTAATCAAATCTCATACTTGTATACAGACAATTTGTGTCATCACTTATAGAACTAATGGCACTACCTTGACCACACAATTGCATATTAGGTCCTTGCATATACCACTGTATTTCATATTGTTTACAGTTAGAGCTTGTAACGCAACGATAAGTAGCTCCATCCCAAGAAGTATCACCTGAATCAACTGGATTTATAAGGTTAAGATCTGGAAGAGTAGGAAGTCCTACAATATAAGGCTTTATCGTATTATTAAAAGGACCATTCTCTGAAACGTCTTCATTACCTAAACCGCAAGAACCATCTGGTTCATCTCCAAGACAATAAGTGTTCGTAGATGCGTCAGGATAACTTCCATTATCCTGACGATACATTTCAAATGCTGTAATATATTGCTCAACAAGACTTACGCGCTTAGAATTCAAAGCTTTCTCTCTTGAGCCAGCAGAAGACACTAATACAATAGTTGATAATACAGAAATAACAGCGATAGCAACTAAAAGTTCTCCTAATGTAAACCCCTGATTATAAATTCTATTTTTATACCACATAAATATTTTTATTAATTCAAATATAATCTTTTATTTTTTCTGTGAGCATCAAAATCTTCCGCGTAATACATATTGCCAGCCCGGTCAGATAGATAATATAAATTCTCTGATCCTTCTGGATTCATGGCAGCCACGATTGAATCAAGTCCTGGATTTGAGATAGGACCTACCGGCAATCCTTTATATTTATATGTGTTATACGGAGAATCAATCTTTAGATCTTTCAATGTAAGAGTATAAGTATTTTTCCCATTTATATACGGGAACACCGCATCGACTTGTAGTGGCATGTCTATTTCTATCCTCTTCCATAATATCCCGGATATCATCCTTCGTGATTGCGTAGTCCGAGCTTCCTTCTCTAAGATTGAAGCCATAATAATAATATCACTGAGAGGCTTACCAAACATCATAATATCTTCTCTTATCTCATATAGTTTTCTTTTGAAATTTTCCTCCATCTCACGAGCAACTTGATCCGCCTTTACGTTAGGTAAAAATAGATAAGTATCTGGGAAAAGATATCCTTCTTTACTTACAACGATCTTCAAAAATTCAACACTATCAAAATCAGGGAATTTATCTTCAAACAACCGCGCGGTATCATAAACAGTAGAACCTTCTGGGATAGTTATCTTAATTGGAGTAAGTCCATATTCACCTTTTGTTATTTTCTTTGCCACACTCCAAGAAGAAATAGGATCCACAAAAAAATATTCTCCAGACATTGCGCCATCATCTCCTGTAAATATTGTCACAAATGATTCAAATAACAACTCAGACCGTATGACGGATGAATTTTTTAAATGCTTAGAAATATCAGAAAGCGCCATACCTTTTTCTATTTCGATAAGTCTCCCTGTGGGAAAGCCACTAGGTGCTGTAAACAAAGAAAGATAAAGAATAGAAAATACAACAAAAATTATTATCGCAACCAAAATGATTTTGAACCTTATGGTCATACCAGATAATCCTTCTGTCGGGAAACATGTCATATTGGGGTATGTTTTAATTTTTTCTTGAATATTGAAACGCATAATCTATATTGGTAAGTTAACAGGAGGTTCTGATTTTCTTGATGTGATCCTTCCAAATGTTGGAGTCTCAGCAACACCACCTGGGAAGTGATAAATAGTAGCAAGCTCTTCTGTATTTAAAACAAAAGGTTTCCGTCTATGTGGAAGATAAAAATAAGACCGTTTTTTATACGCATCAAACATACTTTTTTTTAAATTTGTAACTCTTATGTCTTTAAAATCCTGCCAAGGGAAATCAAAACCTGTTGTATTCGTAGGCTTAAAGCCATTTAATTCATTTGAAGTATACTGACGGAATGACCCCAACAAAGAAAAAATATTTGATATATTAAAGGCCTCATTTCTTGATAAATAAACACCTCTAATTCCACAATCAAACCCTAATTTTGATACATTACGCTGGATTGCCGTTATCATATTTTCCTCTATTTTTGTAAGTATTACTGGAGCATTCTCTCCTCCTCCAGACCTCTTTCTTGCTTTTTTGATTATATCTTCTATTAGATCCTTACCTTCCTCCTTCCAGTCCCTTTTTGCAAACCATTTACCAGGTTTTTTAAATCTCTTTCCTGTAGGCTGAACTAGTATTTGTATCCACAACTGTTCATCTTTATTTATGGACCCAAGAAACTCTAAAGTTGATGTTATTGGGTCTGTTTTATATTCTTCTTTTGTACCTTCCTTGTCCAAGCCAAAATCAACATAAGTTTTTATAGGATACGCATCCTCTTTGGTAAGAGTAAGCTCAGTGCCCCACAACGACCACTCACCTTCCTTCCCTTTAAAATCCACATATCTTGTATAGTCTGGGACTTCGTATACCTCTGCAGTAGGATACTGAGCATAAATTTGTGCTTCTATTGTGTCTTTAAATACTTTATTCGTACGTATAAAAAAATGCACCTCACCTTCTATTGAAACCAACTCAAGAGAAAACCAATTTTTAACTTTACCTTTAAAAAGTCTGTCAAACCATTGCCCAGCGGGTGTTTGGTAAAGTGCATTTAAAACAACTTCCATAGCAAGAGGTGTTTTAAATAGTTCTTTTGGTAATTTTATCTCAAGTATTACCCATTCTATGTTTGAAATCCACTTAGCACGAGCATAACGAAGCCATATATTAAAAAACAACCACCCTAAAACAAATGGCAGCCAGTATTCGGCACTGCTTAATATTGGTTTCAATATCTCAAACACTTTAGTAAGTAATTCTGTAAAACTGAATATTATCATCTATTTTAAAAATATTAATTCGTAATTTAAAAACAATTTATATTATATCATACCCCCACAATTACAAAACTAACATAAACGCCGATTAAACAAAAAAAACACCCTGTATTTTTACAGGGTGTTTTTTTGTTTCACTCCAAAGATTAGCGTGTGCAATATTTTCCATTATTATTCTTTGTAAAAATACGAGTATCCTGCAAGTTAACTATAATAGTATTATCCTTTACATATCTTTCCTTCAAAACCTTTTCAATAATTTCTTCTTTTGTCATCGCTCCATGCTTCTCTAAAAGCTTTCTTATTACATCCTTTACTACACCACCTTCATATCCCCAGTCTGATAAAGCATATAAACCTCTTCCAACAAGTACAAATCTTGGATCTTTTATGAGCTCATTGTGACATGTCGCAACATGTGCTTTTTTATTAAATATATCCGAAATTGCTTTCGCAACTTCTGTAAAATGCATCGGTGATCCATGCTTTCTTATTACAAGAAAAGCATAATCTCTCATACCTCTTGCATTTACATTCGGAGAAGTAGAAATACCCCACTCTCCTAGAGGATTTTTACCTATTGTTTTTGAAATAGAAAGCCATCTCTTTATTATTTCTTCATTTTTATATTGCTCAGAAATATCTTTCAGATGTTCTAAAAAAGAAGAGATCATATCACTTTCTGATACAAGATCTTCTTTAGACATATTTTTATAAAGATTTTTTATTGCAATTTGTACCTTGTCTGCTACGTCTTCATCTACTATCCACCTATGCTTAAAATCAATATTTTCTTTTTCTCTTTTAAAAGGACTTCCAAGAACAAGCAAAAGAACTACATTGTTCTGCGCGCTTTTGTCTTTTGAAATATACTCCAATAGATCTTCTTCATTTACGATTCCACCAAGTGATAACATTAACTTTTCAAGCTCCTCTATCACTGACTTATTTTCATCAAAAACATTTGATTTTCTAATAGAATCCAGAGCAAAGTTCTCAAGCTGCCTAACTCTCTCTCTTGTTATATTATAAATACCACCAATGGCTTCAAGAGTCATCTTCTCTGTGTCAGGACCAAGTCCAAATCTTTTTATTAAAACGTCCCTGCCCCTATCAGGAAGAACAGAGAGAAGTTTTTTTGTTACATGCTTTGGTTTAAATATTATAGCTGCCATAATTTTTTCTTTATTATGTTTTTAGTTACGTGGAGTAGATTTTATCACATGCTTGTTATTAAGTCAACCCTATGTGCTTATATTCAATAAGAAAGCATCAAACAACAATACTTACAAGTCTATTTTCAATATAGATAATCTTTTTTACCTCCTTACCCTCCGTCCACTTCATTACATTCTCTTGCTTCAGTGCCATGCTTTTCACCTTCTCCTCACTCACACCAACCTCAATCTCAAATTCTCCACGCACTTTTCCATTTACCTGCACTACAATAGTTACTTTATCTTTTTTTATTTTTTCCTCATCACACACCGGCCACAATGCAAGATGAATAGAATCCTCATTTCCAAGTTCGTACCACAACTCTTCTGTTATGTGGGGAGCAAACGGCGCAAGGAGCTTAAGAAGTACTTCAAAATCCTCCTTGTTCACTACTTCAGCTTTCTCCATTTCATTTACTAATATCATCATCTGACTAATAGCAGTATTAAAATCAAATGACTCAATATCTTCTCCTGTTTTTTTGATAGTTTTATGAAGTGTTGTTTCAAATAATATCCCACTCCCTTCAGAAATTTTTTCTTGCAATCGCCAAATCTTTTCCAAAAATCTTCTCGGACCAATAATACTATCCATACTCCACTGTACACCCTGATCAAATGGTCCCATAAACATTTCATACACACGCAAAGTATCCGCACCATATATTGCAACAACATCATCAGGATTTACAACATTGCCATATCGCTTGCTCATCTTTCTACCATCTTCAGCCGCGATAAGTCCTACATATTGAAGTCGCTTAAATGGTTCTTTGTAATTTATAGCACCTATATCGTAAAGAAATTTATGCCAGAACCGCGCGTAAATAAGATGACGTGTCGCGTGCTCCGCCCCACCAACGTACATATCAACAGGCGACCAATATTTATCGTCTTTTTTACCAACAAGCTCTTTGTCGTTTTTAGGATCAATATATCGCAAGTAATACCAAGAAGATCCTGCCCACTGTGGCATGGTGTTGGTCTCTCTCTTACCAGAACCATCACACTTCGGACATTTTGTGTTCACCCACTCATCTATTCCGGCAAGGGGCGACTCTCCTGTGCCTGTCGGTTCATAACTTTCTACTTCAGGAAGTTCTACAGGCAACTCACTCTCAGGCACCGGCACAGCACCACATTTTTCGCAATGAATGATCGGGATCGGCTCACCCCAATATCTTTGTCGTGAAAATACCCAATCACGCAATTTATATGTCGTCTTCAT
>VAPL010185280.1_pt1 | contig 30864 bp, 26 predicted proteins | sample 3395061 | NCBI WGS metagenome assembly VAPL01 (sample SAMN08290444, study PRJNA428436) | hydrothermal vent metagenome | isolation source: Deep-sea hydrothermal vent chimney 2 | place: Pacific Ocean: Juan De Fuca Ridge | depth 2182 m m | reverse complement strand
TGCGCTTCCACCTCACTGCCAGCCCGTTGTGCAATGGCAGTTTCGACAAAGCCCAGTATACGATCGGCGACGGCTGCAGGGGTAAAATCTGCTGCATTCAATTCATTAATCGGCGTAAATCCGGGTAAATTTTTACCTAATTGATTTTCCAGCAATTCAACCGATTTTTTAACATCGTTCAACCCGGCATTTGTGCCGGGGAGATATTCATTATTTTTTTCAGGGGCTTTCAAACCTGATAAATCAAAACCTTTTATACGGCTATCAAAATGTGTGTCCATGAGTATTTCCTTCTGACTCGAATTTTCCCTTATAAAACAGGGGTAAAGTCAGTTTATACGATGATAAAAAGCCATCGGGTTGTCATTTAGTTTTCTCTGTGTATCCCTCTTTATCGGCAGCCTATTGAATTTCTTGAGCTCCCGCTGTACATTCAGGACGAATAGAAAAATTAACCATTAATCAATTACATGAAGTATTGCCTGACTCCCCCCTCACGCTGTACTGGAGCCATAGATGAATGATGTTGCAAAATCCCTGAAGCCTGAAGAATACTTCATTAAAGATGAGCCGTATTACGAGGCCGTAGGCTCTGAAATTGATATTTTTCTGGCGGCTTATCAACAGAAAATTCCGGTTCTGCTGAAAGGCCCCACTGGCTGTGGCAAAACCCGCTTTATGGAGTACATGGCATGGCGCTTGAAAAAGGCGCTAATTACAGTTTCATGCCACGATGATTTAACCGCTTCAGATTTAGTTGGGCGTTTTTTAATTTCCGGTGGCGAAACAAAATGGATAGACGGCCCACTGGCTCGCTCGGTTCGCCACGGTGCCATTTGCTATCTTGATGAAGTTGTCGAAGCACGCAAAGACACCACCGTTGTAATTCATCCGCTGGCGGATGACCGGCGGGTACTACCAATGGAGAAAGTTGGCGAAGTACTGGAGGCAACCGCCGATTTCTGTTTAGCAATTTCCTACAACCCTGGTTACCAGAGTGTATTAAAAGATTTAAAACAAAGCACCCGCCAGCGATTTGTTGCGCTTGAGTTTGATTACCCATCAGCTGAGCTCGAAACCCGTATCGTTAAAACCGAAGCCGGCATTGAACAATCACTGGCCGAACGTTTGGTGAAATTTGCGCAGATGACGCGGAATTTAAAAGGCAGCGGTTTAGAGGAAGGCGCCAGCACCCGTTTACTGGTGCATGCGGGTAAATTAATTTCTGCGGGTATTTCACCGGTAGATGCCTGCCATACTGCTATTGCGCAGGCACTAACCGATGACGCGGAAATGCTGGCGGCGATTAATGAATTAAGTTCATCTTTGTTTTAATCATTAAAAAATTTATGTTACTTTTTTCAACTCTAAAGACACTGGATTCCTGCCTTCGCAGGAATGACGGACACATATCATTCACATGAGCTTACCCCCCTTCACCTTCGCAGAAATTGAAGAACGCTTCGACGATATGTTTGTTGAAGTCAGCGAATCGGTAATTCAACATCTCGCGCAATTTGACATTCAAACTCAGGACACCATTCTCGAACTGGTAAAAAAAGCGGCAGATACTAACGGCGGCCTGGCATATCAACTCGCTAACCGTATGCAAAAAGCCATGCAGTTGATGGAAATAGATACCATTGAGCTATGGCTCGACCAGGCTATTGATGTTTTCGACAGCAAAGGTTTATACGGTGCACTTGAAGTTTTTGATGAGCTTGAAAACATTGCTCACCATGCCACCCAGAAGCTCACCGGCATTCCTTTTGAAGATGTATGCAACATGTTAGAGCATTTTGTGATGGGATTAAATGGCCGGCGTTTGAAAATTGAAACTGACAAGAACACTTACACCGATACCGAGACAATTTTTTTACCCGCCATTGTTAATCACTACGCCAAAAAAGATGATAACTTTCAACTTTATAAATGCATGGTGGTTTCTTTATGGGCGCAAAACTGGTTTGGCACCTGGCGAAAAAACTTAACTGGTATTTTTTCACAATATAAAAACCCGGCACAAGCAGAGCGCTGGTTCCATGTGCTGGAAACCATTCGACTCGATCATAAAATAAAGCATGAATTGCCCGGCATTCACCGGCAAATGCAACGCCTTTGTGAATTAGGCGAGCACACTAAAATATCGGACATTGCAATTAATACTAAAATGCAGTTGAATATTGAAAAAAACATTAATGTTAAAAGCTCAGTTGAAGACATCTTAATATTGTTGCCCGATGTGTATCACCTACCCCCGCCAACATTAAGTTTCTATGCAGGCTGCTTACAAACCGAACAGGTAGAGCTGCGCCGCGAAATTCGTTTAATTAAAGAGAAAGAGTTATTCCGCCAGGCCATTGCCCATGTGCTGGAAGAAAAGAAAAACAAGCCTGCCAGTGAACTGGATGAAAGCGAACGTCGTGAAATTTCGGCACAGGAAATTCCCGACCCGAATATGCCGGAAGGTTTTAAGTATAAATTAGAGCTGGATGGTGAATCAATTGAACCACCGGATGGCGTTGAAAGTTTGATGAGCTCTATCATTCAGGATTTAGGTGAAATACCCGACGATTATCTGGTCGCCGCCGGCGATGGGAACTATAAAATAATTGCCGAAAAAGAAAAAAACTCTGATGAAAATATGTGGGCGGGAACCTATCACGAAGAAGGCGCATTTTTACATAAAGAATGGGATTTTCGACGTCAGCGTTATAAGAAAAACTGGTGTGCCCTGCGTGAAGTTAAGCTTACAGCCGGCAGCACCGCATTTGTAAACCAAACCGTCAGTAAATATTCCGGCTTAATTAAAAACCTGCGCCGCACCTTTGAAATTTTACGCGGCGAAGATAAAACCTTAAAAAAGCAACCTTATGGGGATGACATTGACATAGATGCATTAGTAGAAGCCTGGGGCGACATGGCCAGTGGCATGGAAATGTCGGAAAACATTTTCACCAAAATGCACAAAGAAGAGCGCAATATTGCCGTAATTTTTATGGTCGACATGAGCGGTTCCACCAAGGGCTGGATTAACGATGCGGAGCGTGAATCACTAGTACTATTAAGCGAAGCACTGGAAACACTGGGCGATCGCTACGCCATTTACGGATTTACCGGCAACACCCGCAAACGCTGCGAAGTCTATCCGGTAAAAACTTTTGACGATGAATATGACGATAAAACTAAAGGTCGCATCGGCAATATAAAACCCCAGGACTATACCCGCCTCGGCGTATTTATCCGCCACTTTAATCAGATGTTCGAAGATATTGAGGCCAAAACAAAAATTCTAATTACCCTCTCCGATGGTAAACCTGAAGATTACGACGGCTATCGCGGCGAATACGGTATCGAAGACACGCGTATGGCATTGCTCGAATCCCGTCAACAGGGAATACACCCGTTTTGCATCACCATTGATAAAGAAGGCCGCGATTATTTAAAAACCATGTATGGCAACGCCAGTTATGTGGTGATTGACGACGTTAAACAACTCCCCGTTAAGGTTGCTGATATCTATCGAAATATCACCAGCTAATGTGACTACACAGCGCCAGCCATCCCCTGCTTTTTATGAATAATCTGCTATATTATTAAGTTATATTGAATATCGCCGATAATAACCAATTAATAATAACTTAAATTATCTGTGTGCTTGTACGGGAGTGACAACTTGAGTTCATCTTTTAATATTTTTAGGTTAAATACTATTTTTAGCAACACTTCTATCAGAAACCGAATCTGGTTTGGATTTGGCCTGATTCTATCCATTCTACTGTTTGTTTCATTAAGCACACTGGGACAATTCATTCGTTTAAATAATGGTATTAGTCACGTAACAGAAGAAATCCAGCCGGTTGTATTAACATCCCAACACCTTGAATCACGGCTGGAAGCTGCCAGTAGTATGCTCGGCTTTTATTTATTAACCCGTGAAAGTGACTACCAGAAAGCCTACTTCGCACAACTTGATTTAGCACTGAATGAGGCTCAAAAACTGACAGAGTTTGGCCTTGTCAGTGACAGTCAGGAGTATCATAAAATTGCCCTGAAAATTCAAAAAGATATTCAGGCAATATCAGCATATCGCCAGCGCATGGTTATGCTGGTCAGTAATGTTGGCGAGAATATTCCCGCACAACGTCTGGCATCAGAAAAACTCAATCCCAGCACGCAACAGCTACAGACATTAATCAGCCAGATGATTGATTCAGACTATGAAGAGGACAATGAGGACGGAAGTCGCGACACCTTCCGCCGGACGCTCTATGATCTGCGCTACTATAACTCTCAAATTGCCAGTGAACTGCGTACCTATCTGGCATTTAGAAATGACATAAATCTGGAAAACATGAAAACCTTTGTCGAGGTTATTAACGGCAAACTGGCTTATCTTCAGGAAAATGCGGATATGTACTCTTTCGAACAATCCGATGCCATGGAAAAATTTATTGAAATTGATAAAAACTATTTTAAACAGCTGGATGAAGCAATAAGCATACATTCTACTGATAAGTACCGCACTGATATCTATCTGGTTAAAACCGAAATTGGGCCGTTACTTTTAAACATTGAAAAAGATCTGGGCTCACTGGTATCGTCCTTAAAAACCCTCATTGAACAAACCAGTAATGAGTTACAGGATGAAGCGTCTACTGCAGGTAAAAAGGTTACAGTGGGCATGAGTATCGGCTTGTTTGTCGGCATTATTATTGCTTTTTTAATTTCACGGATGGTCACAACCCCCATTAATTCTGCGGTGCGGGCAATGGAGAATCTGGCGGAGGGTGAAGGTGATTTAACTCAGCGACTGGATGAAAAAGGCAAATCTGAAATTGCTCAAATGGCCAGCGGATTTAATAAATTTGCGGTTAAAGTTCAGGCGCTTATTACCGAATTAGCCAGTTGTGTTGGCAATTTATCCAATGTTGTCAAAGACGTTACCGCTATTGTTGATCAGACCCAGAGTGGCTCACAGCAACAGCGCCAGCAAACTGAGCAGGTTGCCGCCGCCGTCACCGAAATGACCGCCACGATTCAGGAAGTTGCCTCCAATGCGAACCTGGCTGCCGATTCGGCTCAACAGGCCGATGAAAATGCACGCCTGGGACAAACAGTTGTAGGTGAAACCGTTTCGTCTATTAATGCACTGGCAACCGAGATAGAAACCGGTGTCAATGTTATTAATAAACTATCACAGGATACCGAATCGATTGGAACCGTTCTCGATGTTATCAAAGGCATTGCTGAACAGACTAACCTGCTGGCCTTAAATGCAGCAATCGAAGCTGCTCGCGCCGGTGAACAGGGACGTGGATTTGCCGTGGTTGCTGATGAGGTTCGCACCCTTGCCAGCCGTACACAACAATCCACCACTGAAATAGAATCAATGATTGGTGCACTGCAGGTGCAGGCTCATGCCGCGGTAGACGCGATAAAACAAGGCCAGGTTAAAGCCCAGGCCAGCGTTAAAAATGCCTCAAATGCGGGAACCGCACTGAATGAAATTACCGATTCTGTGGCGACTATTTCTAATATGAACATTCAAATCGCCACTGCCTCAGAAGAACAAAGCGCAGTTTCAGAAGAGATAAACCAGAATGTGGTGGTGATTAGCCGGGTTGCCGATGAGAATGCAGCCGCATCAAACCAGCTGGCCAGTTCCAGCAATGAACTCGAACGCCTTACCGGTGAATTACAAAAGCTGGTATCGCAGTTTAAGTATTAATTCAGATGCAGAATTTAATGCCCTTTAATCGATAGAAATTCACTCAATTTGATATAAATCAAGGTAAGTAATACAAAATATTAATATATTCTATAATACGAATTAAACATCTGACCCGATAAATTTAAACCCATTATCAGGTTAATTAGTATGGAGTATTACGAGTTATGTCAGATTCCCTCTTAAATAAATTTAAGCGCATCTTCAGAGTTAATATGTTAATTGGTCTGATTATTACTATCACCGCAACCTACTTTATTATTACCGGTTCATACGACGGTATTCAGGCCAGACAGTCCACTGAAAGCATTCTCGGCTGGACCGCTATTGTCGGTCTGGTATACACCGTTGGTTTCTGGTTTGCCTGTATGTTTAGAAAACAGATTTTTCAAAAATCATCTGAAGAGTCTTCTTAACTGAACACCATAAAAATTTAACACCAGACACAGAGCCGAACCCGGGAAATCATTAACTTCCAGTTAATATAATCCTGACGACTCTGTGCCTTCATAGCCTTTCATTACCTGTTTATTTACTGTTGTCCAATTTTCAATTTGACACATTAAATTAATGCCTTCAAAATCTCGTCAATTCAATCTGACAGACATTTGCCATGCACTCACCCAGCTTTTACTGGTACGACTACGAAACCTTTGGTATAGACCCGCGTAATGACCGCATCGCACAATTTGCCGGCATCCGTACCGATATGGATTTCAATATTATTGACGAACCCATCGATATTTTCTGTAAGGCAAGCAACGATATTCTACCCAATCCGCAAGCCTGTTTAATAACTGGCATCACGCCGCAGAAAACCTTAACTAATGGCTTAATTGAAGCTGAATTTATTGCCCGCATAGAACAGCAGTTTGCCACACCTCAAACCTGCGTCGTCGGTTTTAACAGCATTCGATTTGACGATGAATTTACTCGTTACAGCCTGTACCGGAATTTTTTCGATGCCTATGCCCGCGAATGGCAAAATGGCTGTTCACGCTGGGACATCATTGATTTAGTCAGAATCACCCGTGCCCTGCGCCCAGAGGGCATAGAATGGCCAGTAGATGACAAAGGCATTGCCAGCAATCGCCTCGAACTTATTACCAAAGCCAATGGCATCAGTCATGAAGCGGCACATGATGCACTCTCCGATGTGCATGCCACCATTGCGGTTGCAAAATTAATTAAAGATAAGCAGCCCAAACTGTTTGAATTTGTTTTAGCCAATAAAGGCAAACAACAGATTTCAAAAATACTTAACTTACACAAACCTGACATGGTGCTACATACTTCAGGCATGTACCCCAGCACCATCTGTAACACCACCGCGGTGTATCCATTAATGCAACATCCGGGTAATAAGAATGGCGTGATTGTTTTTGACTTACGTTTTTCACCACAGAGTTTAGAAACACTTTCAGCCGAGCAAATTATTGAGCGCCTCTATACGCCGCGAGACCAGTTACCGGAAGGCGTAGAGCGCATTCCTATCAAAACTATTCACATCAATAAATGCCCGGTTGTAGCGCCGATGAATACGCTCGATGAAGCCTCTGCTGAGCGTACAGAAATTGACCAGCAACAAATTTCAGCTCATCTGCAAATGCTGCAAGCCATACCCGGTTTAAATAAAAAACTACAGCAGGTGTTCAGCCACAATCCTTTTGAGCCTGAAACCGATCCGGATAAAAACTTATACAGTGGTGGTTTTTTCAGCTCTGACGATAAAAGCCGCATGCAAAAACTTCGGAGTCTCAGCGCTGAAGAACTGGCCGTGGTTGACTTAAATTTTGAAGATGAGCGTATTCCAGAAATGCTATTTCGCTATCGGGCACGCAATTACCCGGACAGTTTAACCACGCAAGAACAAGAAAAGTGGAACGCCTATCGCACTGAGAAATTCACCGGCGACGACAATAAAGTCATTAATTTTAAAACGTTTAAACAGATGCTCAATGACGAACTGGAAAACCCTGATCTGAACGATGATAAAAAACAGGTACTGCGTGATTTACAGCAATGGGGAGAAATGATTAGTGTCGGGCTTGATATTTAAGTTATTAGCGAATTGATTTCTATGGAGATAGCTTACTCCGTTTAACACATCCCAAAAATTTGAATTATTGATCCCGAATGCCTGCCGCTAAGTTTTAGTCCCGAACCTCTGTCTCAAATCCTGTCTCTGGCGGCTAGTGATTTAGCACTTGAAGGCATTAGCCGTATTACAAGACTGACAAAAACAGTAAGATAAAATTAACTATCCTTAATATTATTCACAATTTCACTCAAAGTATAAAACTCAGCATTGCGCATAAACCCGGCGATAATTTCTGACTTTAATGTCAACGCAGCCCCTTTATCATCTTTCTCTTTTATCCAGCATTCCGGCAGACCATCAAATAAGTGCATGATCGAGATTTCGCCATTTTGATCCTGCGACAAATGTACCTGCTGGTCATTTAAATTTTTAAAGGCGGGTAAAAACCCAAAGCTAATATCACTAAAAATTAAGCCATTGAATTGATGATATACACCCTGCTGAACGACAGCCTGATGATAAGACATATACATAGAGTTACCCTGTCCAGTACAAATTTAAAAGATTTCAAATAGCGTATCGGCGGGAAGTGAAAATTCTTTAGCAAAAATTACATTTTATAACGAACAATTAACAGGTGGTTAAAGAGCGAGCAAATCGGCAACCAACCGGGAGGCGATATCTTTTAGTGCCTCACCAAAAGCCCGTGCTGACTGATGCATATCCGTATTTGTTAATACCTTGCTTACACTGTAGCGCTTCGTCCACACCACGCCCGCGACACCGCCTTTGCGCAGCGATATTTCCAGTGCAACCTCTATGCTAACCTGCTGATCTTGTATAATGCGTTCAAAATGTACAATCCGGCTGTCTATTATATAGTCAGCACGCAGCGCTGATAGATCACGGGCGACATGCTTTGCAATCCTGCTGGACTGTAATCCCTCATACAGGGCGTTATGTATTAGCTCAGCAGGGCTAGTTGACCAGAAGCTGTAATGATAGCGCTGCAGCTCCAGTGGCCGGTCACTGTCAATAAACAGAATTGCCCGTTCATGATAGAGCCCTGATGACTTAACGGGTTTAATCACCAGCTCATCAAACACCGGCGTTGCTTGCGCCGCCAGTTCAACTTCGGGCAATTTATAAAAATGATCCTGCGGTGCTGGCCCACCGCCTAAGCTACAGCCAATCAGACTCATGCATAACAACGCCATAAACACGACACGAAACATATTCATTCCTTATTGATTACCGTGTGCATCAGCCGGTGGCTTACTGCCTAACACCACTCCCGGATTATTACGCAGTTCACGACTGAACTCATTCATATTCTGACTGGTGGCATCCAGATTATACATAACTGATTCAATACGCCCGGATACAACATCAATCGACTTTTTAAGCTCAATAACGGTATAACGAATATCTTCACTGTTATCGTTTAGAATTAAGTCGGTTCGATTCAGGATACTATCCAACTGTTTATTAATACGGGTAAAACCCGCCGCCAGCTCAGACAGGCTTTCGCCGGATGAATCCGCATATTTAAATACATTATTTAAATGCTGTACATTTTTATCGCTTAATATCAGCCCAACCTTATCTGCTGAAGTATTTAGTTTTACAAGTAAGTTGTTTATATTTTGAGTTGACTGAGGAATGAATTGATTTAATTGTGAAGCAATCGAATCAACTAACTCCATAATATCAGTTGCCTCTGCACTCTTTAAGGTTCCACCGGGCGCTAAGTACTGTTGTGATACACCTTGAGTTATTTCAATCTGTTTGTCAGATATTACTGCTGGCATTACAATTTGTGCAGTACTGTCAACGGGGATTTTCCAACCGGACTTAATTCGTAAACTTAACCGGTAAACTGTCTGACCCGAATTAAAAATCGGCTCAAGCCCCTGCACCGCGCCAATGGCATAGCCACCGTAAGTCACAACGATACCATCTTTAATGCCGGTAACATTATCAAATTCAACAAAGTAATCATCGGTATTAGATTGGCCACCGGTAATTTTAAACAGCATCGAAAATAATAAAATAAACCCCGCCAGTACAAACAGGCCAACCATAAAATAATTTATATTATCTTTTTTCATAATTTTTAAATATTCTTAATTACTCAGAAATTCAGATCGGTTATCTTCTATCGATTTAACCGATTCAATATTCAGGCTAGTGCCGGTTAATCTCTGTAAATACTCATCAACATCTACTGTATCGCGGCGTGGCTTTCTGTGTAATAAATTATAAATTCGTTCATTATCACTATTTTTAACTTCAGCCACTGTGCCACACAATAAAATATTACCTCTATCTAAAACGGTAATTCGATCCGCAATTTTAAATGCACTGTCCAGCTCATGGGTTACCACCACAATGGTCATACCCATGGCGTCACGTAAGCGTAAAATCAACTCATCAAGCTCGGCAGAAACCACTGGATCCAACCCGGCTGATGGCTCATCAAAGAACAATAGTGGTGGATCTAGAATAATTGCACGAGCCAGTGCCGCACGTTTTATCATGCCACCGGATAATTGTGATGGCATTAAATCTTCAAAACCTGCCAGATTAACAACTTCAAGCTTCATCTGACTCATAATACGCATGGTATTAATATCTAACTTTGCATGTTCACGCAATGGTAACTGTATATTTTCGGTAACACTTAACGAACCAAATAAAGCACCTCCCTGAAATGACACACCAATTTTTTTCTTCATCTGGTGAAGCTGGTTATCACTCATAGCGGTAATATCCTTACCCAGTAACTCAATGCTTCCCGAAGTAGGTTTGCTTAATCCCAGCATATAACGCAGCAGCGTACTTTTTCCTGAACCACTGCCACCCATAATCACCATGATTTCGCCTTTTTTAACATTAAGATCAACACCATTTAATATTTTTTTATTGCCATAGTGCGTCACTAAATCACGCACCTGAATGATATTTTCATCTTCTGGGCCTTGCATAATTAAATCCTGGTCAGAAAAAAAGTGAAAATCATATCCGCAACCACAATCGCGCTAATCGACATGACCACTGCACGTGTAGTGGCTAACCCGACCCCTTCAGCACCACCTTTAACCTGAAAACCATTGAGCACACTAACAATCACAATTAACACTGCAAACACAAGGCTTTTAAACACACCCTGCATTAGATCAAACACACCAATCACATCAAAACTACGGCTCATATATACTTCAAATGGCATCCCAAGTTCATACAACGTATAAACCGCACCCCCCAACATACCCATTAAATCGCCCATTAACGTTAATACCGGCATCGCAATTAACATCCCGAGTAAAGCGGGAGAAGCAAGGTATCGCACCGGATTAATACCAATAACCCGCAGGGCATCAATTTCCTGTGATTCTTTCATCGTACCAATTCGTGCAGCAATCGCGGAGCCGGAACGACCCGCAACAATAATCCCGGTAATTAACGCAGAAAACTCCCGCACAACCGCAATCGCAATACCGGTCACTACCTGAGCCTGTGCTCCATAAGGTTTTAGTGTTTCCAGCCCCTGGATCGCCAACATCATGCCAACTGAAAAACATAATACAATTACAATTGGCGTTGCAGTGACGCCAATTTGTACCGCCTGTGAAAAGATCAGATGCCCGGCTACCGGCTGTTTATTTAGACGCCCGAAAACCAGCCAATAAATTGACTCTACAAATAACATCACTGCATAGCCCAGCTCTTCGACTATACCAATGGTTAACTGGCCTAATTTTTCAATTTTATGTTTCATTGCTTTAAACTTACTCAACATCCTCCAGTGTTTCATAAATACTAAACACCGTATCCAGCCGTGCCAACTGCAACACTTGCATTGCAGACTCACTCACCCCAAGCAATGCAAAATTAAGCTTTTTAGACCGCGCAGTCTGCAATCCCTCAACTAAACTGGCAACTCCGGAGCTATCGATATATTCAACTTTTGACAAGTCAATTAACAGTTCTATATCTTTATTAATATAGTTTAAAATTTGTTTTCTAACATTTGGCGACTCATTTAAATCTATTTCGCCAGCTAAGCTCATCACTGAATAATTCAAATGCTGTGAAACCGGGTATTTCATTTTAATTTTCCCTGATCATTAATTAATTATATTCTTTCGCATTTCAAGTAAGTTACCCTTTGTATTAACATTGGATTTATACTCAACCGTATCCATCAATTGCGTAATCATATGCACACCCAGGCCACCAGGCCGAACATCATCAAGATCTCTGGATTTAATTTTTGTAATATCCACCTTCGCTGCCTGATCAAATATTTTTATTAAAATATCCTGTTTATCCTTCCAGAACTCTATAATTATCTCTCCGTCATCAACACTTTTATATGCATGCTGAATAACATTCATACAGGCTTCATTAACGGCCATAGTTATGTCATCTATGGTTTTTTTATTATCTGTTTGTTTAGCTGTCACCTCACGTACAAATATTCGTAAAGGCTTTAGCATATCTGTTCTAGACATAACATGTATACGCTCCAGCTTAACCATGACATTCCGGTGATTTAAGTAACAACAAAGTCACATCATCACGTAAATCTACACCTGAATTAAGTATGGTATTTACAATAAAGCTCAACCTGTCGGTGACTAAAACATCTTTTTTAAACTTTGAAATAAGTGAAAATAGCCCGCTTAATTCCAGCATTTTATCTTTATTGATATATCCCTCAGTAACGCCGTCAGAATACATATATAAACTGCCATTTTTTAAATTTATTTTATACTCTGCATACGTCATATTTTCTATCACGCCTAATGGTGGAGCCGTTGCCTCAAACTCCTGACAAATACCATTTTCATGTAACAATAAGGCTGGAGGGTTACCTGCATTTACCAGGTGTACGGTGTTTTCTTCAGGTGAATATAAACCGGCAACCATGGTAACAAACATGCCGTGTATTGATGTTTCACAAAGCTCATTATTTATTTCATAGAGTAATGTTGCTGGCTCATCAATACGTTTCCCCAGGCACCTGAACAGACTGCAGGTTTTTGCCATTAACAAAGCAGCATTCACCCCCTTACCAGAGACGTCTCCAAGATTAAAATAAATATCACCACTCTCAAGTTCAAAAAAATCGTAAAAGTCTCCCGAGAGCTTCTTTGCCGAGAGATTAACCCCACTTAGGGGGTAGTTGTTTCCACGACTTTCCGGCAATAGACTTTGCTGAATTTCACGTGCCAGATTCAGATCTCTATCTATCTCCTGAGACAGACGGTCGCGCTCGGCTAATGCCTGATCTAATCGTGTATTCAGTTCCTGAAAATTTGAATTGTGTTTATTAAGCTGGATATTAGCTTCAGCTAATATCTGTGAAAATGATAATGTTTTATTAATACCGATACCTAATGCTTGTGCATTCAGCTCGACTTCTTCAGGAATCATTGCCAGAAGCTTTTCAAAGTCATCTGTCGACAACTTATATTCATCCTTCAACATTTTTCGACAGCGATCAATTAAAAAACTTTTATCATTCGCGGTGAATACCGCAGCTACCCAGTCAGCGCAATGTAGAATATTACATAGCGGTTTATCAGTATTTTCATTTTCCAGGCTACTGCAATTGTGATGCGATGAAAGCGCCTGTAACATTTCAGGAAAAACACCCCAGCTCTGTAAAAATAATTTTAACAGCGTATCATGCTGACGTTTAAAAATACTTTGTTCCATATTCAAACGTGCTTGCGGTTCACGTTTTCGAAATTCAGACCACAACATGGCTTTTTGGGGCTGTTCCAGAAACAGTAAAATGTAACCAATATCCTGCACAAAACCAGCCGTAAAACACAGCTGTGCATTCAATCCTGTTAACGCTCCTAGTTTCTGCGCACAAACAGCACGATGCAATGAGTCCTGCCAGAATGCCTGCATATCGATACCTGAAACTTTATACTGATTAAATGCACGAAAAACAATTTGCAACAGTGACAACCTAATGACATTATCTAGTCCACAACTATTGATCGCCTGATACATATTCTGGTTATTATCACTGCTGCTTAAATGCTCGGAATTGATAATACAAAGAATTCGTTGAAAAAATTGTGGATATTTTTCAGTTAATAACTCCACAGATTTGACCAAATTATGTCGGGAGCTGTTCAGTTTTAGAATATCATCCACGATATCAGGCCGATCAGGAATGCCTGTAAAAGATGATTTTTTTATGTTATGAGCTGACACCGGTTCTATATAGTCGTTTTGATTAAAATATCAATACTAAGTATAGCTGCTGTTTTACACTAATTTTGAACAATCATGAAAACTGCACCGGCTCTACCTATTGGTATAAATGAAAATTGATTTTATAAATCCGCTATACCTGCGAAGGCAGGTATGATCACAATTTTTAAGTTAACGGAACAGCAGTGATTCTTTATACTGTCTAATCATCTACAATAATACTGAAACTTTTTGCCTCATATTGAACATCAGGAAACGTACATGTCCGCCCAAGCCATATTATCGACGCAACAGATACAGCAGCTACTCGCACAAACTCAAAAATCAATTTCTTCAATTATTCTTGGTAAGCCTGAACAGATACAGCTCGCTTTGAGTTGTTTAATTGCCAATGGACATCTATTGATAGAAGACTTACCCGGCGTCGGCAAAACGACTTTATCACTAACTTTAGCCAAAGTTTTCGGCATGGATTTCCAGCGCATCCAGTTTACCAGTGACCTGTTACCATCTGATGTGCTGGGTATTTCCATTTTTGATTCAAGCAAGCAGGCTTTTACCTTTCATCAGGGACCGGTTTTCACACAGGTTTTGTTGGCCGATGAAATTAATCGTTCAACCCCCAAAACCCAAAGTGCCCTGCTTGAGGCCATGGAGGAACAGCAGGTCACCCAAGACGGTATCACCCGGCCACTGCCGCGCCCATTTTTTGTTATCGCCACACAAAACCCTTTAGAGCAGGTAGGTACCTTTGCCTTGCCTGAATCACAACTCGATCGTTTTTTAATGCGCATTAACATAGGCTACCCTGACCATCAGGCAGAAATGGAGTTGCTCAAAGGACATAATCGGCATCAGATGATAGAGCAGTTAAATACGGTTATCACCCCACAGCAATTAATACAGATTCAGAATAGTGTACAGAACATTCACATGTCAGATGCACTGCTGAATTACGTGTTAGCGATCATTCACAATAGTCGCACCTCAGCCGAATTTATTTGTGGTCTGTCACCACGTGCAGGCTTAGCTTTACAACGTTGTGCGCGCGCCTGGGCGCTTTTACAGAATCGTGATTTTGTTTTACCCGAGGATGTACAGCACGTTTTACCCTGTGTAGCAGCACATCGATTACAGGTTCATCCCGAGCATCTGGACAAAAGTTTAGATTCGTTAATTAGCCAGCTAATTAAGCAGGTTGCCGTTTAGTGTCATCTCGAAAATCTTTTACCGGTTTACCTCTAATCCCTGATTTTTTTGAACGCGCTGTTTTAAACTGGGCTGATAAACGCCAAAGCGTGACCGATACTCAGCAAATTATTAATAGACATCAACTCTATATATTACCCACTCGCAATGGCATCACTTATTTTGTTGTTCTGCTTTTAGTTTTATTCGGTGCTATTAATTATGAAAACAGTCTGGGTTACATGCTTACTTTTTTGCTGGGTTCACTGGGATTTCTGGGAATGATTTATACCCATTCAAACCTCAATCAGCTAAAAGTTAAAATAGGACGCCCCGAACCTGTTTTTGCCGGACAGGACATACACTTTCCCATTCAGATTATCAGCGAACATCAATCAACTCATCCCGCATTACAATTACAGTCTGAATCCGGTCAAATTAACACGGCCAATATTATTAATAACTATGATGCCACTACATCATTAATACTGAGTACAACTAAACGAGGCTATATTGATGCCGGCCGGATTAAAATTTTTAGTGAATTTCCACTTGGGTTATTCCATGCCTGGAGCTGGCTAAAACTCGATAGCCGGTGTCTGGTTTATCCTGCACCCGCACAACAGCACTACCCTTTGAATTTCACACATGATACCAGCAATGGTATAAACAATAGCAGCCAGCAGGGCGTTGATGACTTTACCGGCCTTCGCGAATATCATGCGGGCGACTTGCCTACCTATATGGCCTGGAAAGCAATTGCAAAAACCGGCATATTACAAACTAAATTATTTACCAGTGATGCGGCTCAGCATATCAGCATAAACTGGTCGGATAGTGACAAGCAATATAGCACAGAAAAACGTTTATCCATTCTATGTCGGATGATACTCGACGCCAGCGATAAAAACTTTATTTACGGACTTAACCTTCCCGGTTTGACGATTAAACCATTCAATGGTTTGCATCATAAACAACAGTGCTTAACCGCTCTGGCACTTTTTGGCACCACTCAATGAACTGGCTGCCGCCTATAAAGCGCTACAATAACTCGCCTGTTTTTTGGGTCATATTGTCACTCACACTGGTTATCGCTCCACATATTACTCGGTTTCCAATATGGGTCACTTTACTTATAGGCAGTTTGTTTTTTTGGCGGATGCTGACACTTCATCATAATAAATGGCTTGCGCCTAAATGGCTGATTTTTATTATTAGTATATTTGCGTTTGCCGGAGTCTATATTTTCTATGGCACATTAATAGGCAAGACAGCAGGCTCAGCTATTCTTTCAATACTGCTTGCCCTCAAGCTACATGAAAGCCGCACAACTCGTGATTATATGCTTTTAATATCATTAAGCTTTTTTATTATTATCACGAATTTTCTTTTCTCACAGAATATTCCTACTGTTATATTAATGCTTTTGTCGATTATCGTTTTAGTCATGAGCCTGTTTAGTATTAATCAGGGCAATACTGAATTAGACGTCAGGTATAAGTTTCAATTTGCTACAAAAATTTTATTGCAGGCATTACCATTAATGCTGATTCTATTTGTATTTTTCCCACGAATATCTGGGCCTTTATGGAAACTGCCCGAGGAAAAAAACACTGCTCAAACCGGTTTAAGTGACACCATGTCACCGGGCAATATATCCAGTCTTATTCAATCTAGTAAAGTGGCTTTCAGAGTTGAGTTTTCAAATATAATACCCGAACATAACCAACTTTACTGGCGTGCAATGGTATTATGGAACTTTGATGGCAACACATGGGATAGAGGACAAAAAAACCCATCAGCTTTCAACCAGTTATACTCGCCGACGAATTCTAAAATAAATTATAGAGTTACACTACAACCACATCATAAAATATGGTTATATGCCCTCGATATGCCGGTTAGAGTTCCCGCTGGTGTAACTTACAGTAGCAACTACACGTTACAGTCCAGTCAAATAATTAGTGGGCTTTTTCAATATGACATGTCATCAGTACTAGACTCTTATACAAAGGCACATATTTCAAAGTGGGAGAAACAGTCGGGTCTAAATATCCCGCAAAACACTAATCCTGAAACTGTCACTCTCGGAAAAAATTTGTCGCAAAAATATACTAATAATACTGAAATCATTAATCACGTATTGCAGATATTTAATCAACAGGATTTTTACTACACACTTAATCCGCCTCTAACCCCGGGATTCAGTTCTGTTGACCAGTTTTTATTTAAAACCCGGCGTGGTTTTTGTGAGCATTATGCAAGTAGTTTCACCCTCATCATGCGAGCAGCTGGAATTCCAGCACGAGTTGTTGTTGGCTTTCAGGGTGGCATCCTTAACCCGATAAATAAAGTGATGACGATACGTAACAGTGATGCTCATGCCTGGTCAGAGGTCTGGCTTAAGCACAAAGGCTGGGTACGTATTGACCCAACAGCCGCCATTGCCCCTCAACGCATCGAGCATAGTCTGGACTCAGCTCTCGACATTAATGAATTACGACCATTTCATATGCAATTAAGTAACAGCGCATTCAAAAATATTTTATTTTACTGGGACGCCATTGATAATCAATGGAATCAATGGGTAGTTGGATATGATACTAACTTGCAGAAAAAACTATTAGGAACATTATTCAATCAAAAAATAAACTTAACTCAATCTTTATTATTAATGATTGCTGGCTTTTCTGTAACGATGCTGATAATCAGTCTGTTTATTCTATACCCTCGACATAAACAAAGCGTCGATCCGGTATTAAAAACATATAATAAATTTTGCACCAAATTAGCCCGGCGAGGAATTTCACGACAATCTTATGAAGGCCCGGCTGATTATGCCCGTAGAGTGATAGAAGTATTACCGGCACAAAAGGATTCTATTAATTTAATTTTCAGGCTTTATACAAAGCTAAGATATGAATCATCACATAATGCTAAGCAACTGGCTCAGTTTCAATATCTAACCGATAAGTTCAAACCAGAGAAACCGTCGTAGTATATTAAAGCAGGGAAGTAATATCAGGCTAATGCTTTACCCATTAACGCAAAACATTTAACAAATGCTGTTGATAAGCGAGGATCTTTTATCATAACTGCATAATCCCCCTTCTTGAATCTAAGCTTGCGTGAGGTATATGCCAATCCAAGTTTCATTAAGCCGGGAGGTTTAGCGACCAGGGATGTCCATTCATCCATGCTGGCTCTTAAATCCCAGTTAAGTGCCTCGCCTTTATGACTACCTGCACTAATGATCTGACCATTGGATATCGTCAATACAACGCGGGGAGCTTCCTCATCGTCTACACCAAATGCAACAACCGAGTTAAAGTTTGACTGGCCCAGCTCCTGCGCAATGCCTTCGTTACTATTCCATATATCTTGATATTTTTTTGCCCAGTCATCTGAAAATAATTCAGGCATAAACTGTTAACCCCTGTGTTTCTCGTTTGTTAATTACATTAAATCAGTCATTCAAATTAACAAAAAAGCCTATTTGAATCCAGTTAATTTACACTAAAGCTATGATTTTATAATCAAAATATTGAATAGCCGGCAGAAAAAGCTTTTTTCTGTTATATTTGCCAAGGCTACTGAATTAATGTAAGGAGTATTTATGAAAGCGCTTAAAGGTGTCACCATTTATTTTAACGATGGAACCAAGTTAGTGATTGAATACCCTGCACAGCCACAAAATGGCTACGATATTATAACAAAGATGAAAGAAACGCTTGAACAAAAACACTTTTTAGTCGAAGCCAATGGCGCGTTATTATATATCCCGGTTGAAAACATCAAGTACCTGCAGGCATATCCAGCACCAGATAAACTCCCTTCTTATGCTATTTTGGGTGCTTCTATTATTGAAAACTAATATGACGACTGCTTGCGGGCTTAATGTACTGCAGCGATATCGCTAAAAAGCTCATCGAGTAATACATTCACACGCTGTTGACGAGCCTGATCACTATGCTCAACCCCTGTAAACACGCCAACCGCCCCTCTCCAGACAACTTTCTTTAATTGTGGATCAATAAAGTCAACCACCAGTGTGCCTCGCGGATGTTTTTTAGAGGCAACGCTGTTAGCCCTTAGTCCCGGCGCGAGCCCATAGTTAATCGCCAGTGCAGTGTCATCCATTTCCGATTCGAGTGAAACATGATACTGAATCAGCAAACTATTTTTAGCATTTTGTTGCAGCTGCAGACCTTTAGCTATTAAAGCCTGCTTAATACCTGTATCGATTAATTGCTGCACTGAAAACTCTGTTTTTTTCAACTCCCCCGATATATCGGCGTAATCTTTTGCCCATGCGAAAGACTGTTTCGCATAAAGCTTAAATTCAGGCTGCGCAACTTTCACAATAGAAGAGCGCATTAACTCCGGATTTTCTTCCGCCTGCAGTTGATTGGCAAACAAGTTCAGCCCCAATAATACCAGGCTGGTGGATAATACCGCTGCGATACTTGATTTTTTCATATATAACCTTGCTGTTGGCGACAAACCCACTAAGTGGATTTATATGATTTCAGATAACCATTTCTGCTATTATGCCTAAAATCGGGGGCAATCTGAACCATAAATTTTAATGGAATTATTTACATGATCCAACGCATACGCTTTTTCTCTCATCATGCTCTGATAAGTATCATCTCAGCATCACTACTGATAACACTGACTGCATGCAGCGATTCAGCGCCTCAGAAAACCACTGAAATTATTCGACCAGCAAAAATATTCACTGTGGGTGACCCGTTAGCAGGTACAAAACGTTCATATCCGGGTGAAGTTGAGGCCGGCAACCGATCAGAACAGGCATTTCGAGTTAGTGGCGAGCTGATTAAGTTACCAGCTAAAGCCGGTAAACGGGTAAAAAAAGGTGAGCTATTAGCGCAACTGGATCCTGCTGACTTTCAACTATCGGTTGATGAACAACAGGCACGCTTTGATCTGGCCACGGTTCAATATGAACGCACAGAGCAACTGGTTAAGCAACAATTAATTCCCCGCTCAGACTTTGATAAAGCTAAATCGAATATGCTGGCTGCAACCGCCGACCTGAAACTGGCAAAAGCTAAACTGTCCTATACCCAGTTACTGGCACCCTTCGACGGACTAATTTCTACTCTAAATGTAAAAAACCATGAAAATGTTCGTTTGAATAGAGTTATTCTGGTCATGCAAACTACCGACTTTATTGATATTACATTTAATCTATCTGAAAACATTATTTCAAAAATGAAAAATAATATGGGCAGACGGGCTCATCCAAAAGTAGTTTTTGATACCTATCCTGATAAAACCTATGAAACGTCAGTAAAAGAGTTTGATACCGAAGCCGACGCGCAAACACGCAGTTATAAAATCACTTTGAGCATGCCTGCCCCGAAAGAGTTTATTGCCCTGCCGGGTATGAGTGTCACTGTACATCTGGATTTCAGTAAGATGATAGAACAGACCAATACCTTATTAGCTGTGCCGGTTGAAGCGGTATTTTATCCTGAAAATAAACCACTAAAAGATAGAACCCATATCGTCTGGAAAGTTGACAGTAACACCATGCAAACACATGCCGTTGAAGTTGTCATAGGTGAGATCAGCAGTCAGGGTCTGGAAATAAAATCTGGGCTACAGGCGGGTGATCAAATTATTAGCGCAGGTGTTAATTTTATTAAAGAAGGTCAAACGGTAAAACTCTGGGAGAAAGAAGAAGGTCTTTAATAATTTCTAACGGTTTAAATAAAAATTTATTAACAGGCTTTTTCTGTCACCCCTAAAGATACTCAAATTATTATGAATATTGCAGAGTTCTCAATACGTAACAAACTCATCAGCTGGCTCATCACCCTTATTTTATTAGTCGGCGGTATCATTTCATTCAGTGGTTTATCGCAGCTGGAAGACCCGGAATTCACCATTAAAGACGCTGTCATTATCACCCAGTATCCGGGCGCCTCACCTCAGCAAGTCGAAGAAGAGGTCACCTATCCACTGGAAAATGCACTACAACAACTGACTTACGTTGATTATGTGCGCTCAGTATCAACCGCCGGGCTGTCACAAATAACGGTCACCATGAAGCGCCGGTATAACAAAAACCACCTGCCTCAAATATGGGATGAACTGCGTAGAAAAATTAATGACCTCACCCCCAGTTTACCACCCGGTGTTTTGCCGCCTTTAGTGAACGATGACTTCGGTGATATTTTCGGGTTGCTCTATGCCGTTATTGGTGACGGCTATAGCTATAGAGAACTCAGTGATTATGTTGACTATTTGCGCCGTGAGTTAGTGCTGATTGAAGGTGTAGGCAAGGTGGCCGTTGCCGGCAAACAACAGGAACAGGTTTTTGTCGAAATTTCACTGAGTAGAATGACTCGTCTTGGCATTCCCTACCAACGCATTTACGATATATTATCCACTCAGAATATTGTATCCAATGCGGGTTCTATCCAGGTCTCATCCGAGTTTATTCGATTTCATCCGACCGGTGAATTTCAGAATGTAAAGGAACTGGAGAACTTATTAATCAGTAGTCCCGGCGATCAAAACTTACTGTACTTAAAAGACGTTGCGACAATAAGCCGAGGCTTTCAGGAAGTGCCTACCCATCTGGTTTCACTGGATGGTAGACAGGCTATTTCACTGGGTATCTCTTTTGCTTCCGGTTATAACGTGGTGGATGTGGGTAAACGCATCGATGAAAAATTAACTGATCTGGAGTATGCCCGCCCGGTCGGTATTGAACTGGCGGTACTCTATGACCAGCCCAAACTGGTTGCCGCATCAATTAAAGCATTTGCAGTTAATTTAGCTGAAGCAATTGCCATCGTTATTCTTGTTCTACTTTTATTTATGGGCTTACGCAGTGGCTTATTAATTGGTCTGATATTACTACTCACAGTGATCGGCACTTTCGTGTTTATGAAATTGCACGGCCTGGAATTACAACGCATCTCACTGGGGGCATTAATTATTGCACTGGGTATGCTGGTTGATAATGCCATTGTCGTCACCGAAGGCATATTAATCGGCATACAACGCGGCCTGTCAAAAATTGAAGCGGCGGCAGCCATTGTAAAGCAGGCCATCTGGCCACTACTCGGGGCAACGGTGATTGCGGTAACCGCATTTGCCCCCATCGGTTTATCCCAGGATTCCACTGGTGAAATGCTAGGCTCATTATTTTATGTTCTGCTGTATTCATTAATGCTCAGCTGGTTAACCGCTATAACACTGACGCCATTTTTCGCTGATATGTTATTAAAAGCCGGCAACAACACAGATAAAAACGAACCCTATCAGGGGGCATTTTTCAATGCGTTTAAGTCTGTACTCGATACCTGCTTAAAATATAAAGCGCTCACTGCTGGCATTACCATTGGGCTACTGATCATTTCAATTTATGGCTTTCAGCAGGTTAAAGTGGTGTTCTTCCCATCGATGACAACACCTATCGTACTCGTCGATTACCGTAAAGAACACGGCACTGATATTCGCCAGACTTTTAGCGAAATACAGGAAATTGAACCCTGGATTTTACAACAGGAAAATGTCACTCAGGTGAGCTCAAACACCGGCAAGGGCGGACTGAGATTTATGCTGACCTACTCCCCGGAAAAAATCTTTGCCAGCTACGGGCAGTTTATGGTCGAGCTTGATGACTACACACAAATAGATGCATTTATAAAAAACATGAGTGAACATCTAGATACCTATTACCCTGATGTCAATTACGATTACAAAAAATTTGAATTAGGCCCCAGCAAAGATGGCAAAATTGAAGCCCGTTTTTCTGGCCCCGATCCAGATGTTTTACGAGCACTAGCGGTACAGGCAAAACAGATTATCAGTCAACAAATTAATGCTGTGGGCATTCGTGACGACTGGAAAAAACGCACTAAGATTATCCGTCCACAGTTCTCTGAAGCGCAGGCCCGCCGTGTTGGTGTCAGTAAAAAAGATCTCGACGATGTTTTACAAATGAGTTTTTCCGGCAAACAAATCGGACTTTACCGTGATGGCACAACCATCCTTCCCATTATTGCCCGTCCACCTGTAAGTGAACGCACTGACATTGACTCCATGCATGGACTACAAATCTGGAGTCCGGTTTTCGAACGCTATATTGCACTTGAACAGGTTGTCAGATCATTTGAAGTTGAATGGGAAGATGCGGCAATTTACCGACGCGACCGCAAACGTACCATTACCGTCATTGCCAATGCCAACCTGCTCGGCAATGAAACGTCTAACAGTATTTTCAATAATATTCGCCCGGCTATCGAAGCCATCGAGCTGCCGAAAGGCTATGCACTTAACTGGGGCGGAGAATTTGAAAGTTCTGGCGATGCCAATAGTGCACTCATGGGTTCGATTCCACTGGGGGTTAGCGTCATGTTCCTGATTACATTGCTACTGTTTAACAACGTCAGACAACCACTTGTTATCTGGTCATTGGCACCAATGGCTATCATCGGGGTTTCGTTCGGTTTACTCATCACCAATTCACCCTTTACCTTTATGGCACTGCTGGGCTTTATTAGCCTGGTTGGTATGCTACTTAAAAACGGCATCGTACTGGTCGATCAGATAAACCTGGAGACTGGTGAAGGTAAGCAACTATATAATGCCATATTTGATTCTGCTGTGAGTCGTGTGCGCCCGGTATCAATGGCCGCCGCAACGACAATTTTAGGCATGATCCCCCTGCTGTTCGATGCCTTTTTCTCATCAATGGCGGTAACCATCATGTTCGGGCTCGGCTTTGCGACAGTATTAACCCTAATTGTCGTACCGGTAATCTATACCATTATTTACCGGGTGGAATATATTCCTCTTAAAAAACAGTCATAAACGGCTCATTCGCAGGCTAACCTGATCGGGTTAGCCTGCGTATACCCCTTCTCCTGCTGAACATCTTCACATAACTTTCAAATCTTTTTATTTCATCAAAATGTCTTTACCTTAAGGCTATATTCGGAAAAATAGACTATTATTTATTTCTGAGTCCACAACTTAATTGTCCTATAAATATTAAGGTTATAGCCTTAACAACTGCATCAAAGGCCATTAAATGACTAGCAGAATTTTTAACCTAAAAATTAAACAGCTATCTACAAACATTTTACTGCTTTCAGGCTGTCTACTAACACTACTCGCCTGTGACTCCCCCCCTGCATCAAACCCGTTAAAAGAGCTTAAAACCGTGAAAATTGGCCGGTTAATTTGTGGCGGACATTTACCACTCGCAGTTGTTGAAAAAAAATTTCAGCATGAATTAAAAACATTTAAACTGCAGACCGTTCAGAACCACGACTGGAATCACGTTATTGCAGATATGAAATCAGGAAAACTTGCCGGGACATTTATTTTATCACCGCTGGCAATGAATTTAATTCACCAGGGTTTTCCCGGAAAAATTGTATTGATGGCAGATCGGAATGGAAATGGTTTTGTACTATCTAAAAAGATAAAATCTATTGAAGACCTTAAAAATAAAAAATCCATTATTGCTGTACCGCATATTTACTCTCAACATCATGTTTTACTACACACTATTGTCAAGCAATACGGCATCCCTGAAGAAAACATTAAAACCCTCGGCATGCCTCCAAGAGATATGATCAATTCATTACGGAATGGTGAAATTGATGGCTTTGTTGTAGGTGAGCCCGAAGGTAATCGCTCCATTAATCTAGGTATTGGCTGGATGGCTGCCATATCACCACAGATATGGCTAGACCACATGGATCATGTTTTTCTTGCATCAAATACGTTTATTAAAGAACAACCCGAAAAACTACAGGAGCTAATCAATCAACTGGTAAGGGGCGGTGAGTTTATAGAAAACAACCCTCATGAAGCAGCCATAATGGGTGAAGATTATACCGGTGCGCAGGCCAATATCTTTGAACAGGTTCTAACCACACCGGCTAACTGGATTACCTACACTAATATGATAGCCACCGATGATGACATACTCTCGATGGCAAAAAAACTGGTGGAAATGAAACTTTGGCCGGCTGTACCAGAAAACATATATACCGACTATTTTGATATGCGATTCGTAACGATTGCAGAAAATACGATTCGCCCTGAATGATAATAAATGAAAGTTAAGCTGTCACTGAAGCAATCATGGACACTTATCGTTCTGCTGTCTGTTATTACACCCGTCGCAATTGTTATGTTGTGGTATGGAACCACTCTATATAAACACGAATTAAATAATGCATTAGACATCGAACATCAGGCAAATGAGCATTTACAGTTCAGGGTTGAATCAGAAGTTAATCGACTTCGAACACTACTCAAAAATAAAAGTGACCCACTATCCTTTCTAGTTGATCCACCAGTATCCGCAAAAGATATTAAGCGCATAAATACCTTATTGCAGTTAATTGTACGCCGTGAACACACCATACATGGGGCCATACTTGTAACTACCGATGGAAACATCCTCGCTATATATGATCCGGATGTGTTTTATGCTACTGAAAATGCCTTAACCGCGGATGAAAAGACAGTCGCTGCGATCCATTGGGGCTTTGAGGACGCACAGAACACACCTGAGCTTGTTATTCCTTCACTGGGCAGAACCTATATCGGCTCAGTCACATTTCAGCATAAAGAGAACGTTTTTAAAATGGCGGTACCCGTCGGACAACCGGTAAAAGCCGTGTTAACCATCGAGCTTGATGCTGAAAGATTACTGGATAGTGACGCACACAAAAAGCACAACAAAAACAACGCCTATATACTCGGACGCCGGGGTAATTTAATTACTGAAATCAACGACACTGTGTATCAGCCAGGCGACATTCTGACCCATCTTGAGATTGTACGCGCAGCATTAATAAATGCTGCATGGCCAAGAGATAAAACCTATACAGGGATAAATAATCAGCAGGTTTATGGCACACTGACAACGATTTCTTCACTCGGCTGGAGTCTTATTTCTGAAGTCAGCACTGAAAAAATAATACGCCCAATCTGGCAATCACTAGCTGAAATGCTTCTATTAACACTGATTGTTATGCTGGTTTTTGTGTGGTTCGTTCTGTATCTGGCAAAAAAAACATTAACCCCTATTCAACAGGCCAGCGAAGCAATAGACCATGTAGCAAATGGTAACTACCAGTTTTCATTACAAACTACTGGTATTCTAGAACTGGATGCCATGAGCGCCGGCATCAACCGAATGACTAAAGCCCGTCAGAAAGTTGAGAATGCACTACAGGAGAATGAGCAGGATCTTATTATCACGCTTAATAGTATCGGCGATGCGGTGATAGCCTGCGATGCTCAGGGCCTGGTTACGCGTATGAATCCGGTGGCACAGCATTTAACCGGATGGTCAATCGAAAAGGCTAAAGGGCAGAAAATAAAAAATATTTTTAATATTATTAATGCGACTACCCGTCAGCCAATAGAAAACCCGGTAGACAAAGTTTTATCTACCGGCGAAACCGTTTACCTTAGTAACCATACAACACTTATTTCTAAAAATGGACGTGAGTACCAAATTGCAGACTCTGCAGCACCACTGAGAAATGGCGATGACAACATTCTAGGAATGGTACTAGTATTTAATGACGTTACCGAACAATACCGACTCCGTGAACAAGCGATAAACGCACAAAAGAAGTTACAGAACAAAGAAAAAGAACAACGCGACATCCTCGATTCAATGGTTAACTCCGTTATCAGCATTGATGAAGGAGGTACAATTTTAAGTTTTAACAAAGCCGCAGAAAATCTATTTGGTTACAAGCTTGAAGAGATTAAAAACAAAAACATTAAATGCCTGATGCCGGAGCCCTACGCAAAAGAACATGACGGCTACATACAGCATTTTTTAGACACCAGTGAATCAAACATTGTTGGCCTTGGGCGCGAAGTGGAAGGCAAACATAAAAGTAATAAAATTTTCCCATTACGTATATCCATTGCAAAACTTCCGAAAGGCACTGATGGCAAGCTACGATTAATTGGATCATACATAGACCTGACTTACATAAAGCAGCAGGAAGAACAATTACGACGCAGCCAGAAAATGGATGCACTAGGCAAGCTAACCGGGGGTATCGCACATGATTACAACAATATGCTTGGTGTTGTTACCGGCTATGCTGAATTATTAGAAAACGCACTGGCAGACAAACCAAAGCTAGCACGTTACGCCAATAGAATTAATCATGCGGGGCAGCGTGGAGCCAGCCTGACAAAAAAGCTGCTTAGTTTTTCTAAACAGGAAAGTATCGATGCAGACGATCTGGATATCAATTTATTACTACGTGATATGCATCATATGCTGGAAAAAACATTAACTGTTAGGGTCTCATTACAATACATATTAGCTGATAACTTATGGCGCGTCTGGCTATGTAGCTCCGACTTAGAAGACGTGATTTTGAACCTCGCCATCAATGCCATGCATGCCATCGAAGGAAATGGCAAGCTAACAATTCAAACTCAAAACGAGTTTATTAATACATTAGATGCCAAACTTTTAGACCTGGAAGCAGCGGGAGATTATGTAAAATTGATTATTACCGACACTGGCTGCGGGATGAATGATGAAACTAAAGACAAAATATTTGACCCCTTTTATTCAACTAAAGGAGACAAAGGCACTGGACTGGGCTTAAGTCAGGTGTATGGTTTTATTGAACGCAGTAAAGGAGCCGTTAAAGTTTACTCTGAACCTGAAAAAGGCTCAGAATTTGTACTTTTTATTCCACGGCATTATCAGGTTGATGAGCAATTATCCCCCACAGAAACTCAGCGTCCAGCAGATCAAAAAGGCTACGAAAATATTTTAGTCGTTGATGACGAGCAGGATCTACTCACCCTATGCACAGAAATTTTAGAAAAAAATAACTACGGGGTATTTTCAGCTGACAATGCAAAACAAGCCCTGGACATTCTTAATACAGAAAACATAGATCTGGTTCTTTCCGATGTACTCATGCCTGACATGGATGGTTTTCAGTTAGCAGCTATTATAAAAGAGAAATACCCGAAGATAAAAATCCAACTCGCCAGCGGCTTTACAGACAACCGTCACTCAGGCAATGAAGATGACTACTTACAAAAAAACTTACTCAGTAAGCCATTTAATTCGCAGGTATTATTACAACGAATTCGAAAATTACTGGATAGATGAACCCATTTTTACTTACACTGATATTTGATTAAATCATCGGGCTTATCATTGCCTGATACCTACATCGGATATGACCAGTTTTTTTGTTTTCATAGTCTAATTAAACGACATCAATTCAATATCCGCTCAGACTATGCTCACGACTTAAATTTCAAAGTGTTAAGCGAATGATTATTATGCACCTGATACAGGTAAAACATTATGGCCTTTAACTCTTAAATATTGTCTTTAATTTTTCTATACATGAACATTAAACATGAGACTCAGTCATACCTGTGAAGTCAGATATGTAGTGTCTATCGATTTTTCACAGCCGCTAGATCCCTGTCGAAGATACGTTAAAGCTAGCGGAACAGTACTAAATTATCACCAATAATTATAGGGTTTAATCATACAATTATGAGACAATTCAAATATGTCACGTCTTCTATGCTTTTTATTTTTAGCTTGCTTAGCGTTTTCTGCATTCGCAGATGCTAAACACTCTATCGATGACACTTCGGGGCGCTCTAAATGGCAAGTTGAAGAACAGGGTTTTAACCTGACTCTTACCCAACTTGACACAGACTATGTGAGCGCTGTATTTGCCGCACGTGGGCTACCGAAAGACGTGGTGGCAGACATTAGTACTTATTGTTTATTTGGCACCATTATCAAAAATACGTCCAATACAACCTTGAACTCACAACTATCAAACTGGCGCGCTGTAACCGACGATGCCAAACCACACAAATTAAAGTTAAAAGCACAATGGGTAAAACAATGGAGCGCTAAAGGTGTGGGTTTTCGCTGGCTATTGTTGGCCGATAAACAGCATTTTGATGATGGCGACTGGATTCAGGGGTTTATCACCGTTGCACTGCCTGCGGGACAGATCTTTGATCTCAATTATTCCTGGAGACATCAGGATAAACAATTTAACAATACTATTAAGGGGATGCGCTGTGCGTCTGATTTGCCTAAAAAATCTTAGTACCTGGTTTATTCTTATACTGCTGACAGTATTCTCCTTAAATAGCTTTGCTGCTGAAAAAAAATCAACAACAGCAAACTATAAACTTAAGCTACTAGCAGAACCTGTTGAAGCCCCCGATTTTTTATTAATGGATATGGATGGCAACTCACACTCATTAAAACAGTATAGAGGTAAGGTCGTGCTAATTAATTTCTGGGCTACATGGTGTTCTCCCTGCATACGCGAAATGCCATCGTTACAAAAGCTATATGACACATTTAAATATCAATCGCTTATAGTGCTGGCAATTAACCAGTGGGAAGATGAAGACAGGGTATTTGAATTTATGGGCCAGCTCGATCCTGCACCTACATTTCCTGTTCTTTTCGACACTGACAGCAAACTTTCAGACCGCTACCGGGTGCAGGGCCTGCCATCAACTTATATCATCAATAAACAGGGAAAGATTGTATATCGTGCTAAGGGCGGCAGGGATTTTGACCATCCGAAAATTATGCATAAAATCAAAGCCTTGTTGTAGTTTTCACTAGAAGTAAAATTTATGACTGATTGTTTCAGGCTGCAACCGGCAAGCAACATTGTCATTTCTGGAGTCGAGTTTTTACATTTAAAAATGTATAAGCCGCAAAGTTAATTAGTAAAACTTCAACAATAAATCATTTAAATCTGTTCATATTCTTATTACTGTATTTTAATAACAATGTATTTTTTCAAAAAAATTTATTATTATGGTAATTGCGCCACAAATCACCCCGACTATCTGCTGTAACCTGATAATTCAAGGTAATTTAGGGTCATAAACTAATGCACGGTCGTTAAGCTGTCCATTAGTCTTATTACTATAGGCCAAAAGTCCTATAAAAAATGATGATAAAGTGGCTATATAAATCATGACAAAAAAAACATTAATTGCAGATGATCACCCTCTGGTGCGTGAAGGATTACAACATGTATTAAAACACATCAATTCTGAACAGGTAATTCTACAGGCTGAAGACTATTCTCAGGCACAGGAAATAATAAAGCAACATTCAGATATTGATCTTATTTTACTTGATCTATGCATGCCGTATATGAATGGCATGGCCTCGCTCTATGAACTCCGGCAAAATCTTCCCTGTACACCCATCGTAATTATTTCAGCCTCAGACAATATTAACGATATCCAGGGTGCCATTAAAAATGGAGCCAATGGCTATATCCATAAGTCATCCAGTCATGAAATCATGTTAAACGCACTACGCCTTATTTTGTCTGGTGGTTTATATTTACCGCCTCAGTGGAATACTCAGCCATCACCCGAAAACAACACTCTGACACAAAGACAGAAGGAAGTTATTTCATTAATTGCTCTGGGGAAAGCCAATAAAGAAATTGCCCGAGAGTTTGAAATATCAGATAAAACAGTTAAAGCGCATTTATCAGAAATATTCAAACGTTTACAGGTTAGTAACCGTACCGAAGCGGTTCATCAGGCACGAAAGATTGGCGCACTAAGTTACAGTTAGAGGCATCCC
>VAPL010011497.1_pt1 | contig 30890 bp, 21 predicted proteins | sample 3395061 | NCBI WGS metagenome assembly VAPL01 (sample SAMN08290444, study PRJNA428436) | hydrothermal vent metagenome | isolation source: Deep-sea hydrothermal vent chimney 2 | place: Pacific Ocean: Juan De Fuca Ridge | depth 2182 m m | reverse complement strand
TCATCAAATTGCACAAACTGCTCTATCCTGCTTCGTTCGCTCTCCGTCATTTTATTTTGCAGTCTTCCCCTCGTTCTCTGGGCATCAATATACACGGTACGCAAACCCGCATTCTTGGCATAGGACCATACTGAAGGCTTTGTCGCATTGATCTCCATGTAATTATTTCGTGAACCACCATGACGAAACGTATAATTGACTCCGGCACTGCAATTAGTGATAGCCGCAGCGTATCCATAATTATAAATATCCACTGCATCATATTTTTTTTTCAAACTCGTATTTACACCGTTAACTGAATTAATATCGAGATAATTAGCAGATATACTCTCGTCAACGATCAACACAATGTCATAGGGTACCTTTTCGCGCGCTCGTGCCAGATTAACTGCTTGCCTTTTTTTTACATGACCTGTCGTATCATATAGATAAAGGTTCAAATAAGAGAGTGGCGTAAACATGGCGGGTAGCCCCTTCGCGCCCTCCCCTCCCCTAAAAAATAGAATCACGGTCAATAATAAAATACCGATAATGGGGGTGACAATGCAAACCGTTTGCAAAACCTGAAACTGCCGAACCGGTCTCAGCGCAACGCCCAGCATTAATATCAAGCTGAATAAGACTGTGGATATGACCGGTTCGCCATATTGGTGTAATACATCGCCAATAGACTCTCGTACACTCAGAATAGAAATAAAGGAATCATAGGTCAGAAAATCATTCGTTATTTTTGAATAAGACTCGATAAAAACCGATGATAAAAAAAATACGAACGCATATAAATAGCGAACAATATCATTTTTAATATTCGATGCGGCAAAGAGGCACACACATAATACAGAAAATAAAACCAAATAGAGCACTACGCCCCATAGGCCCCCCAAATTAATGAGGCGATCAAAATAAACATCGTAGCTTTTTGCCAAATATGCAATAAGAAGAGCCGGTTTTATTAATTTTGTTGTCGTCATTATCAAATTTATTTTGCTTTACAATCTTTGTACCTGGGAGGCTATCCAAAAATAAACGAACCAACTTATGATTGTGACTCTCAGGCAACCCGTTTTAAATACAGACCTGAAGTTGATTAAAAATAAGGAGGGTGAGAAGAAGCTGCGGGAGACCACCTTTTGTATATCCCTAATTAGGCAATCAGAACGAATACAAACTGGGAACCATACAAGGAAATTATTAGGTGTCTATCTTAGGAATGGGTACGCAATAACTTCCCGTTTTGGAATCTCATCTTCAACTCGTCTTTGCCCGTTCTTCAATCTCAAAACCTCGAAATAAGAGCGACTATTCCTGCGCTTGTGCTCAATCAGAACGAACAAATACAAGCTAAATTTGAGCCCCAAAACGGGAAGTTATTACGTGCCCATTCCTTAAGCAAGATTTTCGACACCCCTACTTTTTGAATTTACCGCCTTCAAGACAGTTCAAATTAATTAAAGATTGGACTCTGAAAAACCATTCAGAGAGCGGGAAAATGATCCATTTCCCCCCGCCCTCTGAATCTCTGTAACCTTTTTTGGTACGGTCAACTGCCGCTAGAAAATCACACCTTCATTGACTCGGTTTTTTCTGTAGCGACGATAGCCTACTTTTAATACACCGAAAGTCAATAATAACATTCCTAACCAACCCATAGTGCCGCCACCGCCACCACCACCGCCTTCCTCTCCATTGTTGGGGGTATCGGTATTATCCGGCGTATCAGACGAATCTGACGCTCCTCCACCCGTATCCGGCTCGTCCGGCGTTCCTCCCGTGCTGTCACCAGACTCTAGAGTAAAGTTGATTTGACTGTTCGGCGTAATGGTATTAGCAGCGGTATCCTCTATATTGTTTACCGTTAAAACATAATCAACACCCTCACTTAACGCCTCGGTTGTTAACTTAACAATAATAGTGTCATTGATATCCAGTTCAGCGGTTAATACGGAAGCATCCGGTGAGATACTGTAATTAGATGGGTCTTCTGCGCTCTCGACCGTAATGACTTCGCTAAACTCGACCTTGACTTCTTTGTTATTGTCGCTGTCTGCACTAACCGCAATCACTTTTGGTAGTAAAATATCATCTTTTTGGGAACTGATGATCACCGTATACATGCTATTGTCGTCTTCGTTCTCGGCTTCGTTACCGCCCAAAGTGACCGTACCGGCCTCATACTCTTTGGAATATAAAGCTAAATTTACACCAGCAGGATTAGAATCCACATCCGTCGTTTTCAGTATTTCTTCTGTCTTCATCCAATCCTGTAACCATTCGGGTTGCTGCGGGTATCTTTCGTCATAAGCCACGTAAACGGTCACAGCCTGGTTTACGTCAAAGCTCAAAAAACCCTCAGCGGCCCCCATTTTGTCATTGTTAGCAGTACGCAAGTATTTCAGGTTTTGAAAGCGCTCAGGAATAGTGGTATAGATGAAATCCCGGTCGATGTACACTTTACTGTCTACTCTCAATATACCCTGCTGATACGTTTCCTGTTGCACATTATCGATGACCAGAGCAGAGGTATAGGTAAAGTTAGTCTGGCTATCAGCCGCGATGATATTGGCCGCCTTATCCTCAATATTACTGGCTGTTAAGGTATAATCGCCTTCACTTAACTCACCCGTTATTAATAACGTCACCATCGTGCCATCGGCACTCAACTGGGCGCTTGATACCGGGATTTCAGGCGTAAAACTGTAGTTTGACGAGTTTTCTGCACTGTCGGCCGTCACCGCTTCGCTGAATACGACTTTGATTGTTGTAGCGTCATCAGCATTTGTGCGAATAGAAACCACTTCTGGCAATCTGCTTTTCGCTCTGACGATCACCGTATACATGCTATTTTTGTCGGCTTCGTTACTACCCAAGGTCACCGTACCCGCCATGTAATCACTGCTATATAAACGCAAATTCGCACCGACATCCGAATTCAACAACACGGTTTCCGTACGTGTCCAACTCTGCAACCATTCTGGGATTTCTGCGTTTCTGTCATCGTAAGCCACATAAACGGTCACGGCCTCGCTCACCTCAAAACTCACCGCTTTATCCGTTGCACTTTTGTCACTATTGGCCGTACGCAGGTAAGACAGGTTTTGAAAGCCAGAAGGAACCACGGTATAGGTGAAATTCCGGTCTATATACACCTGACTCCCCACGGCCAGCACATCCCATTGGTAAGTTGTCGGTTGCGTATTCGTGATATCACTAGAGGCCAGCGTATTGGTAGATACGAGACCGAGAAGAGAGAATAAAAACAATGCGAACCACCCTACGATAGAGTTAGCCATGCGTTTAAAGTCTTTTTTTTCTGAAAAAAAAGAGAAAATAGCCATTTGGTTATTCATTTATAGATCACCCAATCATCATCTAAAATTAAAAAATCCATCTATAATATTTTATATTATCCTAGAAAACGCAGTTGATCCACGGTACATCGTACCTGTTTTTAATCCACTTAGCGTTACAGAAAATAAAGTTCACCGCCAGCAAGATGACGTCAATATGCCCTGTTACGTTATTTGAATCAACATTTTGTACTTTACATTCGCGCCCAATTGTGCCTTCTAGAATTCTGCTTTAATGAATCCATTATGCCGAAGTGTAACATGATAATTCCTTGTAAAACTCAATAATAAAGCAGAACTTTTAACCTGCCTTAAGCAGACAATTTATTTATGCTTCGCTTATGACCATAATTCAATCTAATTTAAAGGTATTATTCAGTCGCAATGAAATTACGTTAACATCGACGCTCACATCCAGTTTTTGTCGCTTTGCCAAAGTTGCCTTTTTTTCGGCTGAAATACTCCAGTAATAAGGCGTCATCGCAAGCAAGTCGAGAATAGTTTCTGCACCATTCAGATGTAACTCATAATTGACCCGCTCACTCGCGTCGCGTACAAAATATTCAGTCAGACCTTTTTCATGTTTTGCAGCTTGATGAGGTCGCACTTTATCGTAAATTAATTTCCGTAACGACAACAAGTGCGCCTCGCCCGGCACAGCGATAAGCAAAATGCCACCCGGCTTCAGCACTCTGGCGAACTCTACCGCACAAATTCTTGAAAAAACACATAACACAACGTCCAGTGATCTGCTGTGAAAAGGGAGCTTTACAGCGCTGCCGACCATCCAGGTCACGCCTGGCAATAACCTTGCCGCAGCAATAATGGCCGATTTTGAAATATCTAAACCATAAACACCCGATACTTCAATTCCATTTTTAGAGCCATCACGCAGCAATCTCTGCAGATAATACCCTTCACCACAGCCCACATCCAATAACTGATTATTTTGCTCACTAACTTGAACACCCAGGTGATCCCTTACTTTCTGGTTGATTAGCGTAGCAATAGCAGCATAATAGCCTTGCGCTAAAAAACGCCGCCGACACTGAACCATTTCATTATTATCACCAGGATGCCTGGATTGACGTCGCCTAGATTGCAACAAATTAACGTAGCCCTGACGGGCAAGGTCAAACGAATGCCCAGCGCTACAAATATAGCGCCTCTCCTCTAAAGCTAAGTGCTTCCCACAGACGGGACAACACAATAATGACGGAGATTGTTTCAAAACGATAATCACGTACTTCGAGAGAAAAAGTTGTATAGTTATAGCATTTTCCCCGCTAAATACCCAAAGTGAATTCACATTCTTGATTAAAACAGGTACACTGAGTTCGACGTTGCACATTCACTCGTGTTTTGCAACAAATTTAAGATTATAGTTTTTAAGTTCTTAGAGGTAATTTACATGGTTACAGGTACAGTTAAATGGTTTAACGAATCAAAAGGCTTCGGCTTCATCTCTCCTGCTGATGGAACAGAAGATGTGTTTGTGCATTTTTCAGCTATTGAAGGAGGCGGCTTCAAAACATTAGCAGAAGGCCAAACTGTAAGTTTTGAAGTAGAGAAAGGTCCTAAAGGGCCTCAGGCTGCTCGCGTTTCGGTTCAGGGTTAATCAAACCTCTGTAATCCGTAAATTTCAATACCCTCTTACGAAGGGGGTATTTTTCACATTAATACCACACGGTACAAAACGGGCTTTTAGATTGCCTGCTGCTTAATCTCATCTGCCATTCGTTAAAACTGACTTCTTACTTTGGCTGCGCTTTGCTTCCTTGAAATTAACGTTTTTTTATTTCCTTTTCATGCTAGTGTGCTGCAATCTAGCGCATCAATATGAAAAATGGAATCGTTAAAGTGAAAACCACGCCTTCTCAATATCCTCAAACACGACCCTCGACTCAAAATAATAGTGACGTATTGATCATTGGCAGCGGAGCTGCTGGCTTGACGCTTGCCTTGTCTTTGGCAGACCAATGCAAGATCAACCTGGTATGTAAAGAGCACCTGACCGAGAGTGCCACCTTGTATGCTCAAGGCGGTATTTCGGCAGTGCTGGATAAAAATGATTCTCTTGACGATCATGTTGAAGATACGTTAAATGCGGGCGCCGGCTTGTGTAATGAACGTATCGTCCGCAAAGTCGTCAGTGACGGACCACAAAGCATTCGATGGTTGTCAGATCAAGGGGTTTGCTTCACTCAAATCAATGGCAATCAAAATACAGAAAAGCAATACCACCTGACACGCGAAGGTGGGCATCGTCACCGGCGCATTGTCCATGCTGCCGATGCCACAGGAAGAGAAATGGAAACCTCACTGGCAAAACATGCTATCAATCACCCCAACATCAACATTCATGAAAAACATATTGCCATAGACCTGATCACAGGCCGTAAATTAGGCCGCAAAAGCAAGCGTTGTTTAGGTGCCTATATACTGAATAAAACCACAGGTAATGTAGGTGTTTTTGGTGCGAAAATGGTTGTTTTAGCGACCGGGGGTGCTGGCAAGGTTTATTTATATACGAGCAACCCCGATATCGCATCGGGAGATGGGATCGCAATGGCCTGGCGTGCGGGTTGTCGCATCGCTAATATGGAGTTTATCCAGTTTCATCCTACTTGCCTGTTTCACCCTCAAGCCAAATCGTTTTTAATCACAGAAGCAATACGGGGAGAGGGGGGCCGGTTACGCACCCCGGATGACAATAAAACTTTTATGTCAGCTTATGATACACGGGCTGAGCTGGCTCCTCGTGACGTCGTCGCGCGAGCAATTGACCACGTTATGAAAAAATCCGGTGCAGAGTTTGTCCATCTTGATATCAGCCATAAAAGCAAAGACTTTATTTTGCAACATTTTCCCAACATTTATGCACGATGTCTGGATTTTGGTTACGACATGGCCACGCAAGCCATTCCTGTCGTTCCGGCTGCACACTATACCTGCGGTGGCATTATGAGTGATGCCTGCGGCCGTACTGATATTGAGGGTCTCTATGCTTTGGGAGAAACCGCCCACACAGGAATGCATGGTGCCAATCGTATGGCGAGCAATTCACTGCTTGAGTGCATCGTATTTGCTGCTGAAGCCGCACGAAATATCGCTAAAACATTGCCCGAAATTACCCTATCTGAACGTCTTCCTGAGTGGGATGAAAGTCGAGTCACGGATTCCGATGAAGAAGTAGTTGTCACACACAACTGGCATGAACTCAGACAGTTCATGTGGGACTATGTTGGCATTGTACGTACCGATAAACGCTTACAACGCGCCAAAAGACGTGTTGAACTGTTGCTTACCGAAATAAATGACTACTATAACCACTTTCGAGTCAGCAGTGATCTGATAGAGCTGCGTAATCTCGCGGTCGTCTCCGATCTTATTATTCGTTCCGCGATGCTGCGCAAAGAGAGCCGTGGTTTACACTATACCGCCGACTACCCCGAGCTTGATCACACCCACCCCCCTAAAAATACGATATTAACCCCGGATAATGACACCTGAAGCCCAAACACTTTTAAATATAGAGACTGGGCTTTATGATAAAATAACAACAATGGCTCAAAAAACATTAGCAACGAACACCGAAAAACGCTTACCTGCCACGTTAGGCGTACTCACAATTATATTTGTATTGGCATGTTTGCCGAATTTGCAAGGTGTTTTGGCTTGGCCACTTTCAGCAAGCATGAACGCAGGACATTTTTTTGCATTTGGCTTGTTATCCCTCTTTTTGCACTGGGTTTTTACCTGCAGATTATCCACGCAGCAAGCGTATTGGGTTGCCGCCTTGTCTGCAATATTGCTCGCCTGCCTGGTAGAAATCATTCAACCCTGGTTTCATCGTACCCAGTCACTACAAGACGTCAGTACGAGTGCTCTAGGAATCATTTCATTTCTTTCGGCTCACTACCTATGGAAGCGCACCGGCCCTCTCGCCTGGTTAAAATGGCCTCATACCCTCCTCGTACTCATGCTTGCTTTTTATATTATTTATCCTGTCGTTATGGCCTGGTACAGTGTGTTTTGGCGCTGGCAGCATGAAACCGAACTGGGTAATTTCGAGGAAATTGTTGAATTGCAATTATGGCAACCTTACTCCTGGAGAGGAACAGAAGCCAAGGTTGAATTTGCTGATAATAAATATCGAGTCTACCGGGGAAAAAACGCCTTAAAAGTAGAAACCGGTCAGGCCGTATCAAGTGGCGTGAACTATGATGCCGGGGATCGTGACTGGCGCCCTTATAACACACTTAGCTTTCATATTTTTAACCCGGAACAAGCTTTTAATTTAATATTACGCATTTACGATGAGGCCAAACTCGCGAAACATAATAACTACAGAAAACAATTCAAAATTCTCCCTGGTTGGCAAAACATACAAATAAAGTTATCCGACATCGAACAGGGTCCACGACAGCGGTTACTGAACATGTCCGCAATAAGAACACTCTCGTTTTCAATTAACAGCGCGTCACCAACCCGAATTTTTTATCTGGATCACGTACATCTTGAATGAAACCAACAAAATTCTGGCGTTTGCAACACGGATACGCCTTACCGAGTCACTTTTTTCCAACACACTTCTATTTTAATTTTTAAAGGTCGCCTTTAATGGCTCATACACAACATCCGCCTAAAGGGCTAACCCTTATTGTTGGCCTGGTGACCATGATCGGCCCATTCACGGTGGATACTTACTTACCCTCCTTTCCCGCGATTGAAGCGGAGTTTGGTATCAGCCGGGCGTTATTATCTCAAAGTCTGGCTTTTTATTTAGCCGCGTTTGCCTTTTCAACATTGATACTGGGGCCGCTGGCGGATCGGCTCGGACGACGACGGGTTATTATCGGCTCGCTGCTGTTTTATATATCCGCCTCTCTAGGCTGCGCTCTTGCTGGCGATTATGCGACGTTTTTATTTTTCCGCCTATGGCAAGGAATGGCTGCCGGTGGATGTCTGGTAGCAGGCCGGGCGATGATACGTGATGTTTATAATCCGCAAGAAGCGCAACGGGCGATGTCACAAGTGGTGATGCTGTTTGCGATCGCCCCAGCAATTGCCCCCATCGTCGGCGGTTGGTTGCACGATGCGTTTGGCTGGCACAGTGTATTCTATTTTTTGGCGATTCACAGCAGCCTGGTCTTTCTTTTGGTGTGGTTACGTATACCTGAAACCCTGGCTCCCGCGCATCGTCAGTCCTTTCATCCGGTCAAGGTTGCCCGGGTTTATGGCCAAACACTGAGACATCGTCGCTTCCTGTTTTTAATCTTCGCTGTAGCCTGCTATTTTGGCGGAATTTTTCTCTATGTTGCCGGAGCACCGACGATAATTTTCGATTTTTTAGGCCTGGGCGCCAGAGATTTCAGCAAAATATTCCTGCCGATGGTCGTTGGAATCATGTGCGGTTCCTGGTTAAGCGGTCGCTTAGCTCACCGTTGGCCTATGGATCGTACCGTGAAACTCGCATTAGCCGTGATGACACTGGGAACCTTGTTAAACATCTCTCTGGCACTACACTTAACGCCAAGCATTTTTACCGTGGTTATACCTTTGCTACTGTATACTTTCGCCATTGGTCTTGCCATACCCGCTATGACCATACTGCTACTGGACTGTTTTCCCCATAACCGAGGATCTGCTGCTGCCATGCAAGGCTCGGTGCAAATGGTAGGCAATGCATTAATCGCCAGTATCGCAGTCCCGCTACTCAGCAGCCAACCCAGCTATATGGCCTTGGGACAACTTGCTCTGGTGGGCTTTGCACTAATCTTGTGGTGGCGTGCTCCCGCTCTTGAAAAATAAGTTGAGCCTCATTATGTTCCTGAAACACTCAACAAAGCGACCGCCCAATGATTGATAAAACGCTCATCTCAGTCGACGAAGCGCTCGCCATTGTACTTGAACAGACCCACCCTCTGGGAAGCCACCGCGTACCTATTACGGAAACATTGGGGCAGGTATTGGCTGAAGATATTCTGTCTCAACGAATACACCCACCATGGAATAATTCCGCTATGGATGGTTATGCTATACAGTGGAATGATATAAAAAATGCCAGCCAAGAGCACCCCGTCAAGCTGAAAATCATTGGTAAAGTTCAGGCGGGAGCCATAGCCACCTTGCCCGTCAATGCCAGTGAAGCCATGCAAATCATGACCGGCGCACCCGTGCCGGAAGGTGCGGACACCGTAGCCAGAGTCGAAGATAGCAAGCAGACTGGCAATTTCGTTGCTATTTTCAACCCCGGAAAATCGGGCGAAAACATTCGTTTAAAAGGCGAAGATATTCAACTCGGTAGCTCCGTTATCTCCGCTCACACACTCATTCGTCCAGCAGAAATAGGGATGTTAGCCACAGCGGGATATGTTTGGGCTACCGTCTATAAAACACCGTTTATTAATATCCTCGCCACAGGGGATGAATTAGTCGAACCGGGTGATCACCTAAGTCCTGAAAAAATCATCAACAGCAACACTTTTTCTATTGCGGCACAAGTAGCAGAAGCAGGGGGACAAGCCCAGGTTCTAAAAACCGCCAAAGACAATAAAGCGGATCTCGAGGCAAAAATAAAAGAAACACTACAGGCTGACATTGCCCTCATTATAGGTGGCATATCCATAGGTCACTATGATTTAGTTAAAGAGGTGCTACAGGATCTGGGTTGCAAAATAAAATTCTGGCGGGTCAAAATGCGCCCCGGCCATCCCCTGGCGTTTGGTGTTCTATCTAACGGCACACGTCAAACTTTACTTTTTGCCTTACCCGGCAACCCCGTTTCCTGCATGGTGGCTTTTTATCAATTTACGTTACCGGCCATTCGCAAAATGAGAGGCTTAACACAGAACCTCACCCTGCCCCAGGTTGACGCCATTGTGCAGCAAAACATCACCCACCGACCGGGTCGTCGCCATTTCGCACGCGCCATGACCACTTATCACAACGGCCACTACCATGTTCGCCTAACAGGCACCCAAGGCAGCGGCATACTCAGCTCAATGAGCCAGGCCAATAGCCTGGCAATTTTAGCTGAAGATAGAGATCACATTGCAGCAGGAGAACGAATACAGGTACAACTCTTGCCCACGTAGAAACCATCGTCAAGCCTTAATCCTTATGGATTGTACGTTTGCCATACCCTTTAAAGGAATGATACATTAGCCCTCGTCTTTGATCATACCCTAGAGCTAAATTTAGTTTCTAAAATCAGAATTTTAGCGTGGGACATTAAAACATACAAAAACTATAAGAGTTTTAATTTTTAAACAAAATAATAATTTCAGCTCTTAATTCACATTTGAGTAATGAGTTAAAAGTCTGCCTTCCAATCAGAAACTATGAAGTTAAGGATCATAATGAAAAAAACATTTAAATTTATATCTACTCTTTCTCTTCTGTACTTATTAAGTGCATGCGGTGGCGGCGGCGGCGGCGGTGATGATCCCCCTGCTGCTGCTACGTCTCCGCCTCCTACGCAAAGTGAAATCAGATCTAATCTCGAAAAAGCCACTGTGAAAATAAGAGCGACTGTCGGAGATCAACAGTTATCAGGCAGTGGTTTTTTTATTGGTGATGAGGGGTACATTGTCACCAATAACCATGTCGTCACAGGGGCAAGTACACTGGATATCACGGGATTCAACTTTACAGGCATAGCAAATCCTATTGCGGTCGCTGAGTGCGCTGATTTGGCCTTAATAAAACTTGTAGAGGCTGATTCAGCTTCATATTCAGGATTAGATTGGTTTGAAGGGACACCAACGGTTGGAACCCCTATAGGAACGGGTGGTTTTTCTGGAAATACTCAAACCAGCTTTGAGGATGCCAATTATGCTTATTTTAGTGGCACAATCAACACACTTCCACAAAAATTCAATAGCAACTGGGCATCAGTTAATGCGTTTTTTCATGATGCATTAGGCTCATCAGGCAACTCCGGTGGCTCTGTTATTGAATTAGAAACCGGAAAAGTGGTCGGGGTTCACTTTGCTGGATCGACTGTAGATAACAACCGCAAATATGCCATTTCACTAGATACAGCCAAAAAAAATGTCGAAAAAATGATGATTGACGAACAAAATGTTCTTTCCATCGGTATTTCGGGTCAATTCTCATCTGTCGGTGATCTTAAGGGTATCCGAGTCGACGCGATAGGAAGCGGAGGTAAAGCGAAAACAGCGGGTGTGAAAAAAGGAGACCTGATCATTAAAGCTGAAGATACCAGCCTGGATGACGGTAGTGATACGCTGGAAACATATTGTAATATTTTACAAACACGCATTGGCAACAACCCGGATAACGCCTTATCTATAGAAATTTTCCGCCCCAGCAGTGGTGAATTCTGTGTTGGTGAAATCAGTGGTACACCATTAGCGCTTAAAGCCGATACCACCCAGCCTTGTCCACAGCTACCTCTTGGTAATGGGGGTTCAGGGGGTTCAGGGGGTTCAGGGGGTTCAGGGGGTTCACAAAACACCGTTTCAGGAACACTTGATATAAATGACATACAGGTAGATAGCGGGCGTTATGTTGACATTTATAATGATGTAACCGCCACAACATCAGGCACAGCAATGATTTCACTAAGCTCATCATCAATCTCAGGCATTTTGGGTGGCGTATTTGAAGGGAACTTTGCTGACGGAGGGGAACTCATTGCCCTTAGCGGAGTAGAATTTAATGTGACTTCCGGTCAAACATTTTATATTATTGTCTTCGGAGATCCACATGAAACGGGAGATTACTTGCTAACACTGGAAAACCTGGAACTTCAATAAAACAGTTGCAGCAAGAGGTGTATCTTGATGCACCTCTTGCGCAATTTTTATCCCCCCTCTGCTTTAAAACCGTTCTTTTTTATAGGCTCTATACGCATCATAAATCATCGCCAATAAAACTGGAAAATATTCTGTAGGTTTAACCCAGGCGGGCAATTGATAAGCCGCAAGATCTTCGCTACCTAAATTGATCCCCGAAAAGTAAGAAAGTAATAAAGTAAAAGACATCACCCAGGGCCAGAGATGATGATACATCGCCGCAAAAGGCAATAACCATATCAGATACCAAGGATTAATTACCGGGGAAAGCAGTATAAGTCCACCTATTAACAGATCAGCTCGAATATTGAACACCGACGTTCTGCGCAATCTATTGAAGCAATACACCATGAGACATAACAACAATATTGCGCCAACCATTTTTGCATAAATGCCCGACATAGCATAAGTAAGAACACTGTATATTGCCGCATTAAACTCCCAATCACGACCAAAGGCGAACAAACCTGACAACTCACTGTCATTAAATAAAAAGGGCATATAAAGTAAAACTATAGTCAGAAAAAAAATTACAAACTGCGCTCGCTTAAAGCGTAATAAAAAATAAATAGCAATGACCCAGGCGAATGGCTTACTACATACGCTTAACCCCAAACAAAGAGCACTCGTTTTTGGGTTTTTAGCAAAAAAATAAAAAGCAGCAACTAAAAACACCACGCCTAAAATATCAGGGTGAGCCGTAAATGCCACTTCTTTGATAATGAGTGGGTTCCATGCATACAGTAATAAAGACCGTGCATTAATCATTTTTGCTAAAATAAAAATCACCACCATATTGCAGACGCTGTATATAAGTTGTAAACCAAAGACATCTGCCGGAAATAGCCAATAAGAAAACCAAAAACTGTATTGCAGCAGTGGCGAATAAATCGTTTTTATATCAGGATAGTTAATTTGATTTAAATTAGCCTGCATCAGGCTAGGGATGGCGACATCAGAAAAATAAAAACTGGGCGCATGGCGATAGGGACTACCTAACTCAAAAAATGTGTACCCATCCCATAAGTAGCGAAAAAAATCATCTTCGAATAGAGGTATAGTAAAAATACCTATAGCATGAAATATAAAAGCAAAAAATATCACGCAGGAAATAGGCGGACAATATTTTTTTTTAATACAGTGAATAATAACAACGCCATACAGGGCAAATGCAACAGCAAATAAACCGATATAGCTTGTGATATTGAGCAACAGCGGGTGTTTTGAGTAAAAAAATAAAATGCTATACAACACAACACTTAAAACACCGAATATAATCAAACGGTTTTCTTGCTTGAACATCACGACGAACTGTGTCCATAAATGATTGATATCAATCAATTTAGAGGGTTTTTTTGACACTATTGGATTCCGCTAATGACTCTAACATTTTTCAATCAACCAATGTAGAATATGACCATCTCTGAGTTTTTTAATTAATAAACCAGTTTACTGGGAAACACAGTACTTTAAACCACACTCAATAAGGAATCTATTATGCGCTATGTAAAAACTTTCGCGATCAGCACACTCTTAATGATTTTCTCATATTCTGTCTTTGCATCCGGATCCGAGCATATGAGCAAATCTAATAATGCCGATAATGTCTACAACCAAGGTAAAACCATCGTACATAAGCAATTAATTTGTGAATCATGTCCGTTAGAAGCGGCGACATTAGATGAAAATACAGCCATGACCATTATTGAGGAACTGAAGACAAATGGTTCGGATTCATTGTCTGAGTCTCAAAAAGAATCCGTCATCGTTTATCTTGAAAAGCGCTTTAGCATGAAAATGAACTAACCTCGATCACTCTCAAGTCACGGTGTATAAAAATAAAATAGTTTCAGCGATTATACCTGCACAAAACGAGGAACAATCTATCGGCAAAGTGGTTTCTGAACTTCGTGCCGTGCAGGATGATTTAGACAATTTTATCTTTGATCATATTATCGTTTGCGATAATGCTTCAACCGACAACACCACAAAGGTAGCACAATCAGCAGGAGCACAGGTCGTGCTTGAGGCGCAACCCGGTTACGGAATCGCATGTTTAACGGCATTAGCCGCAATGCCAAAAAGTGATATCATCGTATTTATAGATGGCGACCATTCTTTCTACGCAACACAAAGCCTACCGTTGCTTGATGAAATTTGCCAAGGATATGAACTTGTTATTGGTTCACGCGCACTGGGAAAAGTCCAGCCAGGCGCATTAACGCTGCCTCAACGAATGGGCAATTGGCTGGCCGTAAAACTGATACGCTGGTTATGGCAGGCTCAAATATCAGATTTAGGACCCTTCCGTGCTATTTCGGCTCAAGCCCTGAACCAAATACAAATGCAAGATACTCGTTTTGGCTGGACAGTCGAAATGCAAGTCAAGGCGATTCAACTAAAACTGCCGATGACAGAAATTCCCGTCGACACACGCCCCCGGATAGGAAAATCAAAAATCAGCGGTACGATACGTGGCGTTATTGGAGCGGCATTAGGGATATTTGGGACTATTTTTAAATTATGGAAAACCGAACATCAGTCTGATTGAGTCACAATATTAGAATCGTCGTACAAGCGGTAACCAGATTAAACCTGTCTTCCAACGTCCAATCCTGTGGCCTTTTATCTTGTGTTATTCTCTTTTTCTAAACTCTGCATAAAAATTTGAAAGTATAAAAATCATTAAACAATGAGTAAAAAAATGGAATTATTTCAACTTAAGCTAAATTCATAATTTGTTAATTTGTGGTACGATGCGGCGTCAAAAACTTTTAGAGGGCTGAGCCATGCCAAAGTGTACTCTCTGTCAGTTTGCCAATCCAGATGATAATAAATTTTGTGGTCAATGCGGAGCTTCGCTAGAAAAAGACGCTATAGATTCGACGCCTACAATTCAAACATCTGATCATCAAACAAATACGGCAACACCAGATTCAGCTAAAAATATTTCTGCTGACAGGCGACAACTTACCGTCATGTTTTGTGATTTAGCAGATTCGTCACTGCCATCAGATGACCTCAATGCTGAAGAATGTCAAGATATCATTCGCCGCTACCAAGCAACATGCATTGAAGTGATAAACCATTTTGGTGGTCATCTTGCACCATGTTCAGGAGAGGGGATTTTAGCCTATTTCGGCTACCCAAAAGCCAATGAAGATGATGCACGACGCGCAGTTTATAGTGCTTTAAACTGTATTAAGGCGATCACTAAATTAGACAAGCCACTCCGCGATAAAACAAAGAAGCTGCATCTTCGTATCGGTATCCACACTGGCCTGGTTGTTATCGGTGAACTAGGAAAGGGATCGACGAAAGAACACCTGGTCGTAGGTCGTACACCCAACATAGCTATCAACTTGCAAAACCTCGCAGACTCAAACCAGCTATTAATTACCTCCAGCACCTATCATTTAGTACATCGTTTTTTCAAAGTAAGCGCTCAGGGACAAAAAACACTACGAAACATATCTAACCCCATTGATGTCTATCATGTGATTCAAAAAATTAATGCAACTGATCGCAATGAAGCTATTGAAAAACAAAACAAGCTTACTCCTATTGTCGGCCGACAAAATGAACTACAGAAATTAAACCATTTGTGGGATCAAGTCTTGGCGGGGCAGGGGCAAGTTGCATTGATCGTCGGAGAAACAGGAATTGGTAAATCCCGCTTGCTCCATGCCTTCAAAGAAAAAATAACGACCCACCCTGACGAAATATTATTTTTAACTGCTTATGGCTCAAAGTATAATAAAACAAGTTCATTACGCTCAATGATTGAAATGCTTGAACGTATATTTGGCTTCACATCCGACATGAATGTCAGCGCCCGCTTTAAGTTGTTAGAAGCACAACTCAGTGAAGCCGAGTTTGATCTCGCTGATTATGTGCCATTATTTTCAAGTTTGCTCGACCTACCGCTTGCTGATCATTACACAGAATTAAATTTAACATCTGAACGAAAAAAGAAACGAATTTTAGAAAAACTGTGTGAATATATTCTAAAGCTATCCTTAAAAAAACCACTGCTATTCGTAGTTGAAGACCTTCACTGGGTAGACCCTTCAACACTCGCATTTTTCGAAATATTAGTACAAAAAAGTACCCGATATAAAATTCTAATTTTATTTATTAGTCGCCCCAAGTTCAACGTACCATGGCACCCTCGCTCTGAAATAACTTTACTTAATCTCAACCCGCTGACCGATCAAGATATAGCTTTTATGGTTGAGAAACTGACGCAGGGATCGCACTTCCCTCAAATACTGATTGATGAAATCATAAAAAAAACAGATGGCATACCCCTGTTTGTTGAAGAAATAACACATATGGTTCTGAAGTCCAAAACTGATAACCATTCTAAAATAAAAAATAACGAACACTTCGCTGAACTGTCTATTCCCGCCTCACTCCAAGAGCTACTCACCGCCCGTCTGGATGATCTCGGGCCAGTTCGTAATATCGCACAACTTGCAGCGGTAATAGGCCGAGAGTTCAGCTATTCATTACTGGAAAAAATCACAGAAAACAAAGCAACGTTACAACAAGATTTAGAAGTTTTACTTAATGCAGAACTTATTATTCAAGATTGTGCAGGTCATCACTGCTGCTACCTATTTAAACATGTATTGACCCAGGAGTTAGCCCTCTCTTCGATGTTAAAAACACAACGACAAAAAGTACATCGAAAAATAGCGCATATTGCTGAAACGCAAAACCCTGAAATTGTTGCAGCAATGCCTGAATATATCGCGTTGCATTATACTCATGCAGGTGATCTGGATAACGCTATAGACTGGTGGCTACAGGCAGGTGAGCTCGCCCTCACAAAATTTGCCAATGTTGAAGCCATCAGTCATTTAGAGCAAGGAATTATGCTATCAGAACAGTTACCGGCGACCCCAACCCACGGCCAGAGGGAACTGCGTCTGCAATCCGCTATTGGTGCGGCTTATTGCGCAACGACAGGTTATGCCTCAAAAGAAGTAGAACGAACCTATAGCCGTGCCTGGGAGTTGTGCAAACAACTCGATGATACCTCAGAACAATTCCCCATTCTCTGGGGACAGTGGGCATTTCATGTTGTTCGTGCCAACCTTCATCACGCTCTGGAAATCACAGTGGAAATGCTCAAATCTGCTAAAGCAAAAAAGGATGCCAACCTCCTACTCGAAGCAAATATGGCGACCGGCTTGACTCAATTTTTTTTAGGTAATTTCGAGCAAGCGAAAAAGGATCTTACTGCCTCAATCAAAGCCGATCACGATGAGCGGGATCGCTCTTTCACCTTCCGTAGCGGACAAGATGCCGGCGTTTGTGCCCGTTCCTATTTAGCTTTAACACTGTGGATATTGGGTCACCCTGGAGAAGCAATAAAATGCAGCGAAAATGCGATCCGCTTAGCACGTAAATTAGATCACCCTTTCAGCCTCGCCTATGCACTCAACTTTGCTGGCTGGTTATACTATATGCTGCGCGACCCGAAGCAGGCCAAAAAATGTACTACAGAAGAATTGGAAATTTCTGAAGAACATGATTTTTTTTGGTTTCAATTAGGATCTGTGGTTGCCGGTTGGACTGAAACACAACTTGGCATAGCTGAAAAAGGTCTCATACAAATACAGCAGGGTATTAAAAACTATAGTTTCCCCGGCGCCCGGTTAAGCCAAACTTTATTGCTATCAATCCAGGCTTCTGTATGCCTGGAACTCGGCCAGTTAGATGAGTGCAAGCTATTACTTGATGAAGCGGTTAATGCCATTCATGATACACAAGAAACATTTTGGTTAACAGAAATCTATCGCCTGCTGGGTCTGCTCGCGCAAAAACAAGATCAATCTGAAACAGCGCACGACTACTTGAACCAAAGTATGGCTCTGGCTCAAACTCAGGCCGCCCCGATGTTGCAACTACGCGCAGCGGCAAGCCTAGTACGCTGTGCAACAGCAGAAACCCACCCTGAAGCATTACAATCACTCGTCTCAGCCTATGCCAATATCGACAAAGATAGTGCGCTGGTCGATTGTCGCAATGCAGAACAACTGATCAACCCTCTGGGTTAATAATTGTTGCATGAGTACTGACACTATTGCGTACCCCCTTGGCTCACCTAACCCAGCATGCGCACAAAGCTTACCCGCCTGATCGAATCATATTGGGAGGGAGGGGCTTGGAAATCACTCCATCATTGCTACAGATGCCTCCTACTTAGGAATGAGTATAAAATAACTTGTGCATCTGACAGCACAACTTTGACTTTTCTTTGAACTGACGGATGTCAAGGGTAGGCTGAGTAGTTACTTATTCTTACTCCTTAATCTCAAACGCTACGGGTATATTCATAGCCCTCATTTGATTCTCGAAGCTAATTTCGAGATAATACCGGATTTCTTTTCCCCAGGGATGATTACATGTGGTTTTCAAATCTTCAGCTTTATCGCTTTACCAAACCGTTTACACTTACACCTGAAACCCTCGCTGAACATTTAGCAAGTAAAGCATTCCGGCCTTGCGGCAAACTGGATCTTTTTACCTATGGCTGGGTTTCGCCTTTAGGTCGTTACAGCGATGAACTCGTTCATGTTGCCAATGGACATATTTTATTGTGTGCCCGCAAAGAGGAAAAAATCATCCCCTCTTCTGTTGTTCGCGATGCCGTCAATGAAAAAGCCCACAATATAGAAGAACAACAAGGCCACCCGGTGCGTCGCAAAGAACGTGAAGCAATTAAAGAAGAAATTTTACAAGACCTGTTGCCAAAAGCATTCACACGCTCTCAACTGACTTTTGTTTATATTTCACCCAAAGACAACCTGCTGGTTATCAATAGCAATTCAGATAAAAAATCTGAAGCTTTGCTAAGTTATCTTCGCTCTACACTCGGTAGCCTGCCGGTTATTGCACCGTCACTTTGTCAGCCGCCATCAACAGTCATGACACGGTGGTTAGTCGACAACGATGCACCTGCTGATTTTGTTATTGAAAACGAATGCGAACTGCGTGAACCTGGAGATGAAGGCAGCATTGTGCGCTGCAAACGACAAGATCTTGTTTCCGATGAAATCAAAACACATTTAGAAGCAGGAAAACAGGCAACAAAACTGTCAATCACCTGGCAAGAGTCACTGTCATGCGTGCTTAACGAGAATTTATCCATACAACGCCTTCGCTTCGATCAGGAGGTACTCGATCAAAGCCGCGACATTGACCCCGATGACATTATTGCCCAACTAGACAACGATTTCAGTGTAATGACCTTGGAGCTCTCCCGCTTTATTCCCCGTTTGCTTGAAGTTTTGGGCGGAGAAAACAAAGAAGCTTATAGTCACTCTGAACAAACGTCATAACGATAACATCACACAGCAGGGGTTCCTGTTACCAAGAACCCCTCGTACAACAGGTGAAATAGACAAAGGGAACCGCTCCTGAAATACGTACACATACCTCAAATGGCGATATATGAAAATTCTTAAATTAATCGGAAGCCCCCCCATACATTATTAATTTAAAAATGTTAATCAAATGTGAAATTTGTGTCACCTCACTGTGAACTCTTTAATTTGAAATAGAACCTGCAACATCCTATTCCAAACAAGGAGAAGACAATGAAAAAAACACTATCAACACTGCTCACTCTGGGTGCATTGAGTTCAACGCCGCTCATAGCACAAGAGCTGAGCATTAAAGTCACCAATTTGACTCACGCTATCCATTTTACCCCCATACTTGCTGCAACCCATAATAGTGATACCCAACTATTTATGGAAGGAAGCCCCGCTTCTGCCAGTCTACGCGCCATGGCTGAAGGGGGAGATATTTCTGGCTTATCGACAGACACCCAGGCACTCGGTGCTAACGTTGTAGAAAATCCTGCGGGTGGTTTACTGGCTCCGGGTGCCAATACAAGCTTTTCGCTGACGAACAACGACGGCAACAGTCACTTGTCGTTAACGGCAATGTTATTACCGACTAACGACGGTTTTGTCGGTGCAAACAGCATTGAAATACCCTCAACTGCAGGAACATACACTTATTATCTCAATGCCTATGATGCAGGTACTGAGGCCAATAACGAACTCATCGTTGAAGACAGTGGTGCACCCGGGGTACTGGGTATTCCTGCTGACCCTAGTAGCAACAACGGTACAAATGGAAGTGGTTTAACTTCCATCGAAAATAATACGATGATCCATATTCACCGTGGCATTATAGGTGATAACAACGCCACTAGCGGCGACAGTGACCTCAGTACTACGGCTCATCGCTGGCTGAACCCCGTCGCTCAGTTGGTGATTACGGTTAACTAAGGAGGAGGCCATGATGAAGAAATCTAATAAAATTGCGACCCTCGCCCTTATTAGCGCGGTACTGGCTCTGCAAGGCTGTAATGACGGTGATAATAATGAAACGATAAATGAAGGAACAAATGAGACAACAACCGAAACAGCTAAAATATATCGCGTTATGCTCAGTAATCTTACTAATAATCAATCGTTTTCGCCATTGGCTTCGGTTATTCACAGCAATGGTTATCATGCCTACAGCCTGGGTAGCACTGCCGACAGCGCACTGGAAACCTTGGCGGAAAGTGGTGACAATAGTGCTTTACTCAGTGCCGCCGATGCTGATTCCAGGGTGATAGATACTGCTTCAGGCAGTAATCACATCGCTCCAGGCGCTAATGAAACATTAATTTTAGAAGGCCTTATTGACGATCCCCGACTCACTCTGGTAACTATGCCAATCCATACCAATGATGCTTTCGTCGCTCTTGATGCAATAGATCTCAGCGAACTCGTATCGGGTGAGTCTTTAGTATTGTATGCTAGAGCTTACGATGCAGGCACAGAAAGCAATAGTGAAGCTGCGACCGACGTTCCAGGACAAGGTGGCGAGGGCTTTAATGCTCTCCGCAATGATCGTGATTTTGTCTCGGTTCATCCCGGAGTCGTGAGTATGGATGATGGCTTGACTGGGTCGGCACTAGATCAGTCACATCGCTTTGATAATCCGGCAGCCAAAATTGTGGTAACTCGCACGCAATAAAATAGTACGACGGCCTCACGATAGGGTCGATATTGTCGTGAAGCCGTTTCAATATATAGGCCGATGTATGAATCATAACATTTTGATTATTGAAGATAGTGCCGAAATTGCCAACCTGATTCAACTGCATCTCAAAGATATCCATTGCCAGGCAGATATTGCTGTTGAAGGTGCGCAAGGTCTGAAAGCGTTTATGCAAGGCAACTATGATCTGGTGATACTAGATTTAATGTTACCGGTCATGGATGGTTTAGAGGTATGTAAACGATTACGTGAAACAAATAAAATGGTACCGGTCATTATGCTAACCTCTAAATCTTCAGAACTGGATCGTGTGCTCGGACTTGAGATCGGAGCCGATGACTACATTACCAAACCATTCAGCATTCCAGAACTGATAGCGCGCGTAAAAGCACAATTTCGTCGTTTGGATGTATTACAAACCCCTTTACAACAAACCAAATTCGAGTTAGGTGACCTGGCAATAGATGTCGAAAAACACGCCTCGACATTAAAAGGAAAAAGCTTGAACCTAACTGCCAAGGAATTCGATCTTTTATTACACTTCGCAACCCACCCGGGACGGGTCTATAGTCGTATGGATTTGTTGAACCAAGTCTGGGGTTATAGCTACGAAGGCTACGAACATACTGTTAATTCGCACATTAACCGGTTACGTTCAAAAATAGAAAAAGACCCTGCTAAACCCCACTATATTTTGACTGTTTGGGGCGTTGGCTACAAATTTAACGAAGCGTGTCTCTGATGTTTCGAACACTCTATGCCAAGCTTTCTTTGTCTTTAATCGCACTGTTGATCATCATGGGCATTTTTTATACCCTGCTCAGCTTTTCTACTGCACGTTATTATTTTCAAGAAACCAGCCAAAATCTTAATCTGAATCTGGCTCAAAACCTCGTTGCTGACCAAAAATTGGTACAAGATGGCCGAATCAACAAAACGGCTCTCAGCAGCACGTTTATGAAGTATATGGTGATCAACCCAAGCATTGAAATATATTTGCTCGATTTGACAGGAAACATCCTGTCCTATTCCGCTGACCCAGGCCAGGTGAAACGAAACTCGGTTTCATTGAAACCAATAAAAGCCTTTCTAAATGGCAAAAAATTACCCCTACTGGGGGACGATCCACGTAGCCACGAACGTCAAAAAATATTTTCTGTGACGCCTGTACCCTCTGCAACAGAAGCTGAGGCTTATCTCTATGTTGTATTACAAGGAACACAATATGACACCGTAGAACAACTGATAAAAGAAAGCTTGTTATGGAAACAAACCGGTTTGGCATTTATTGGTAGCTTGTCAATTGGCCTAATCGTTGGTTTGTTATTATTCAGAAAATTAACTAAACGCTTAAACCATCTTTCCGAAAAAATAGGCCAGTTTCATAACAGTGATTTTAGTTTCCTTATTACAGGTGACAAAGTAAGCAAAAGTAACGACGAAATAGATCAACTGAATCAAATCTTTAACCAAATGGCTCAGCGTATCGTAAGTCAATTGAGTGAATTAAAGCAACAACATAACTTGCGCAGCGAATTGGTCGCCAACGTATCCCATGACCTGCGTACCCCGGTTGCAATTTTGCACGGCTATTTGGAAACACTGGATCTCAAAGTAAATCAACTCAGCGCAAGAGAACAACGCGATTATATAAAACAAGCATTGTTAAGTAGTGAGCGTTTAAATCGTTTAATTAGTGAGTTATTCGACCTCGCCTCCCTGGAAGCAAGAGACAGTTTGAATAATATGGAACCATTCAATCTCTCCGAACTGGCTCATGATGTGGTACAAAAATTTCAGCTTAAGGCAAAAGAGAGACAAATTAATTTAACTATGAAAATAACAGAAGCCGCTCTGTTTGTCCGGGGAGATATTGCTTTAATCGAACGCTTGTTTGAAAACTTACTAGGCAATGCCTTAAAATTCACGCCCAATAAAGGTCGTATTGATTTTTGTTTAAAAAAAAATAAAAACAAAATAGTTGTGGGCATTAAAGATGAAGGCCCAGGTATTCCAGAGGATGAAATAGAAAAAATATTTGAACGTTTTTATCAAGGTAAAAAAAATAGTAATCGCGCCAAACCCGGCGGCCTAGGTTTGGCTATAGCCAGACGTATTGCAGATTTGCATAGCGGAAATATTAATGTAGAAAATCTTCCGGGGCAAGGCGCTGTCTTCACCTTCTCTTTACCCAGAGTGCCTCACTAAAGAACGGTATATTCCTAACATTCGAGTCAATCCAAAATTGTAGCAGTCTAATAGCATTAAGACATTTTAATTGATAGTCTCGCTACCTCTATTTTAACTTTATGTCGTCCCTACCAAAAATCGCCTCGCTTACACTCCTAACTCCGAAAAGGTAATAGTTCACACAATTAAAGTGAAAATGCACTTATGCAAACGTGTAACGTTGATTATAGTGAAAATTAGGAAGGATACCTATATTCACTTTTAATAGCGTAAGGATACGAAAATGAGCGCAGATAAATATCGTACTTTTGATGGTCGAGGTAATAATTTAAATCACCCTGACTGGGGCCAGGCTGGCACACCTCTTCAGAGGCTTACGCCAAATGCGTATGCAGATGGCATAAATAGTCTAGCGAAGAGAGGTAAACATAACCCCAATCCACGCACTATTAGCAACGAAATATTTCGGCAAACAACGTCCATTTTCAATAGCAATGGGTTGAGTGATTTTGTTTGGGCATGGGGACAATTTATTGATCATGAGCTTGACCTTACTGTTTCGCAAGAAGAGGACGAGGTGAACATTCATGTTCCTGGCGGCGATCCTATTTTTGAAAACACACAAATTCAAAGTGATAATTTTATTATTCCTTTTTCTCGTTCGATGTCAGTACCGGGAACCGGTACCAGCACGGATAATCCACGTCAACAGGCGAACGAAAACTCATCTTACATTGATGGCTCAATGATTTACGGATCGAGCAAAGAACGAGCTGATGCGCTGCGTACCTTTGACGGAACAGGAAGACTAAAAAGCAGCGTTTCAAATGTAGGGGAGCTGCTGCCTTACAATGTGGATGAATTGGAAAATGAAGACAATAACGCCTCCATGAGACAGCGTTTTTTTATTGCCGGTGATATACGAGCTAATGAACATTCTGTATTAACGAGCATTCATACCTTGTTCGTACGAGAACATAATCGAGTTTGTCTGGATCTTGTGACATGTGACCCGGGTCTAGCTGGCGCTGATGAAATCATTTACCAACAGGCAAGAAAATACGTTGGCGGCATTATACAATCCATTACGTTCAATGAATTTTTACCTACACTACTAGGTAATAATGGAATTTCTGCATATACGGGTTATAACCCGGAGGTAAACGCGGGTGTCGCCAATGAATTTTCTACCGTTGCTTTTCGATTGGGTCACAGTATGCTTTCACCTGAAGTAGTATTAGGTGAGCGCGGTCGTGTAGTCAGGTTGAGAGATATTTTCTTTAAGCCCTACTTTGTTCGATTACACGGAATTGAACCCGTATTAGATGGATTAAGTTTACAGCGTATGCAAGAAGTCGACGCGAAAGTGGTTGAAGACGTACGCAGTTTTTTATTTGGGCCACCCAACCCAGCTTTACAAATGCTTCAGGATTTAGTGGCTCGAAATATTCAGAGAGGTCGAGACCATGGGATTGCAGATTATAACACCTGTCGTGAAACCTTTGGACTCAGGAAATATAAAAATTTTTCAGAAATAACGAGCGATCCAATTGTCGAAAGCACTTTATGCAATTTATATAAAGACATCGAGTGTATCGATCCGTGGGTCGGAGCACTTGCAGAAGACCGAGTGAGTGATTCCAATGTCGGATCACTTATTCTTGCCATTTTGGCAGATCAATTTGAACGCGTAAGAGATGGTGATCGCTTCTGGTACGAAAATGACAATAGCTTGACGATTGAGCAAAAAATTGAAATCGAAAGTACGAGATTATCAGATATTATCCGACGCAACACTGATGTTAGCGATATATCCGACAATGTCTTCGTAGTATTGGACTAGGAAGACCACCTGCCTTTTGAATATATCTGGACAAAAAAATATTGATTAATTTTCAAAAAATAAAAAGAGGTGATGATATGAATATATTAAATTTTTGCAAGCGTCCTGCCTGGATACTAGCTTTAGTTACATTAACTCTCTATGTTTCTTCTGCACAGGCACATTTAAAATGGTTCGTTGAGGACTCACAACAATCACATCTATATAATAATCTGATTTTATATTCACTCACCTGGATCAGTATTGGTGTTGTACTAATTTTAGCAGGTATTCTCATTGACAGAATTTTTCCCAAAATATCAGAGTCATGGCAACCGAAACTCATTGAAAAATATGCAACGTCGGTTTTAGGTATATTAGTGGGCGCTTCATTGATTATCAGTGCCCTGGATGGCAATTTATTTTCAATGAATATCAAGGGTTCTGGTGCATTACACACTACACTATTATTAATAGAAGGGTTCATCGGTATCAGCTTGATTCTTGGGTTGGCAGTGAGACAAGCATCCATTTTGCTAATAGCTTTATGGCTGGTTGTCTCGCAAGTTGCTGGTTTAGCAGTTACTTTGGAAAATCTTTGGATCCTGGGAGCCGCGATTTTCTTTTTTTTACGCGGCAGACCGATGTTACGCTATTCTCGTGAAGATGTTTTTTCTTTATCCAGTGTAACTATTAATCAAGCTCAAGCGTTAACCTTTCTTAGAGTTTTCATTGGTGCCAATTTAATTTTTCTAGGCTTCAGTGAAAAAATTGTGGTGCCTGAATTAGGTCTGGCATTTTTACAAGAACACCCATGGAATTTTATGCAACACCTCGGTTTTTTTTGGTTTACTGACGAACTGTTTGTATTCTCAGCAGGTGCGGTAGAAATTATTTTAGGACTTTTTCTTGTAGCAGGATGGACGGTAAGGTTGACGGCCGCGATTCTAGCAATATTGTTTCTTACCCCACCATTTTTTATGGGGCCTGCCGAAATGATTGGCCACATTCCCCATATTTCTATTGTTGTCATGTTATTATTATTTGGTCGAGGATATACACTTAAAGTTGCTCTTGCTTCACTGTCTGGCATACCCAAACGCACTAAACCATCACATCAACCGCTACTTACGGATACTCTTCATAGTAGTTTACCCTCTCCTTCAAATCATAATGTGAGAAATCGCTACAAACGGGCAGTCAATATGGGAAAAAGCCACGATTTTCACCACGGGGTAAGTGCTTCAATGAAACAACACAGCAGTATCTCGCGTCTGTCCAAAAACCGATACCGTCCACTCAAGGAAAACTTGATTCAACTCATGACCTAAACAGACAAGAAGCACTCCAGGGATGGGGAAGTAGCGTGACTCAGGAAACAAAATCGAAAGACTGAGCAAGAACATTCACGCACCCATCCCTAAGACATACCCCATAGCATTATGCATTCAGGTGTCAGCGCGTACAAATGCAAGCTCTTGATCCGAAACTATACGGAGAAAAGTCTCATCACCAACAAGGTATAGTAGCTCACACCCGTATATTTAAAAATACCAGCCCGCATGTTCTTGGCCAGCATTCTTCCTTTTTTACAAAGGCACCTTCATAAGCTGCTGTAAAGAACGAAAAGCAATCGCATCAAAGTCTTTAAACATAAAACCTGCCCCTTGCCCCGTCAACCGGACGACTTTAGCTCTTAACTTGCACTCCTCGTTTTGTTTTGTAGCTAATTCAAAGGCCAGCTCTACTGTTTCCCCCTTTTTCAAGTCAGAGTCCCCAAAGCTTAAATAAACGCCACCCAGCCCTATATCGCCCATTTTACATTTAATAAATAGTCCACTATGACAAAAAGCACCTACATCTACATCTAGTTTTGTTCGTACTGTCCAGCGCCGCTCCATTTAACTTCCCCTGCCTGCTATATATCATTATTTTAATTATTAAAACAAACCCTGTATATCAGTAATAAATAAAGCAATATTCATGCCTGCTCAGCATAAAAAAACAATAAATAGATATATCAAAAGATTAACTCATTCCTCAAGAAGAAGAAAAAGAGCCAACACACATTAATGTTCAATCATCCGACATAAGGTATTGTCCTTATGCTCTTGCTGCTGTGAACGTCATGACTTCGTCTATATGTCGAGATTGCATACTCTCATTAACAAGCGCTCTTATACCTAAGGCAACGCCTGCACAAGCAGGTAAACCATTAGTTTAACTAGTGAGACTTTCAAGGCTTGGCCTACATATTTAGTGTAGGTTTGAATGACATGTAAAATATTTCCTCGTAGCTTGGCGGCCCATATAAAGAGGAAATAAACACATGTTATACCAAAGCTCAAGTCATTCAAAATGGGACTGCAAATATCAGTGTTGTATGGAAAGATAAAAGACTATTTAGGATCAGTGTTTCACGAGCTGACAGGACAAAAACAAAGCCGGATATTGGAAGGGCGTTGAGTGCAAGATCAGAGGTAAATCTTGTGTTCCGGGTTTCGCTTACTCAGATTTGCTTTAGGGTAAATGGCTTCCAGACCCATTTTTCCAGGTAATCGTCTTATTCGCTTTTTGCTGACTGCATGGCCTAACTGGCACTATCACAGCCTCTTTGAAAATGATTAAGGGGAGTTGCTTCCCCTTAATCAACAGGAGCTATTCTATGAGCGCTCCTCAGCTGCTTCGTTACTCCGCTGCTTGAATGACAATATCAACCTGACCGAAATTTTAACATTAAATAATTTGCGAGCAAACAAGATATTACCAGCCGCTATCTTGAACTTAGGGCTGCACCACACTCACATCATCAAAATAAGCAGAATCATTAAAGCTACCAACCCCAACTTTGCCCACACCAAAAGTGCTGTCATTCGCACTCATAATAAGATTGCCATCGAAACTCACCGTGATGTCATCATCAACACGGCTGACTTCAATACGATGATACGCATTATCATTGAGCCAATCTGCAGTGGCAGTGGCCAGTTCAATGCGGCTACCGTCAACGACTTTGAATAATTGTGTCGCACTTTGTGTGTTGTTGAACAACGCGTAATAGTAGTTATTGGCATCCTGAAAACCAAACACCACAGCATAATCAGCATAGATATTTCTGGTTATATCATCACCTAACCTGGCCTGCGCGGTAAAAGTAAAATTACCATAATTTGCAGACCTCAGCGAATATTCACCCAGTCGACCTCCGCCAAGACGACTATAACGGCTTGTATTGAGATAATAAACCGGATTACCTTCGTCCATCTCAACGCCCCATCTTGCCGCAGTCAGTGGCATCCAACCATCAATACTTCCATCGTCACCATCCGCTGTGCGATAAATGAAGGTTCCAGTACTCTGAGCGGCAAGGGTATTAGGCGGTTTCGCCAAGTCATTGATATTATTAAGTGTGACCGTGTATTCGGTATCCACAGTCAGCGGACTGACTGTGAGGCTGGCTGTGAGGCCATCGTCGCTTAAGTTTGCCGATACCACGTTAACACCCAAACTAATCTGGTAATGCGTTCTGTTTTCGACACTCATCACGGTGACGGGTTCACTGAAAACAAGATCAATACCGGTACCGCTGGTCACAAACACGGATACCAACGTCGGTGCGATAGAATCTGATAACACGGTCAAGACTGCGCCATTGCTAGCGATGCTTCCAACACCATTACTCACTTCGCAACTGTAGATACGACCACTGTCTGACGAATTGGTATCTGTCACCGTATAACGGGCATTGGTCGCACCAGCAATAGGGGAGCCATCACGAAACCATTGGTAGCTCAGAGGATCACTTCCTGTAGAAACAACACTGAAACGGGCATCTTCGCCTGCCATCACCGTAACAGCCTCAGGTTGCGTAATAATGCTGGGGGTTGTCGTCGGAGTTGTCGGAGTTGTGATTAAATCAAATCGATTGGCGTGGGTGAGCGTAGTAATGCCCATTACCCGGATGTCGTCCATCGGACGACTCCAGCGATTGATAGCATCCAGATAACTATCTTTTTGATAATGAGAATAAGCCAATTCGTATAATGCCATACTGTCTTTTTGAGTAATCGTCGTAATTTGTTCATAGCCACGTGTTCGGGAATCACTCCCCCAGAGATCTGGATCAATTGCATAAGGGGTAATAAAATCCAGGGCCAACTCCAGACCTCGGCCAGCGGCATCCTTATAATCATAAAGATTAACATTGCGATGACGCAGAATCTCAGCGCCCTGGATCATCGCATTGAGCGCATACATCGAATAGTGTAGCCCACGAGTGCGCCCAGCCTCCTGACCTAATACGCCCGCTTTCGAACTGCCCGCACCATTGAGCTGAAGAGGAAGCAGCCGTATCCATTCACTTTGTGCGCGAGCCAGATAGCTGTCGTCATCCAAAAGAGCACCTGCCGAGGCAAGCATGACAACTCGCCAATTAGAAAAATTGTTATTGCCTTCTCCATTACTGAATACGTAGTCTCCCATGCGTTTCACCCAGGCTTGAAAAGCCGTTTTTTCTTCTGGATCCCAGCCATCATAATTCCAGATCAAATCCGCACCATAAAAATAACCCGGAAAGGTGATATAGGTTTCGATACGATTACCGGGTACCGGGGTCATACGAGTATCCGCATCCAGTGACCAGGTTCGAATAAAATCAATCACTTTTTCTGCATACTTTGCCTCACCGGTAAAGGCATAAGCCAAACCCAAATCCCGAACCACATTACCCAGCCTGATCGCTGCCTCATAGTCTCCTCTATCTGCATTACCACTGATTTGACCATCTCGACAGAAAGGCGCTTCTGACCATCCACAATAGGGAGGTTCAGTAAAATATGAATGCCTGGAAGATTTGACCGGGCCCTGATAAGTGACGCTCTCCAGCTTTACCTGTTGCATTGCGGTATCAGCCGCTGATTTGACCCTGCTATATGCACTGGCCCAAGGCTCTTCTCCTGCTTTGACTTTAACGTTTATCGCATCAATTTCTGCCTGATTTAGATACATATTTGGGTGTGCACCCTCTGCCTTTACAACATTGATAAAAAATACATTTATCATCAGTACAAGCCAAAGCATTTTGGTATAGGGCGGGATTTTTTTTAACACATTCATTTTTTACTTTCTCTCCATTTTGTTCGCACCGAAATTACAACACTGAGAAAACTTAACAACAATATGCTTTAAAGTATTGATAGTGGAAATAAGTTTTTTCGTTGATCTAGACGACTAAGCAAATTGTGCGCCAATTATCTTGTCGCCGGTTTATAGGGGTCAATACGAGCTTGGACAGCAGAATACTGTCTCTTAAAAGTACTTCTCTTAATTTGAAAACTAAAATACCTAGAAAAACAAGGAGAAACTGTGCGTCTCCGTGTTGAGACAAGCATTTCGGATAACACAATGCACCCTGCTTCAACCTAGAAAACGCGGTTGGGCGCGAATGTAAAGCACAAGATATTGATTCGAATAACGCACGACCAAAGGGATGTGGAAGTCAGGGCAACGCAGGATGCTAAAGCTGAGCAGAAAAAAAATCGCAGCCACCTTTATTTGTGACATGAGTTTTTCGCAGAATTAGGCGAATCAAGAGCTTGCACTATACGCCCTGAAAGAAGTGCCCTTGTTGGG